>Ga0116152_10000565_pt1 | contig 30057 bp, 30 predicted proteins | sample AD_UKC119_MetaG_FD_89894 | JGI IMG/M metagenome (GOLD analysis project Ga0116152, IMG submission 89894) | Active sludge microbial communities of municipal wastewater-treating anaerobic digesters from Hong Kong - AD_UKC119_MetaG | ecosystem: Engineered > Bioreactor > Anaerobic > Digestate... | reverse complement strand
TGCTTCATGCGATTCCGGTGCAGCTGCTCAGCTATCATGTCGCCGTTGCCAAAGGCACAGACGTTGACCAGCCAAGGAACCTCGCCAAATCCGTTACGGTTGAGTAGAGCTTTTCGTCATACCCGCGCAGGCGGGTATCCATTAATTATCAAATCATATGTGAATTTATGATTCATGGACTCCTGCCTTCGCAGGAGTGACGGTTGAAGAAGCATGGGTGACGATAGAAGATGTAGGAATACTACTCTATATAAATCTTCCCGTCCCTCAGCTTTTCAAGCAGGGTAACCCAGCCTTTGATATGGGGCTCAAGGCGGCCTTCGCTTATCGCAAATTTTGCGCCGTAAATCACATAATGTGGCAGGACGGTCATGCCGGAGGCGCGCATGGTTTGCTCGACCGGTCTTAAAAATTCATCAACGGTGTAATTGTTACGGTTGCCGGGGCCGAATTTATCAGCCCCCGACCCGGTGGAGGTGGCGCAGAGGAAATATTTCCCGATGAATGCTTTTCCTTCCGGTGCATAGGCATGTTTGGAAAGGATCACTTTATCCTGATATTCCTTAATCAATGCGGGGGTTAAAAACCAATGCATGGGAAACTGGAAAATAATAACATCATGATCAAAAATCCTGGCACATTCCGCATCACTGTCGATTTTAAAGTCGGGGTAAAGCCGATATAGATCAATGAAGGTAATACCGTCCATGCCGCGCACCGCATCAACCATCGCTTTATTGATGGTGGAGCCGTCATGATGTTCGTGGGCATAAATGATCAGAATTTTATTCATTGTGCCTCTAAAACCGGCAAAATCACCCGAGATGGCGCGGCCTTGCTGCGGATGACGGTTTGTGTGGTTTTTTTGTAGTCATCTATGTCCGCGGTATAAATGTTCATGAACTGCCCCGGGTTACGGTCATATATGGGGAACCAGGTGCTGTGGACCTGAATCATGATTTTATGGCCTTTTTTAAAGGTATGGAATTTATCACGGATTTCAAAGTTAATATCTGTCGGCTCCCCCGGTGTTACCGGTTCGGGATTGGTGAGGTTATTTCTATATTTCGCGCGCATGCCTTCGGCCCCGACCAGCATCTGGTAGCCCGGGTTTTCACCTTCATTCGGAAACACATCAATGATTTTAACGAACCAGTCGGCGTCTGTTCCTGTTGTTTTTGTGACCAGCTTCGCCAGCACCGGCCCGGCAATGGTGATATCATCTTCCAGCATGTCGCTCTGATAGGTCAGAACATCGCCGCGGGTCGTTTGCATCCGCTGGTCTTCGATCCGGTATTCGCCAAGCGCATAGCCGAATTCGATTTTGGTCGAATAGGGTACGGGCTTGTTCGGGTCATTGATATAGCTGTCGGCGCCGTCCATTTTTGGTGGCTCAAAGGAAAGCTTGAAATTGTCGGTAAGGTATAATGCTTTTTCTTTCATATTTTTTGGCGGCCATTCATTAAACCTGTGCCATTTATTGCCGCCGGTTTCAAACATATAGGCTTCGGCTGGCTTATAATCGCCTTTGGTCTTAAGATAAAATTCAAAAAAAGGTATAAGCATATTTTTATTATAAAAATCAGAGGTTTGGGAGCCAAACTTAATGTCCCCTATTTTTGATCCGTCACTGCTGCGCCAGCTGCCATGGACCCAGGGCCCGCCAACAAGGGTGGTTTTATTTTGCGGATTTTTTTCCTCAATCGCGTGGTAAGTGGCAATGGTGCCATAAGGGTCCGGCGCATCAAACCAGCCCATGACAAAAAGGGCCGGTAAGGTGATATTATTCATGAGTTTTGGCATATTCCGGCGCTGGTAATGGTCATCATAATTGGGGTGGTCGATCACGTCCTGCCATACGCTGGTGAGCTGCCCGTCGAAATATTTATCATTAATTTTATCAAGCGGGCCTGATTTTAGGAAAAATTCATAGCCCCAGTTGGTGCCGAAATCGGGCTGGACGATTTTTTTGTTTGGGTCATGGCGGTCGGCGGCGGTGGCTTCGATCATGCTGTGGCTCCACGCCATGCGGGCCATCAGCCGGTTGATGCCGTTGCGGTGGGAATCGTCCCCGATGAACGGGTCGCCCGTTGTTGCCTGCGGCGAGACGGCCTTTAACGCCGGGTGAGGGTTGATCATCCCCATCATCGCAAACCAGCCGGGGTGGGATATGCCCCATTCGCCGACCCGGCCATTGTTATTTTCAATATTCTTAATCAACCAGTCGATGGTGTCATAATTATCGGTGCTTTCATCAACACCGCCCGGTTTATCGCTTAAGGGGCGGATATCGGAAAAGACCCCTTCGGACATATAGGTGCCACGGGCATCCTGCGTTACGAAAATATAACCGTCCCGTACCATATCAATATGGGGGCCAAGGGCCGATGCCTTGATATACTCATCCCCATAGGGGCCGGCGGAATAGGGGGTGCGTTGCAATATGATCGGATAGCTTTTTGAATGATCGCGCGGGGCATAAACAACCGTGTGAAGTCTGATGCCGTCCCGCATCGGGATATCATATTCCGCTTTTTGATAATGTGCTTTTAAATCATATGGTTCCGCCGCCAATGTAATGTGCGGTAACACCGCCAGCATCATGATAATGGCCAAAAATCCGATCAGTTTTTTCATTTTCACTTCCCCTTATTTTGTCTTTAAAGGAGTATCATTTTTAATGGTCCATTGTCTATTTCTGATTTTATCCTTATCGTCGCTTGACTTTTTGGTCGAGAACGCCACTTTAATGAATAAGAAAATTTAAGGATAAATGAAAATGTATGACTATGATTTCTTTGTAATTGGGGCCGGTTCCGGCGGGGTACGGGCAAGTCGGATGGCGGCAACTTACGGGGCAAAAGTCGGCCTTGCCGAAGATTACCGCGTGGGGGGCACCTGTGTTATACGGGGGTGCGTTCCTAAAAAACTGTTTGTTTATGCGTCTGAATATTCGGCTCATTTCAGGGATGCGGTCGGTTTCGGCTGGTCGGAAGGAAATCATGATTTTGACTGGAAAACCTTAAAAGCCAATAAGGATAAGGAAATTGACCGCCTCGAAGGGCTTTATGGCAAAAACCTTGATAATCATAAGGTTGAAATTATCAAAGCGCGGGCAAAGCTTCTGGACAAGCACACCATTGAGCTTACAGATGAAGGGGGCAGTCGGACGGTAACGGCCGACAAAATTCTGATCGCGACCGGGGCATGGCCGTCATACCCGGATATTCCGGGCATTGAATATGCCATTTCATCCAACGAGGTTTTTGAATTTGATGAGCTGCCAAAGAAAATAACCGTTGTTGGTGGCGGCTATATTGCCGTTGAAATGGCCGGGATTTTCAATGGACTTGGTGTTGAAACAGCGCTTCTTTACCGCGGAGAGGAAATTTTGCGCGGCTTTGATCTGGAAATCCGCACCAAGCTGCGTGATGAAATGGTCAAAAAAGGCATTGATGTGCGCATTCATCATGATGTTGATGAAATTCTGAAAAATGGTGACAAATATATTTTAAGACTAAGCGATGGTAATGAAATGGCAACGGATTGCGTGCTTTATGCTACCGGTCGCCAGGCCAACAGCAGAAATATCGGACTTGAGGAGCTTGGTGTGGAAATGAAGGAAAATGGCGACATTATCGTTGATGACTATTATCGCACCAATGTTGATAATATCTTTGCCGTTGGTGACGTGACCGGAGGAATGCAGCTGACCCCGATTGCTATCAAAGAGGGGGCGGCGCTGGCAGCGACCCAGTTTAATAACAAGCCAACATTCGTAAATTATGATAATATACCCACAGCGATCTTTTCCCAGCCGCCAATTGGCACCGTCGGACTGTCGGAGGAAGAGGCGCGCGAAAAATATGGCGATGATTTAAAAGTTTACCGCAGCGAATATAAATCGATGAAATTTACCCTTGCCGGGCGTGATGAAAGATCGCTGATTAAATTGCTGGTTGACGGGGAAACGGACAAGGTTGTCGGTGCCCATATGATCGGCCCGGACAGTGCCGAAATTATACAGGGCATTGCCATTGCCCTGAAAGTCGGTGCGACCAAGGCGCAATTTGATGATACGGTTGCGGTGCATCCGTCATCGGCGGAAGAATTTGTTTTAATGAAGTAATGCTTCACAAGGCGGCATAAAAGCCTTATAGAGTGCTGTAATTGACGAAAAATGATGGAATTTGAATAATGACGAAGAAATGGACCCCTGATAGCTGGAGATCAATGCCAATCCGCCAGGTGCCGACTTATCCGGACGAAGCCAAGCTTGCGGAAGTGGAAGCAGAACTGAGAAGACTGCCGCCGCTGGTATTTGCAGGTGAGGCACGACGCCTGAAAAAGCAACTTGGTGATGTGGCCAAAGGAAACGCTTTTTTGCTGCAAGGTGGTGACTGCGCCGAGAGTTTCGCCGAATTCCATGCCGATAAAATCCGTGATACGTTTCGCGTTCTTCTGCAAATGTCCGTTGCGCTGACCTTTGCCGCATCCTGCCCGATTGTTAAGGTGGGTCGTATGGCCGGGCAGTATGCCAAGCCAAGAAGCGCTGATATGGAAACGAAAAATGGTGTCAGCCTGCCAAGTTACCGCGGCGATAATATTAATGGCATCAGCTTTGATGAACAATCAAGAATACCTGATCCTCAACGCATGATCAGGGGTTATTCGCAAGCCTCATCAACGCTTAACCTGTTGCGTGCTTTTGCCCAAGGGGGCTATGCCAACCTAAGAAAAGTACATCAATGGAATCTTGATTTCGTTGGTGGTGGTGAAGCGGTAGAGAAATATCAGGACCTTGCCGACCGGATTGATGAAGCCCTTTCCTTCATGGAAGCGTGCGGCATTGATCCGAACAGCAATGCGCTTCAGGGGACCGATTTCTATGTTTCGCACGAGGCTTTACTGCTTCGTTATGAAGAGGCCCTGACCCGCGTGGACAGCACAACCGGTGACTGGTACGACACTTCGGGCCACATGCTTTGGATCGGGGATCGTACCCGCATCCTGGGTGAAGCCCATGTTGAATTCCTGCGCGGTATTCAAAACCCGCTTGGCATTAAAGTGGGACCGAAAACCGATCTTGATGAACTGATCAAAATTCTTGATCTGCTTAACCCGGAAAATGAAGCAGGCCGCATTACCCTGATCTGCCGGATGGGCGCGGGGATTATCGAAGACAAGCTGCCTGCTGTTATAAAACGGGTTGAAAGCGAAGGGAAAACCGTTGTCTGGTCGTCTGATCCGATGCATGGCAATACCATCACCGCTGCCGGCGGGTTCAAAACCCGTCCGTTTGAAGATGTGCTGACCGAAATCCGCCGCTTTTTCAGAATTCACCGCAGCATGGGAACTTATGCAGGTGGGGTTCATTTTGAAATGACCGGTCAGAATGTGACCGAATGTACCGGCGGGGCCGAAGCGATTACCGAAGAAAAGCTTGCCGACAGATACCGCACACATTGTGATCCGCGCCTGAACGCAAGCCAAAGTCTTGAACTCGCGTTCCTGATTGCTGAAGGGCTTAAGGAAGAACGACTTGAGCGGGCAAAAGAATTAAAAGCAGCCGCGGCGCGCTAAAAAGGACCGATATGCCAGATGGCCAGTGCACTCGCAATCGCAATAGCGACTATAAACCCCGTTGTCGGGGATATTGACGGTAATGCCGCACGCATCCTAAAGGTGCGTGAGCAGACACCTGATGCCGATCTGATTGTCTATAGCGAACTTGTGCTTGTTGGTTACCCGCCTGAAGATCTTGTTTTAAAACCATCCTTCCAGCGAGATGCCATGGATAAGGCCGTCGAGCTGGCGAAGCTGACCAATGATGGTGGCCCGGCTATGCTGATCGGCTCACTCTGGATTGAGGGGGGCAAGCTTTATAACAGCTCGCTCCTGCTGGCTAATGGTACTATAGCCGCAATCCGCCATAAACGTGACCTTCCCAATTACGGTGTGTTCGATGAAAAACGGGTTTTTGAAAGTGGTCCGTGCCCGGAACCTATTGATTTTAAAGGGGTTAAGCTTGGCGTTCTAACTTGCGAAGATCTTTGGTGGGAAACGGTCACCGAATATCTGAAAAACCGCCATGCGGAAATCCTGATTTCCCTGAATGGCTCGCCGTACGATTTGCCAAAATCAGAAGACCGCTACCAGAATGGCCGTGACCGGGTGGCGCAGGCGGCTATTCCGCTCATTTATACCAATCAGGTCGGCGGACAGGATGAACTTGTCTTTGACGGCGAAGCATTCGTAATGGACAAAGACGGCAATGTGATTGTGCGCCAGCCCGCTTTTTTGGAAGCAACCACCATGACGACATGGGAAAAAGCGGCAGACGGCAGCTGGTATTGTGTGCCACAGGAAATACCGCCAAAAAATGACCGCCTGACCGATATTTATCAGGCGATGATGATCGGCACTCGTGATTATGTGAATAAAAACCGTTTTCCGGGTGTGATTATCGGCATGTCCGGTGGCATTGACAGTGCGCTCAGTGCCATTATTGCCGTTGATGCACTGGGGGCGGACCGGGTGCATCTGGTGATGATGCCGTCAAAATATACATCCGAAGAAAGCCTGATTGACGCGGCGGATGCGGCGCGGATGATTGGCTGTAAAATTGACAATATCCCGATCAATGACGGGGTGGTCGCTTTTGAAAAAATGATGGCCGGGTCATTTGCCGGTACATCAAGCGATCTGACGGAAGAAAATATTCAGTCAAGAATCCGGGCTGTGATCCTGATGGGACTGAGCAATAAATTTGGTAAAATGGTGCTGACCACCGGCAACAAATCGGAAATGTCGGTGGGGTATGCGACCATTTATGGTGATATGTGTGGTGGCTATAACGCGCTGAAGGATATTTATAAACTCGATGTTTATAAAATAAGCGAATGGCGCAATCAGAACCACCCGACAGGCGGGCTTGGACCGCGCGGGCAGATCATGCCCTATAATATCATAAAAAAACCGCCAACCGCGGAGCTTCGTCCGGATCAGAAAGACCAGGACAGCCTGCCACCCTATGAGGTGCTGGATGATATTCTTGAATGTCTGATTGAACGGGAAATGGGAACAAAAGAGATTATTGCCCGCGGTCATGATGCCGAGACGGTTGCGAGGATACAAAATCTGCTTTATACCGCAGAATATAAAAGACGACAGGCACCCCCGGGTGTTAAAATATCCGAAAAGAATTTTGGCCGTGACAGGCGCTATCCCATTACCAATGGGTACCGAGATAAAAAAGATAAATAGGAAACAGAATGTCTGTAAAAGTAAGATTTGCCCCAAGCCCGACCGGGCGCCTTCATGTGGGGAACGTAAGAACCGCCATTTCAAACTGGCTATATGCCCGCAAAATGGGCGGTGTGTTCTTTCTTCGTATTGATGATACGGACCTTGAGCGGTCGACAAAGGACTATGAAGACGGGATCAGGGAAGATCTCATCTGGCTTGGTCTTAATTGGGACGAGACAGCAAAACAGTCGGAACGCTTTGACCGCTATGATGCCGCGGTTGAAAAGCTGAAAGCGGACGGACGGTTATATCCCTGCTATGAAACAGCACAGGAGCTTGATTTAAAAAGAAAAATTCAGCTGGGACAGGGCAAGCCACCCCTTTATGACCGCGCCGCACTGAATTTAAGCGACGCGGAGCGCGCCAAACTGGAAGCGGACGGAAACAAACCGCACTGGCGGTTCAAGCTTGATATTCCGGCCCGGGTTGAATGGGTTGATCATGTCAAGGGACCGCAAAGCTTTGATATTGCCGCGCTCAGTGACCCGATCCTGGTGCGTGAGGACGGTACATATCTTTATACCCTGCCGTCGGTGGTCGATGATATCGATTTTGGCATTACCCATATTATGCGCGGTGAGGATCATACCGCCAATAGCGCGGTACAGACCCAGCTTTTTGAAGCGCTCGGCTCAAAAGCGCCGGAAATGGCCCATTTTTCCTTGCTCACCGGGGCAAAGGGCGAAGGACTTTCAAAACGGCTAGGCTCCGCCAGCATCAAATCATACCGCGAGGAAGACGGGCTTGAAGCGATGAGCATCGTCAGCCTACTGGCGCGGATGGGATCATCAGACCCGATTGAGCCCTTTACAAGTATGGAGCCGCTGATAGAAGGGTTTGAATTTTCAAAATTCAGCCGGGCAACCGCCAAGTTCGACCCAAGGGACCTTGAAATACTGAACGCGAAAATCCTCCATATTACGGAATATGACGCGGTGCAAGACCGCCTTCCGGCTGGTGTGAGCGAAGAAATCTGGAATGTGGCCCGGGCCAATATCACTTACCTTAAGGATATTGGTGACTGGCTCCATATCGTAAATGGCCCGATTAAACCGGTCATTGACAATGCGGACTTTGCTTTGAGAGCGGCCGAGCTTCTGCCATCCGGCGACTGGGACGGGGAAACATGGAAAGCATGGACCGCCGCCGTCAAGGAGCAGACAGGGGCCAAGGGCAAAGAGCTATTTATGCCGCTGCGCCGGGCGCTGACCGGGCAGGATCATGGGCCGGAGCTTGGCATATTGCTGCCGCTGATCGGTGAAGAGCGTGTCAGGGCGCGACTGAACGGCCAAGAGGCGTAAATGAGCGGCTTAAAAATTTACAACACACTGACGAATAAAAAAGAAGAGTTCAAACCGATCGACCCCAACCATGTCACCATGTATGTGTGCGGGCCGACGGTATATGATTATGCCCATGTGGGCAATGCCCGTCCGGTTGTTGTATTTGATACGCTGGCAAGGTTGCTTCGCCATGATTATGGCGCTCTCACATATGCCCGAAACATTACCGATATTGATGATAAAATCATAGAAGCTGCGCGGAGAGAGTTTCCCGGAAAGAGTCAAATTACGAATGAAGATATAAAGGTAATTTCAGAGAAGTTTGCAAAAGTTTATGAAGAGGATATGGCTGCTCTCAATGCCAAAACGCCTACAATCCAGCCAAAAGCAACTAAAAATATAAATGAAATGATCGCCCTGATCAGTGATCTGATTGAAAAGGGCCATGCTTACGTCGCTGATGGTCATGTGCTGTTTCAGGTATCGACCATGAAGGATTATGGTGCGCTTTCCGGACGCACGGTTGAAGACCTGCTGGCCGGGGCGCGGGTTGATGTGGCGGATTATAAACGCGAAGCACCGGATTTTGTGCTTTGGAAACCATCGAGCGATGATCAGCCGGGATGGCCGAGCCCGTGGGGCCGTGGCCGTCCGGGCTGGCATATTGAATGTTCGGCGATGATTGAAAAAAATTTCGGCCAAACCATTGATATTCATGGCGGTGGTCAGGACCTTATTTTTCCCCATCATGAAAATGAAATCGCCCAGAGCAAATGCTCGCACGGTGGCGCCAATCTCGCCAATTACTGGATGCATAATGGCTACCTCACCGTGGACGGTGAAAAAATGTCAAAATCACTTGGCAATTACGTGACGGTTCATGAATTGGTAGATGAGTTCTCCGGAAAGGGCGAAGCCATTCGACTGGCGCTATTATCGGCGCAATACCGCCAGCCGGTAGATTTCAGCCGTGACGGAATCAAGCAGGCAATGAAGCAGCTTGACCGCTGGTATAGACTGACTGATGGAGTTACAGCCACCGAACCGTCAGATGCGGTGCTTAAAGCCCTTCGTGATGATCTGAATACACCAAAGGCTATAATGGAACTAAATCAGCTTGCGAAGAATGACAGTAATAAAGGCATACTTAAAGCATCGGCAACTCTATTGGGACTGCTTGGTCAGGATAACTGGTTTGAAGCAGGGCTTAGTGAGGATGGTATTTCTGCTGTTCAGATTGAACAATTAATCGTTGAACGTGCGAAGGCAAAACAAGAGAAGGATTTTGCAAAAGCCGATCAAATCCGCAGTGAATTGGCGGAGCAGGGTATTACTTTGCTTGATAGCCCCAATGGCACCACCTGGGAAAAGAAATAGTGGCCGGAACCAACCATAAGGAAGCATCGGTTGTAACGGACGAAGGACCGGCGATTATTCTGGTCATTCCCCAGCTTGGCGAAAATATCGGGAAAGCGGTTCGGGCTATGTATAATTTCGGGCTAACGGACCTGCGGCTTGTCGCCCCGCGGGACGGCTGGCCCAACCCGGATGCGGTGGCCCCGGCGGCGGGTGCCGATATTGTGCTTGAGCGGACAAAAGTTTTTGACAGCACGGCGGCGGCAATTTCGGACCTTGATTATGTTTATGCGACCACGGCGCGGCCCCGCGATATGATCAAGGAAGTGGTGACCCCAAAGCATTGCAGTGCGCTGATGCGCGGGTATGTGAATGCGGGGCGGAAAGTGGGGCTTTTGTTCGGGCCCGAAAAAGCGGGCCTTAAAAATGATGATATCGCGCTTTCCACGGCGATTGTGTCGGTGCCGCTAAACCCGGCTTTTGCGTCCATCAATCTGGCGCAGGCGGTGGGGCTGATGGCGTATGAGTGGTTTCAGACAGGGACTGATATCGCGGACAGTTATACCCCGAAGCTTGATACAAAACCGGCGACAGCCGGGGAATTACAGAAACTGTTTGATCATATGGAAGCCGAGCTGGAGGAGGCGGGATATTTCCGGTCCGATCAGCGGCGATCATTAATGCGGCGGAATTTAAGAAATATTTTCACCCGCAGCAACCTGACCCATGAGGAAGTCAGCACCTTACGCGGGGTGGTCAAAGCCCTTGCCACCGGCGGTGGACCGGGCTGGCAGGCTGAAAAAGCCGAACTTGCCAGACAAAAGGCCGAAAAGAAGACCAAAAGTAAGGAAAAAAGCCAGATTAAGTTTGACAAGGGCTGATAAATAGCTATATTCCGCCCATCTCGAATGACCTGAGTGAGAGTCTCAGGTTGCGTAAGGGACCACATATTGTTCTTTACGGTGCTGATATAAATTTTAATTCTAAACAAGAAGCGATTTGAAAAATGACAAAACGTACACAAGCCAAGTACAAGATCGACCGCCGTATGGGCGAAAACATTTGGGGTCGTCCGAAATCACCGGTAAATTCACGCGAATATCGTCCCGGCCAACATGGTCAGGGCCGCCGTGCCAAGCTTTCCGACTATGGCGTTCAGCTTATGGCAAAACAGAAGCTTAAAGGCTATTACGGCGATATTACCGAAAAACAGTTTAAAAGTGTTTATACCGAAGCGGTCCGCCGCCGTGGTGATACCGGTCAGATCCTTGTTGGTCTATTGGAAACACGCCTTGATGCGGTTGTTTACCGTGCGAAATTCGTACCGACCGTCTTTGCCGCCCGTCAGTTCGTCAACCACGGACATGTTACAGTGAACGGCAAAAGAGTGAATATCCCAAGTTACATGGTTAAAGCCGGCGATGTTATTGAGATCCGTGAAAAATCACGTCAGATCCCAATGGTTATTCAGGCGATTGAAAGCCCTGAGCGCGATGTTCCGGAATATATCACGACTGAAAATGATGGCCGTAAGGCAACTTTTGTTCGTGTCCCGTCACTTGATGAGATCCCTTATCCGGTTGTGATGGAACCAAACCTGGTGGTCGAGTTCTATTCACGATAAGCTTAGTTTATCACGTTGGTAAAAAAGCCGCTCTGATTATTCAGGGCGGCTTTTTTCTTGTTTAGTGGAATATTTCAAAGTGAGGAAAAAGCCAATCGCCCCGGTGATGATCAGGGTGATGCTGAAGGCGATTTCCTCAGGGTTCTGCACTGTCAGATAGCCAAGGGTTACGGTGCTGATGGCAATAAAAATAATGGGCGGCAGCGGGTAAAGCGGAATTTTGAAGCTTGCATCATGCTGACCAACACCACGGCGGCGCAGGATAAAGACCCCGGCCACCACAAATAATGAATTAAGGGCCATGGTAGCCCCGGAAAAAAGCAGGATGCTTTCAAATGTGGCCGTCCATAAAAAGAGCAGCGCCAGAATGGATTGAAGCCAGATTGCCGTTGCCGGAATGCCGTGGCTGTTTCTTTTCCCCAATATATGAAAAAGGCTGTAATCCTCCCCCAGCATCTGCAGCACCCGGGGGGCGGCCACCAGCATGGCGCTGACGGTGGAAATCAGCAAAAGGGAAAGCGACAGCCCCATCACTGTGCCACCAACACTGCCGAAAGCATGATTGGCGGCGATGAAGCCGATTTCAAGTTTTCCGGCCATGTCGTCCATCGGCGCCACGGCCAGAAACACATAATTAAGCAGCAGATAACAGATCATGACCGTGGCTGTGCCGATGATCAGCACCCGGGGCAGGCTTTTTTGCGGGTCTTCCACTTCGCTGGTAAGGTATGTCGCCGCGTTCCAGCCGGTATAGGCATAGCCCACATAAATGAGCGACACGGCAAATGCCCCGCCGGTAAAAAGGGAGAGATCGGACGGGGCGGGTATATAGCTTATATCCTGTGGCTGATCAACGGCGATCAGCGCGGCTAGCGAAAAGCCGACAATCAGCAATATTTTGCCGGTGGTGAAAAAATCCTGTAAGCCGCCGCTGTTTTTATGGCTGGTTGAATGAATGGCGGTCATGACCAGCACGAGAAAAGTGGCAAGCCAAAGCGGGTTCAGGGCGGGAAAAACCGAACTCATATATTCGCCGAATGTCATGGCGGCCAGCGCGGTTGGCGCGGCAAAACCGACGGTCACCGATATCCAGCCGGAAATGAACCCGGCCGCCGGGTGATAAATTTCAGAAAGGAAATTATATTCCCCGCCCGAGCGCGGCAGTTTTGCGCCCAGCTCCGCATAACATAATGCCCCGCACAGCGACATCAGCCCGCCCAGCGCCCATAATGTCATGATCACGAAACCGGAGCGGATATCCGCAAGCTGAAAGCCAAGGCTTGTGAAAATACCGGTGCCGATCATGTTGGCAATCACGATCGCAAGCGCGGTTGCGGTGCTGAATTTTCCCTTTTCCGTCATGGGCTTCCCCTATTTTTTAGCAGGATCGTAGCACGGGTAATCCACCCCGGCAAGCGGCAATGGGGTTCGGCTTTTTTATTGCGCGGTCCCGATATACTGATAAGATGCATGAAAAAAAGAAGGAGTGATGATGGAACCGGTATTTGATACGCTGTTGAGCGGTTTTCCCTATTTTATTTCCCATTTCGGCCTGACATTAATCATGCTGGGGGCGGGGGTTTTTATTTATGAGAAAATCACCCCTTACCATGAGCTGGAGCTGGTACGGCAGGGCAATGTGGCGGCGAGCATTTCGATGGCGGCGGGCATACTCGGGCTTGCCATTCCGCTGGCGTCCTGTCTTGAAGGCAGCGTCAGTCTATGGGATATTTTCATTTGGGGATGGGTTATTCTGATCATTCAGATCCTTGCCTTTTACTTTGCCAATCTGGTGATTGACAATTTAAAGGAACGGATTCAAAATAACGAAATCGGCCCGGCAATTTTGCTTTTTGCCGGAAAAATTTCTATCGCGCTGATTAATGCAGCGGCAATTTCAGATAAATTTTAGGAGCATATTAAAATGTTAAAAATATACGGCGGCAAAACCTATAACGCAGTTAAAGTGCTGATGACAGCGGAAGAGCTGGGACTGGACTATGACTATGTCAGCCTTGATTTTAAAAAGGGGGAGCATAAAATGCCGGAATTTTTGAAAGTCCACCCGCTGGGCAAGGTGCCGGCGATGGAACATAACGGCCATCCGATTTTTGAAAGCAATAATATGTGTCGCTATATGGCCAATATTTCGGATAAAAGGCTTTATTCCGCTGACCCGCTGGGAGCCGCAAAAATTGACCAGACTGTTGATTTTATCGGCTATCACATTGGTCGTTGGATCACTGTCTATTTTGTTCAGGATATTGTCATGAAAGCCTTTTATGACAAGGACCCGGACCCTGCCGCGATCAAGGAAGCAGCCGGATTTCTTGAAGCACAGCTTCCTTATATTGAAAGACTGCTGGAAGAAAATGATTTCCTTTGCAGGGATGATATTACCATTGCGGACCCGATCGCCTTTGCCCTGATAATGGCCCATGAATATACCAGTTTTGATATCAAGCCCTATAATAATATCTGTAAATGGTATGACCGGATGAAGGCGCGACCATCATACGCTGCCACCATGAAACATTTACCCGAAGGGTATAAGCTTTAATCAGCGGCCTATGAATATTTCGGCAAAAACGGCATTTATTATTCTGGCGGTTGTGGTCTTTATCGGAGAATTTTCAAAAGACCCGGAAAATGCGCCCGGCCGCCCGATTATCGTAAAAAAAGACCCGTCATACCCGCCGCTTGCCGCCATAAAACCGGAAGGGGTGGGGAAGATCGGCCCGGGCAGTGGAGGGGACGCGGAACTGGTGATTGAGGAAGAGCCACGCATGCGCCGCGCGCAGTATAGCGGTACGGCCTTTTCCATTGATGACCGGGGGCTTTGGGTGACGGCAAGACATGTCACCCATAATTGTGACCGGCTTATGCTGGCCCGCCCGTTCAAGCGGCCACTGGCGGTTAAGGCACTGGTCGAGCATGATCAGGCCGATGTCAGCATCATTCAGACGGATGGCGGCTATGCCGCGCTTGGGGTTGATGTCAGCGCGCCGGACTATAATCAGGATGGCTTTCATTTTGGCTTTCCGCGCGGACAACCCGGTGAAGTATATTCAAAACTGATCGGCCGGCGCACCATGAAAACGGTGGGGGCGGAAAGCTATAAAGAAACGGTTTATGTGTGGGCGGAAAAAATCAGGGTGCCGGATAGTGATGAAACCCTCGGCGGGATCAGCGGCGGGCCGATATTAAACAAAACCGGCAAGGTGGTCGGAATTCATGTGGCCGGGTCAGTCCGGCGCGGGCGGTCCTTTTCATCGCTGCCCAATCATATTAATGAACTGCTGATTAAAAATCGGGTAAGTCTCCCGGGTGAGGAATACCCGGTTGATATCAGCAAACTGAACCCTGGTGATTTTTCCACTGTCGGCAGCGAGCTTCGTGACAGTTTAACCGTTGCCCAGGTCATCTGCCGGGTGGATTAACAATTATTTTTCAACCACATCACGGTGCATTGGGGCCAATAAAGACAATAATTTATTTTGTGTGCGGTTTGAAATATTGGCTTCACTCATTGCCTGCTGAAGATGTTCGACCAGTGCATTAAAATGCGCGGTCGTCAGCCCAAGCCCAACATGGGCTTTTTTCATATCCAGACCATCATATTTGCATGGTCCGCCGGTAAGCTCGCATGTCTGATCAGTCAAAAGACGGGCCAGCCGGTTCATATCACTGCGCTCCAAGGTGTGGGCAATACGCTTATCTTTTAATGATAATTCAAGGGTTCGAACCATTATTTGGTGAATTGTGTCCTTGCCACCCAGATTATCATATAATGTTTGCGCCTGTGCGTTCATTACGAAGCAAGAGCATAGAATTGTAAGAAGTGTAATTTTTAGTTTTTTCATTTTAGAACCCTGCCTGTAATGATAGATAAAAGCCTCTTTGTCTGCCTTGTAGCGCAATATCCCCAAGGTCAACGCCCGCAATGGTAACAGAAAGGTTTTTGCTGAAGAAATAGGCAAGATATACCGCCATGGCATCTTGCTCTTTGGCAAAGGCCAGATTATCGGGTTTCGTCCTGAAATCAATCCCGGCAACAATATCCGGCGTAAAAAGATAGCTCAGGGAAACCTCTGTCTGTAGTGTATGGCCGGATGTGGCACTGCCATAGCCCAATAAACCAAACTGGTTTGCTTCAGTATATCGCGCTGTGGCATTGAGAATTAAGCTTTGATCCAGAATTATTTTTGTTGCAGAAATATAAAGATCATAACTATCATCATTCCTTGCCCCTAAAGCCCGAACTAGGGCCTGATCACCATTTTTTTTATAATTTGCACCAACAGAAATTTGCGGGATCAGACTGTCCTGATCATACACGGCATTACCAATAAGGCGGACTTTTGCACCGATTATATCCTGATCAAAGGTAAACCCCTCTCCAATACCCAGTCTGGCGCCTGCGTCGCGGGTATCAAACCACTGATGCGCGTAACTTAGCTCAACACGGTCATATAGGCCCACGGCTATGCCCGATGAATTAAATGTAAAATCATTCAGCAATGCAACCGTGTGATGGGCATTTATGCCAATACCCTTATCGGTGCCGTAACCGGTGATCAAGGCCCAGTTGGTTAGACCGGACCCGCCGGTTCCTTCAACCTGTGTTACACCGCCGGTTGCTATCAGTTTTCCCTGATTAAATGGACTGTCTGCACGCGCTGGAAGCAATTGTAGTGTTATCATTAAGCAGAATAGGATGAATTTTTTTGTTAATCCTGCGGCGGTTGATCCCCAAACAGGGTAAACATCAGCAGGGCTAACAATGTTTTTATAAAGCAACTTTTAATCCTTTGGTTAAACTTAAATTAAGCATTACCCCCTAGGTTGGGTTTTTAAATTAAATAGCTTAAAGAAATCTAAATCAGAGATACTTATGAAACATATTTTCCTTATTCTTTCATTGCTTTTGCCTTTTAACGCCTTAGCAGAAACAGTAAAAATCAATGTTTTGGACAATGTCGGCGAACCCGTCAATAATGCTGTTGTAAGCTTTTACTCAGACGATAAATCAAAAAATAATCTGCCGCAGGGCGTTGAAAAACCGGTTATGGTTCAGCAGGGGCAGGAATTTGTTCCCCATGTTCTGCCTATCAGACTAGGCAGCAGTGTTGATTTTCCCAATAAGGATAATTTCAGGCATATGATTTATTCTTTTTCAAAACCAAAAAGATTTGAAGTTCAGCTTTATGGCGGGGAAGATCAGGTGATTGTAAATTTTGATAAGCCTGGTGTGGTTACGCTTGGCTGTAATATTCATGATAATATGCTCGGGTATATTTATGTGCTTGAAACCGATAATTTTGTCAAAACCGATGAGACCGGAAAATCAGAATTAACTGGCATCGCCCCAGGGACATATACGGTTTCGTTATGGCATCCTGATCTTAGCGATAATGCGGAAAAATATGACCGTGAAGTCACCATTGTAAATGGTGAAAACCAAACGGTGGAATTTTCAGTTAATTTAAAACCCACCCTTACATTAAAAAATAGATAATTATCATACTGTAATTTGCGGGATTAATTATTCTGGTTCCACATTGAAAGCGATGATGGTTCTGGGCACCATGCTTTTGCTTGGTGGGGCCTGATGCAGCAGCCAGGATGGAAAGATAAGGATGTCGGTTTCCTCGACCTGAGGGGTATAAAGGGCATTGGTATTCACCACATCATTGGGGTCAAGATAGGGGCGGAACAGCATAGTGGCCGTGTGAACTTTTGGGTCATACGAGGCATAAAAAACAAGGCTATAGCCCACTGGCTGATGCTGGTGTGCGGAATGATCAGCGAGGTTGATATATTGCTGGGCCCAGATATCCTGTAGTCTAGTTCCAGTTAATTTCATAAATTCCCTTACCTGCGGCTCAAGAAACTCACCCCAGATTTTTTCGCGCCATGGCTGTGGGCGGCCATAATCGGTATAAAAACCTTCGGTTGGACGATATTCGGGCCTTTGTTCATTATCGATCATGTCCATTAGGTAGCTTTTGTAATTTTCCCAACCCTTTGTTTTCAATTTATGAACCATGACCGGGAAAAGCCGAAAAGAAACAGCATCCATTTATATCATTCCTTTTATTTATATATATATTTTCATGAAGCTTCCGTCACTTTATCTGATGACCTTATACATTGCAAATAATTGCACTTTATGGCGCGAAAATGACTTTGGGAAAATTCATGGTTTCCCGGCTTACTTGTCCAGAATCATGTCAAACCCGCCTAGTATCATACGTTTGCCGTCAAATGGTATTAGTGTGTCGGCCATTTCATTATGCATATCTTCAACGAGCAGGTCATGAACCTTATCACGTGTTTCCTTATCCGGCCATACGACCCATGAAAAGACAACGGTTTCATCCGGTTCTTTCAATACAGCCTTGGGCATGGATGTCAGTTTTCCTTCCGGAACATCATTTCCCCAACATTCGTGAATGGAAAGTGCACCGCGCCTTATATAAATTTCGGCCATTTTTTTAGCCAATACGAGATAGTCATCCTTGCGCGCGTTTGGGACAGGGAGTAAAAAGCCATCAATATATTTCATGTAATCCTCCATTTTTGTGAGCCGTCTTGATGACTGCTCGGTGTTTTGACCTGATTATTCAATTACTATAAACTAGGACAGAGCTAAAGAAAATGACATTGCGAAGCGGGCGACAATAGAAAAAAATCTGACCAAATGGCTTTTCATCAAATGAGATTGGGAAAAATGGATAAAAATTATAATGATAAAGAACGCTCAATTGGATTTGAAATTGAATATGCCGGATTATCGCTGGAGGATGTGGCCGGGGCAGTTGTTGATTTATTTGGTGGCGTGATCAAAAAAAACACAAGTGCGTTATATAAGGTGGAAGGCACGGGTCTTGGTGACTTTACGTTGGAGCTTGATGCACTTCCCTTACAAAAGCTGGCAGAAAGCAACGAAGACTATAAAACAAGTGATGAAATTGGCGATAGAATTCAATATCAGTTGGGCAAAACGGTTGGTAAAATCGGGGCAGAGGTTGCCCCTTATGAAATTATCTGTCCGCCTGTTAAACTAAGCCAAATTGGCGAACTGGAAACGCTTTGTTACAAACTTCGGGATCTTGGGGCAGAGGGGACAAAAGCCAGTTTCCGCTATGCTTTTGGCTTACATATTAATCCAGAGGTAAAATCACTGGAAGCGGACTATATCCTGCATCATGTACAATCATTCCTGCTTCTTGCGTCCTGGCTTAAGGATGAACATGATGTCAATATCTCAAGACGACTGACAAAATTTATTGATCCGTTTCCAAATAGCTATTATGAGCTGGTTCTGGACCCGGATTATGGCCCTGATCTGAATGATTTTATAAAGGATTATCATAAACATAATCCAAGCCGGAACCGTGCACTTGATATGCTGCCGCTTTTTGCTTTCATCAATGAACGTCTGGTTCGGGAATTATATGGTGAAGAGGAAAAAATCAACAAACGACCGACATTTCATTATCGACTGCCCAATTGTGAAATTGATCGAAAGGAATGGTCACTGAACAAGGAATGGCAGCGTTGGCTTATTGTTGAAAAAATTGCTGGTGACAGCGCTCTTTTAAAAAAACTGATGGATAAATGGACCACCTATCATAAAAAGCTTATAGCCACTGACTTAGGCTGGATGGAAGAAGTAAAAGGCTGGCTCGAGAAAAACTTGAATATTTCATAAAATCTTCAAGGCTTAAATTCATTGAGCGACTTTATATGGACTAATTATTTTATTGCGGTACACTTTTTTTAAGTTCAGGGGAAATGAGCATTAAACCCTTTGGCTCGTAATTAGACGGTTCCTGTCTTCCGCCCGGGAAACTGAAGGCTGGCGGTACTTACTATCCATTCAATTTAAAAATAAGGAGAAAGTATAATGAGCGGCCATGATGAGATTGCAAAAGTAAATGCCGAATTTTCACGGGCATTTGATGAAACGGATATTGAATTATTAAGGCCTTTATATACAGATGACGCATGGTTTATGGTGCCACATGCTGATCCGCTTAAAGGAAAGGATGCGATCCTGGCCGGAGTTCAGGGATTATTTGACAGTGGTATTAATGCCATAGGGTTAAAAACAACAGGGCTGGACCTGATCGGCGATGCGGCGGCAATAGAAACTGGGGAGTATACTTTAAAAGCAGGGGGCCATGTTGCTGACAAGGGCAAATATATGGTGTTCTGGAAAAAAACCAATGGCAACTGGAAACTTCACCGCGATATAATCAATACCAGTCTTCCGGCTCCTGTGTAAATGGGATATTAAGTGGCCTTCTTAAAATGTGACTTGGATAGAGAAGTGAAGAACTGGATGGCAGAGGAGCTTGAGTGATTAAGCAATTCCTTCATCTTGATTAAAAAATCTAATGAATTGAAAGTTGACAATTTAAACTATAAAGTGCAAGGATAATTCTGATAGTTCCTTATTAGTTATTGCGAGTGTAATATCAACAATATAGGAAGAGATCATATGCCTATTCAAAAAATTCACGAAGGAAAGAAATTACTTTATAAATTTGCCATATATAAAGTTTCCGGTACAGTTCTCAGTGAGAATACCCGTAGTGAAACAGAGGTAAGCGGGAAAATTTATGGTGGTGGAACCAATTCAACTTATGGTACAACAGCGCCCGTTCAGGGAAAAATAGAATCTAAAACGACACGATATCAGACAATTTATTTGAAGGAAGATGATGGGTCTGAACATGCTATTGAGCTCGTAGATTTGGTTGTGGGGTGTCGGGAAGGCCATAAACTTACCCTATGGCGATTGGGAGAAAATCTCTGGTTTCAAGTAGAAAATCATACCACAAATCAATCTTTTAGATACAATGGTTTCATAAAAATGATGTATCCAAAGGTCATCTATTTCGTAATAGGGATTTTATTTGGCATTTATTATGTTGACCAAAGCCATACAGGGGGGAAATATCTTTTGGCGCTTATTTTTTCCATTTTGTTTGGATTGGCACTTGCGACCATTCCTTGCGGCATAATAGCCTGGTTGCGTGAAAAAGCAGTGCTGGAAGCGGCTACATAACTTATTGCAGATTCGTTAACTTTTAGTATTATCTTTTAAAAACAGGAAGTTAATGGAAATATCCAGGTGAGAAGGGGCTTTCTTAAAAAGTGCCCTGAATGGAGAAACGCAGCTGTGTCAGCCGTTTCCAATGCTGGACTTTTCGTTCATAAAGGTCATCAAAGCGAATATGGTCATAATAATAAAATACGGTGGAGGTGCCCCGTGAATGTCTTAATCCTTCGGCTTCAAGCCGGATTTTATAATCGTTAAATACAGTCTTTTCAGCAAATACCTTATAGCTGGCGGCCGGGCTGTTGGGCCAGTAATAATTGATGTAAAACCGCTCATAATCACTTCTTGAGGTAAGCTCCAGACCATATGTGAACTGATAATCCGGTATGTCATGACGGAAATTAACAGCCCATGTCTGATCAGGCAGGCGGTCAAATCTGCGCTCAAGTCCGGTAAACTGGTCAGTTGTTTTTCTCTTTTCGATCGTATAATTGACGCTGATTGTGGCATTGGGAAGGCCAACAAACCCAAGCCGCAGGTTTGATTTTATTTTTGCACCATATGATCTGGCTTTGGGAATATTGCCCTGTTTTGCGGAATATCCCTCGCCGGTATCCCCAACATAATCCCGTAAGGCCGTATCCGGCGGAAGGGCGAAAAATTCATCAGCCGTAATAGGATTATGATTAAAATCCACATAGTTGGTGAAATCAACGGTTGAAATATGATCAGTATATTTGCGGTAGAATAGTTCCGCTTCCAGTGAGCCGCCATCATCGGGTAGACGATGTTCATAGGTGAACGAGAAATCCCAGGTCTGTTCGGGGCGGATTTTTGTATTGCCGGGTTTAAAAATCTGTTCCATCTGATCAAAGCGGGTGACAAAATTATTAAAATCAAGCTGGCTGACTTTTTTTTCAACCAGAAGACGGACTTGATCAAGCGGCGTCACATCATAGCGTAAATTAAAGCGTGGCTTTAGATAAGTAAAACTGGTATCACGCCGGTCAATGGCGCCACCAATCAGGATATTATCAGCGACAATTTTTGAAAATTCTGTTGTGAGCGAGCTTTGCAGGACCAATTCTGGCGAAATATTAAAGCTGTGAATGGCAAAAACCTCATAGCGGTTTTCTTTGATTTTTACATTGTCACTGGTTGAAACTATATAATTGCTGACGGAAGTCGAACGGGTAAAGCTGTCAAAAGTCTTGTTGAATTTGTTAAAGGCCGCTTCACCACCAACTTCAAGATTTTGTCCTTTTGCAATATCCTTGCTGATAGAGCCGCGAAATATTTTTTCCCGCTGGTCAAGGGATGTGTCGTCCTTTGTGTATTCGTATTTTTCTGTGCCATTTCCCTTAAACCGGTCCACCAGATAATCTTCAGCATTTCGGTTTATAACGAATAATGATTTTAAATTGCCAAACACACCAAGGGGACGGGCATAATCACCGCCCACTTCCCATTTATCGCTGTCCCGTGTGGTCAGCCAGGCGAGCGGCCGCACTGTATCGCTGGTTTTGTCTCTGGTTTCCAGACCGTCCTGACCGCCCGGCACATAAAGTCCGTTAAGTCGCAGGCGGCCACCATCTTCAAACTCATAAGCCAGATTGGTATTAAAGGAATGGGCATAATTTCGGGTGCCGCTTTTGACGATCTGTAGGGCTTTGTAATTATCCTGCGGATCAAAAAAGTCTTCATCAATATCCACATGATTGTCTTTATTTTTTCGCTCGTAACTTAACGTATAATCAAACCTGTCCATTGACCCGCTGTGGGAAACCAGAAATTCCGGGTAAAATTTGTTATATTCTGTATATTCCCCTCTAACCTGCCAGAAGGTGGTGGATGTTGAGCTGTTTTCGGCCATGATAATATTGATGACCAGTCCCTGACTTTGAACATCAAGTCCGCTTGAGGCCCCGCGGATCAGCTCAATATGATCGACCTGTGTCGCAGATATTCTGGTTAGGGTATCACTGATATTGTTTGCTTTTCCGGCAAGGCGTTTACCGTCCATCAGAATCTGGTCCCCGCCGGAGCCAAAGCCGCGCTGGGCGGCACCGCCGGTTCTTTGGGCCTGTCTGATCTGTTCTTCATTTGCGCTCAGAATTTCCGGCACACCCGGGACGGCCTTTAACATATCAAGCAGCGTAACCGGCGAAAAGGTTTCAAAATAAGCCTTGTCATAGATAACAATAGCGCTGTCAGCCAAAGGTTCCTCAGCCGGGAACGCGGAAAGGGGCCAGCCGCCCAGTGCGGTCGTGACAAGAAACGCTGCAACGATCGTTTTATTCATTCAGTCATTCATTCCCAGATAAAACCCCATATCTTATTTTTTGCTTTTTTGTCTTTTTATCATTAATGCGAAAGGCTTAAAAATGATATTGGGCTTTAGTCTATAGAAAGGAAAAGGATATTTGCCGGGCGGAAGAATTAATTACAGGTAAAATCATTTTCACCATCTTCACGACAGAAGTAAGGAAAAGTTGTGCGCCGCCAGTAATCAACCAGCCCATAATTGATATAAAGTTGTTTCATTCGTGGCATATTGCGCATTGGCACAAAAATCTTTGCCCAGTAATATAGCAATACATCATGATTTTTATAATTTAGGCTATTTTGTTCCTCTATTTCCAAAAAGGAAAAAGCCAGATCGTAATTCTGCAATTTTGCAGCCAGGCCGGCATAAATTATACCTGCAAAAGGGTTTTCCTTATTTAAGGTCTGCGGTTCTTCTTTAATTTGGGTCAAAACAGTTTTTAGAAATTGTTCTAGTTTTTCATTGTCAGCCAATAATTTTGTCAGATCTGAATTGAAGAATTCATTTTCTACAGGATTATTATGTTCTAAAATCAGGGAAAAAAGCCTTTGTGAATTTTCTGTTGTATCAGATTCAAGCCCCTGGATAATTCGTGAACCTGCAATGTAATGACTGGCGTTATTTGATAAATTAATAGAAATATCCAAAAGTTCAAAACCCCGTTCTTTTTCGCCCAGGTCACTCCTTGCCATGCCTTCTACCGCATTATAGTTAGGGCCCAAAGGATCAAGCTCTCTGGCTTTGGACAGAAAATTAACCGCTTTTTTTAATTTGCCCGCTCTTAATAACAATTGACCATATTGTTCAAGGACTTCTACATTTTTTGGGTCATATTCTAAAGCAAGTATATATTGGTTTTCAGCGAGTTCCCATTGAAGCTGATCTTTAAGGATGTCCCCGAGCGCACCATGGGCGGAACTGGATTTAGGATCAATTTCCAATGCTTTTCTTGCAGCCTTTTCACCTAGATAAATTCCATCTGCGGCGTTATCATCACCTGAATAATAATAACTTAACGTATATGCCTGTGCGAGTGTACCCCAAAGTGGTGCGTAGTTCTCTTCCTTTTCGACGGCTTCATTTAAAATTTTGATGGCCTTATTAATGCTCTCGGACGATCTTTTCGAAATGAGCATTTTTCCTTCGAGATAGGCATCATAGGCATCCATATTTTTTGTCTTGGTTGAAATCAGATTTTGTGTCGGTGTCAGTTCCATCGAAATTGCCATATTTTCGGCAATGGCGTTGGCGATTTCCTCCTGAACTAAAAATATATCGGAAAGTTCCCTGTCATATGTTTCTGACCATTCATTAAATCCGTCCGAAGCCCTTATCAGCTGTGCTGTTATTCTGACGGTTGCTTTTTGTTTGCGGACTGATCCTTCCAAAATATAGCTAACCTTTAAATCCTGACCGATCGTTCTGAGGTCCTCATTCTTTCCCTTATAAGCGAAAGAAGACGTCCGGCCCGCGACTTTAAGGCCGGAAAATTTGCCTAATACATTTAGAAGCTCTTCTGACAGACCATCGGAAAAATATTCTTGCTCTATATCTGATGACATATTGACAAATGGAAGTACCGCTATGGATTGATCAGTATGGACTGATTGTTCCATTACTGAATTTTTATCACTATCGGAGCCCAGCCAGAGCTGAAAACCTATGACCAGGATCAGAAAAGCAATGATGGCATAATTGAGCTTTTGTCCGGATGTGTGAAGAATTGACTCTTCTTCAGAAACAGTGGAGGTTTTTTTTATGCCTTCCGGGGTCAGTTCAAAAGCCCAAGTTATTACCATAGTAATCGGGAAAATAACAATCAGGCTCATGAAAACAATACGGCCAAAAAGTGAAGGAAGCATCAATATTGGCGTAAGAACGCCCACCATTTGCAATATCAGCCAGCTTAACATGAAATAAGCAAGGGCTACTTTGAAAACATTGCGGCGTTTTAACTCGTTAAAAAGCCCATCCGCTCCTACCCATATTTTTTATTTATGCGATAAAGGTATCACAGCTGTGTTTAAAGCGCTAGCAGATAGATTAAAGGCAGTTTAACCTTTGAATATGCAATTGAATATCCAATGAAGGGTTATCAGTTTGCTGTTTCAGGGCTTATGCCAGTCACAAGTTCGGTAATTTTATTTGCCGGAAACCCTGAAATTTCAGAATGTTTGCGGATTATATTTTCATCGGATGCATTATAAATACAATAAGTCTGGTTTGCTGCTACATAGCTTTCGACCCATTCAATTTCAGGGCCGAGCTGGGCCAGCACTTCATTAGATTTTGCAGCCGCAGCTTTATACTGGTCATGTTCAAATGTTCCAATATCAGGGATGTGTCTTTCGATCATATATTTTTTCATGTTCGCTCTCCTATATTTGCGTTGAGCGTATAGTTTATGGCGAATAGTTTTCCTGCATCAAGTCCACAAATGTGCACCGGGCAGTACAATAACTTGACCAGTACAGAGTTAGTACTATTCGCAATTAAATAAGTACAGTAGTCTAAATGCCGGTAAATAAGGGAGGTTTCAATGAAATATAAGGGGAGCTATGGGCAGTACTGCCCGCTGGCTATGTCAGCAGAATTTCTTTGCCAGCGTTGGACCATGCTTATATTACGGGAGTTATTTTTTGGTTCAAATACATTTAATGATATTGCCAGAGGTGTGCCGCGCATGTCACGAACGCTGCTTTCCAACCGGCTTAAAGAACTGGCAGAAATTGGCATTATTAAACGCCATAAAAAAAGTGCCGGCGGGCAAATAGTTTATATTCTAACCGATGCCGGGCAGGCCTTAAAACCAGTTGTTTTCAGCATGGCGGAGTGGGGTCAGGAATGGCTAAAAACGGAGCCATCGGTCGATAAAGTTGATGTAAGTCTGCTTATGTGGGATATCAGACGTAATAGCAAACCGCTTTCTACGCTCCCAAACCCTTTTATTGTTCATATTTTTCTGACCGACGTCATGGATAATAAATCTGACCACTGGCTGGTTTATGAAGATGGGGAAGTTGACCTTTGTTACATTGATCTGGGCTTTAAAGTCGATGTAAAAATTGAAGTGGGGATAAAGAAACTTGCCAAAGTGTGGATGGGATGGGATGATTTTGATCAGGCAATAAAGGATCGCAGCATGATCATTGAAGGGCCGCAAAAGCTTGTCAAAATTGCAAAAGAATGGTTTGGACAAAGCAGTGTCGCCCAAATCGCCAAAAGGCCAAAGGAAATGCAGATAAATTATTGATCTATCAATGTATAATGGTTTAAATCAGTTCACTCTTCCGCAAATTTTGTCTGGTCCAGTTTTAATATTGTGTGCAGAAGCACATTGGCCCCGTTTGCCATATCTTCGGGCGAACTATATTCATTCGGTGAATGGCTAATGCCCCCCCGGCTTGGCACAAATATCATGCCCGTTGGGGTAATTTCCGCCATATGCTGGGCATCATGTCCGGCCCCTGACTGCATATGCTGATAGCTAAGGCCCAGTTCTTTCGCAGACTGTTCAATAATATCGCGTACCGCCGGATCGGTCAGTGCAGGAGAGGGGGTACCGGATGGGCCAAAGCTGACCGTGACGTCCATTTCCTTTTCAATCGGTTTTGCGGCCTGCTGGATCACTTCAAACAAATGCTGGATTTTACCGGCATCCAGATCACGGATCTGAAGCGAAAATTCAACCCGTCCCGGGATCACGTTTGAGGCACCGGGAAAGGCTTTAATTGTTCCGACGGTAGCGACCTGCCGTCCTTCCATATTGGTGGCAATGTCGTTGATGGCAACAATCAGTTTTGATGCAGCAACAAGAGCATCGCGGCGTCCCGGCATGGGGGTGGTTCCGGCATGATTGGCAAAACCCTCTACCGTTATCGGCCATGTGCTGATACCGACGATCCCTTCAACAATGCCGATATTCAGCTTTTTGGATTCCAAAATGCCGCCCTGTTCAATATGCAGTTCCACAAAAGCGTGAATAGGGGTTTTTCGCGCGGCTTGCTGCAGTTTGGTATGATCCCCGCCCAGGCGGTCAAGCCCGTCAGTGCGCATTGTGCCCGGTGTTGTGAATTCTTTAATGGTGCGCTCCGATAGATCACCGGTAAATGACCGGCTTCCGATCATGCTGCTTTCCTCAGCGGTGAAAACCATCATTTCCAGCGGGTGATCGGTCACAATATTTGCGGAATTAAGAAGGTCCATAACCTCCAGCGCGGCCATAACACCAACGTCACCGTCATAATTGCCGCCGCCCGGCACACTGTCAATGTGGGAGCCGAACAGGATAGGGGGCAGGTTCGGGTTTTTACCGGGTCGTTTACCGATAATATTTCCGGCCGGATCAACAGAAACTTCAAGGCCCGATGCTTTCATCAGGCCCACCATAAATTTATGCCCTTCAACATTGGCATCGGAAAAGGCAACCCGGTCCACACCGCCATCGGCATTTCGACCATACTGGCTTAAATCAATAATGCGCTTTTCGAGCCGTTCGGCGCTTGCTTTTGGAAGCTCCGCCGCCATAAGGCTAACGGCGGATAAATTCAATAGAACAAGTGCGGCTATTCCCATAAATCGTGACTTCACCATCATCCATCTCCCTATCTTTGTTTTTCCCCGGAAATCTGGCAGTTTCCCAAAAATAAAACGAATTTGATAGAAAAGATATTGGGCTTTAGTCTATATGATGGGGTAATTTGCCGCGGGTAAGACTAAAAATATTGCTTGCATAGATGCCCGATAGATAAGTAAATTATCGGAAAGGGGAGATTGGCCTCTGAGCATTAAAATAAAAAATATAGGTGAGATTAAATGAGCAAACTTGTCATCATTCTTTTATGTATATTCCTGCCGCCGGTGGCGGTGTTTATTCTGCGCGGTTTTAGCGGTGCTTTTTTTCTGAATATCATTCTCGTGCTGCTGTTCTTTTTACCGGCAGTGGTGCATGCGCTCTGGATCGCGCTTAGCGATAAAAAAGCCTAAGAATCAAGTCATTAGAACATTTTTAGTGCTTCGGTAGCCTGTTGGTTGCCGTTATCGCTGGACTGTTGAAACCAGAATCTTGCCAAATTATCATTTCGTTCAACACCCCATCCATTGCCAAAAATAACACCTAAACCATATTGACCGTGGGCGCTGCCCTGAACGGCGGCATTTGTATACCACATCAGCGCATCCTGATAGGATTGTTCCAATCCATCCTGCCCAGAAATATATAACTCACCTAACATAGCCTGTGAATCACGGTCTCCCTTTTCTGCAAGATATTTCCAGGATTTGATCGCTTCAGCGACTTTTCCGTCGCGATAAAGTTTAGCAACCATTAAAAATGCATTGCTTCTTTCCTGTCCACTCGGACTGTTGTCCTTAATGAGTTCACTTAACTGGCTTGTGGCATATTCGCTGTTTTTTGAAATGGCTTTAAGGTAAAGCAAAATAGCCTTATTCATGTCCTTCTTGACACCTTTACCATTTTGGTAAAGTTCCGCTAAATTAGCTTGAGCATCCTCATCGCCCTGATCCGCTGCTTTTTCGTACCATTGGGCCGCAGTTTTATATGATTTTTTAACGTCGTAGCCATATTCATAGATAATGCCCATAAAATATTGGGACGTTGGATCATTATTTTCTGCCAAAGGTTGGAAAATTTTCAGCGCCTTTTGATACTCTTTTGCCTTAAAAGCATCCATTCCGTCCTGCACAGATCCCTGTGCAAAGCCCGAGACTGTCATCGCCACACTAAACAACAATGGCAATAGTATCAATTTTGCAATTTTGGAAATTTTCATTTGAATTGGCCTTAGATAAAGTTAGAAAAATATTTCTAGAACATATCTATTCTTTTAAGTCGTTGGTATCCCCAGAACGGGGGATATAACCATCATTGTTCCGGGCGTATACCACTGGCTATTTAAATCTGTGTAAAGGTTTCGGGGATTGGACTTAAAATCCTACTACAAAAAAAGGCGCCGCAGTGGGCGCCTTTTTTGCATCTAACTATTTATAAATATTAGTTTTTTGGTTCAATGCCCACGGATTCGAAATGAGCGACCAGTTCACCGTTGGCGGCCATTTCGCGGACAATGTCGCAACCGCCGAGGAATTCACCCTTCACATAAAGCTGGGGGATGGTCGGCCAGTCGGAATATTCCTTAATGCCGTTTCGCAGGCTTTCGTCCTGAAGCACATTGTGGGTCTGATAATCCACATTGAAATAATTAAGGATTTCAACCACAGTGGCAGAGAAGCCGCACTGAGGGAACATACGGTCGCCTTTCATATAAAGGACGATGTCATGGGCGTTTACATCATTTTTGATGCGGTCGAATACTGGATTTGTCATTTTCTTAATTCCTGATAATTATTTTGGTGCGGATGTCTGCAGTGACAGTGCGTGCAGTTCCCCGCCGATTTTTCCTTCAAGGGCCTTATAGACCATTTGATGTTGTTGTACCCTGTTTTTGCCAACGAACTCTTCAGAGATCACATGAGCGGCAAACTGACTGCCGTCACCGCGCATATCCTGAACCTCGACAGTTGCCCCCGGTAATATTTCCAATATCATTTTTTCAATTTCGCGGGCTGACAGGGCCATGTATCTCTCCTAAAAACTTCCCTAAACTTCGTTTGACATATAGTTTGGCATCCATGATATATGGGCGTCAAGCAATTCATTTACAGATATAGTAAATCCATTTTCAACAACAAGGGCATCACCACCCACAGTGCCGATTTTTTCCGCTTTAACACCGGCATTAGCGGCCGCCGCGATGATCGCATCGGCTTTATCCATCGGGACGGAAAGGACATATCTTGCCTGATCCTCGCCAAAGCCATAAGCATGTAGCGGAATTTCACCGTTATTCAGTTTAATATCCATACCACGGCCGGACGCCATCGCCATTTCGGCCAGCGCAATAAACAGCCCGCCATCGGAAATATCATGGCAGGCGGTGACATGGCCGCTTTGGATTTCGGCGCGGACAAAATCACCATTTTTACGCTCAAGCGCAAGGTCAACCGGTGGCGGCGCCCCTTCTTCGCGACCTTCGATAATATCCAGATACTGGCTGCAGCCGATATG
>Ga0116152_10000561_pt1 | contig 30130 bp, 20 predicted proteins | sample AD_UKC119_MetaG_FD_89894 | JGI IMG/M metagenome (GOLD analysis project Ga0116152, IMG submission 89894) | Active sludge microbial communities of municipal wastewater-treating anaerobic digesters from Hong Kong - AD_UKC119_MetaG | ecosystem: Engineered > Bioreactor > Anaerobic > Digestate... | reverse complement strand
GGATGATCTCTTTCGGGCCTTCCTCGTCTATGTCGCGAGCTCCAGCCGACCGCCACATGAATTTCTGAATCCGAACCTCACACCCTTAACAAACGTCTTCGAGGTTGAGTTTTCCGGCATGACCGTCGATGCTGTCAGCGTCGCTGAACTGGAACACGTGCGGGTCAGGCTCATTGAAGACGTCCAGTCCCGTCTGACCGGCCATGCCGCGCAATTTCTGCGAACGCTGGTCGAAGGCGAACCGGACTTCAACGTCATCGGATTGCCATCCGCGGCAGACCTCCCCGCCGTCCAGTGGAAGCTGCAGAACATCCTGAAACTGCGAGACACGAATCCGGAAAAGCACGCCACCCAGTGCGAAAGCCTCGAATCTTTGCTCAGCTGATACGCCCTTTAACTTCGCCTGCGTGAATCGCCGAAAGCTTTCCCGATCAGGAAGACGTCTCCGCGTCGCCTAACTGAGGCGAAAAAAATTCCCGAGCGGAAAGAATCTGAACATTCTGTTTCGATCGGGTGCTTCCGCAACGCCTTCAATAGCCTTCTGCGTTTTCGAGAATCGTTTTTAAGCTGCCAAGCTTAGGTCAATTTCATAGTTTTCATGGCGCCCACATCTCTTCTCTTGAACTTTTTGCCCGTATCGCTCACCGGCGATACGCGAATTCGCATTGGATATCGCCCTTACAACGAAGACGTTTTGCGGGAACTGCGAGGGGAATTCGGTGAAAGTCACGTCTTTAAGCGTGACTATAAGGAAAATACGATAACAGAGATTCCAGTAATCTCCGGTGCCGAACCGCTCGCCGACAAATCGATAGAAGAAGATCTCGCCGAAGCATGGTGGCTTTGGAAACCACTTCTTAATGCCGCTCTTCTGCGGCTGTTTTCCGGGTCCAGAGAGATTACAAGCGATTATCCTGTCAGCGTTTTGGGTAGTCCGAAGAACAATTTCATTTCGCATGCTGACCTACCTGGTTGGGTAAGGATTTTGCCGCTATTGGAATTTGAGTCTCGCACATTGTTTGGCGGGAAGTCAGGTGCGCAGTTCGGACTGGTCTGCAATGCGCGGACTCGTCACCAGGTTTTGGCACCTTGCGATCATCTTATCGAGCGGGGCATTTCTCCGATCGGACGTTATGTTCAAATAGATCAGCCGCAAGGAGACCCTCGATTGGCGCCGCGCGGCCTCACGGTGGGCAAAGTATCATCGATCGACGGTGGAACACTCATTTTGGAAGACCATCGTGAAGGCTATGAACGGGTAAAAGCATCTGATGCGAGGTTGACCGGGAATCGCGGTGACTTCGACTGGTGCGTCAATGCGCTTTTGCCGGGACAAGGGCAAGCTACCCTGTCGAGGGCGCGGGACGCCATGAGCGCATTAAATCAGGGGCCAGGCCGCCTGAAGATGATCAACCAAACGGCCGAGTATTTGAGAACCGCTAATCTTGAAGCTGTTCCAGGCGTCGCTTTCGAAATCGGCGAATGGATGTCGAGCACGGACGCTCGTTTCCCCATGACGGAAACGATTGATCGGCCCACGCTCGTATTTCACCCTTCGGGCCGACCGAACGACACGTGGAACGAGCGTGGCATCAAGGACAACGGACCGCACGACCAACGCACGTTTACGCCAAAACAGCTAAACATCGCAGTCATTTGCCAAGGCCGGTTCGAAGGTCAAGTCGATCGTTTCATGGGAAAATTTCTCGATGGCATTCCCGACTCTCAACTTCGAAATGGGCGCAAGCCTTACGATGACGGTTTCCTTAGCCGCTTTCGACTCGAAAGAGCCAATGTCCAGACATTTCGAGCAAACTCAGCGTCACGCGCAGCATATGAAGCAGCTTGCGAAGACGCACTGAAACATGCCGCTGACAATGGCTTTGGCTGGGACTTGGCGATTGTGCAGATTGATGAGGACTTCAAGGCGTTGCCTGGGCCTCAGAACCCTTATTATGCAACGAAAGCGATGTTGCTCCGCAATAATGTAGCGGTACAGAATATACGTATCGAGACGATGAGCGAGCCGGACAAAAGTCTGGTATACACAATGAATCAGGCGAGTCTTGCCTGCTACGCGAAGTTGGGCGGTCGTCCGTGGCTTTTGGGAGCGCAGCAATCGGTTGCCCATGAACTTGTCATTGGCCTCGGGTCCCATACAGAACAAAAGTCTCGATTTGATAAGAGCGTTCGGTACGTTGGCATTACCACGGTGTTTTCCAGCGATGGCGGTTATCATCTTAGTGAGCGAACAGGCGTCGTTCCATTTGAAGATTATGCCAGGGAACTAACCGACACACTCACCCGCACCATCGAACGGGTTCGCCGGGAAGATAATTGGAAGAATACCGACCGAGTTCGACTAGTTTTCCACGCGTTCAAGCAAATCAAAGACATCGAAGCTGAAGCTATCAAGCAGGCGGTCGAAGCTCTTGACCTCGAGAACGTGGTTTTCGCGTTCGTTCACATTGCCGAGCAGCACCCCTATTTGATCTTCGATCAGAACCAAGAGGGTTTGCCACAATGGGAGAAAGATCAGTCTAAACGAAAAGGCGTATTGGGGCCATCCCGCGGCGTGCACATCAAATTGGCTGATTCTGAGTCGTTGGTTGTGTTTGCGGGTGCAAATGAACTTAAACAAGCGGCCCACGGGATGCCGAGGGCCTGCCTTCTTAAACTGCATCGCAATTCAACCTTCCGAGATATGACTTATCTCGCGCGCCAAGCGTTCGACTTCACCGCCCATTCTTGGCGCGTTATGACACCAGAACCGTTTCCTATCACCATCAAGTATTCCGATCTTATCGCTGAACGTCTGGCCGGCCTGAAACAAATAGAGACATGGGATGATGATGCCGTCCGGTTTCGCAATATCGGCAAGGCGCCGTGGTTCCTGTGATGGATATTGCAAGCATCAAACAAGCCTTACGCCAGCCATGTGTTGAGGCCGACAGACTGCCGGTTCATATCGACGCTTGTTGCCGGTATCTGAGTCCGTGGCCGAAACCGTCATGTGAGATCGAGGGGATAGAAAGCGACGGTTCCTACCGACGCATTGCTGCCATAGGATTTGCACTCGCTCAAAACCGGCAGTCTGAAACACTGAAAAAGGCTTTCATTGAAGGGACGCAGCAACTAGCAGGCCGTGTTTACTTCACGCTTGGACGCGCGCCGACAATCGAGGTTGACGGTGTGGCGTTGCTTGGCCTTGCCATCGGATACAACGCGCTCGCTCCCTCAGACGCGGATGATGGCTGGTTGCGGGTTTGTCTCGAACAGTCTGTCGCCGCGCTTCAAAACGACCGCTGGCAGTGTAGCCTTGCGAAGTCTGCGCAAGCCACTTTGGGCGTGTCCAGCGACAAATCCGATATCGATCCTGTGTTGCGCGTCGCTTTAGCTGAACGCAAAGGGGACGTGATCGAGGAAGAGCTACGTAAAGCGGCGTGGCGCGTCCTCCTCGAAAACATCGACGAACCAGAACCGACACGTCGTGCCGCATTACAGCGTACATTTGAAGCGTGCGCTTCTGCGCTGGCGCGCCTCCCGCTTCATGGAGCCGGCGTGACTGAACTCATAGAGATTCTGGACGGCGTTTCGCGTTCGATGGGACACTGGACCTACGAGGAAAGGCCTAAAGTTCGAAATGTTCCGACCCAGAAGTGGGAGATTGACCATGAATATCACGTTCAAAATCTGCTCTGGACAATCTTGCGCCCCATCTTTCCTGATCTCGTCGATGAAGAAACGCTGAAGAAACTGGGTCATACTTCTCCGCGATACGATCTTGGTATCCCGAGTCTCAGCACGATCATTGAAGTGAAGTATCTGCGAAAGCGGGGCCAATCTGCGCTCAAAGCCATCACAGATGAAATTGCGGCGGATCATTCCCTGTATCTGCGGGAGGGAACAGGGTTTACACGCATGATTGCATTCATTTGGGATGAACAGCGCCAGACCGAAGAGTATCAGACCCTCCAATCGGGTCTAGAAAATCTCGGTGGAATCGAGCGCGTCATCATCGTCCCTCGCCCGGCGAAAATGGAAAGAGACGAGTAAAAGTAGTCTATCGCTTCCAGACCATCACACCCGTTCTCTCCTTTTCATTCTCGAAGAAGGCCGCGCGCATCGGGCTGGCGAAGCTCGGATCATCAAGTTTGACGGCGAGATACGGGGTCTCGCCATCCTTGCTTTCCTGACGCCAGGCCGCGCCGAGTTCGGCCCCGCCGGCATAGAGCCGGAAGTCGGGTGCGCCATCGGAAGCCTTGTCCGTGTTGGGAACAAGCTGGGCTTTGACGTTGATGGTCATGGTGCGGATGGTGCCGGTATAGCTGCCATCCTTCAGGGTGAACGTGCCGATCTGTGCCATTGGTTTAGGTCTCCTTGCTGGCATTGGAATGAAGGGCGCGGCGCGCCCGCTTGAACCCGGCATCTGAAGCCAGGAAGCTTTCGATCATGGCGGGGATCAGCGCTTCGGGCTTTTCCTCCGCGCCATAGGTCTGGCGGTAGATTTCGGCATAGTCGCTGAGCGCGCTGGCGAGGTCGGGATCAACCGAGAGGCTCATGCGCACCGGCGTGCGGTCGGGTAATTTGTCGAGACGAAGGGTCATCGTGTGGCTCCTTGGGGATGGGGTCTGAGGATGAGATCGCGGGTGACGACCACACGCACCGGCCAGCCGGGGCGCACGCGGATGGTCGGCTGGATGCCAAGGTTGCGCTCAACCACGCGCTGGCCGGCTTGGTTGATGGTGTCCGTCGTGCCGCGGCGGATGGCGCGTTCGAGATCGCCGTCGCCGTCTGCGCCGAGTTCGGCCCCGACGCCGAGGATGGTCGCAAGACCGGCCGCGACAAACACGCGATCCCAGTGATGATCGGTTCGGTCTGAGAGGCCTGCAAAGCCCTGCGCGTCCGCGCCGGGCGCAGAGATGAGGATGGAGGACCCGTCAGGGAAGATGATCCTGTCCCAGGTCACCAGAGCCCGGTCCTGCCCGAATGAGACTTCGGACTGGTAGCGTCCGATGAGGCGTGAGCCTTGCGGGATCAGGAGATACTGCCCGGTCACGGTGTCATAAACGGGCTGCGTCACCTGCGCGACGATTGTGCCGGGCAGGTCCGAGTTGATGCCGGTGACCAGCGAGGCCGGGATCAGCGTGCCCGCCATCACCTGATAAGGCGAGGCCGGGTCCTGCAGCCCATGCGGATTGTAGATGTCGCTGGCAGAACCCTCGCTCGCAAAGGCGAGCTTGCGGCTTTGGAGATTGGTATCGGCGGGCTGACCGAACGCTGACGGTGCGCCTTGCGGCAGGGCCGCGAGTGCAAGAAGCTCCGAGCCGAGATCAAGCGCGGGGTCGCGATAAGCGGGGCGAGCCCCGGTGGTGCTTGCCATGCCGCTCTGAGAGTCGAGCCGGAAGAAGACCGGCGCGCGGGCGGCTTCATCGGCGAGCGCTGCCTCGCGCATGCGCCGGGCGCGTTCGGCCTCGTCAGCCGGGTTCGGGCGGAAATCGTCTTCGAAGCGGGTCACGTATTCAGGCTCGATGCCAAGCTCGCGTTCAGCGCGCAGCATGGTCGCGCCGAGATCGCCCGACAGCGGCGGGCCAAGGCGTGCTATGCGGTCTTCGACCGGCGCGATGTCGCTATAGCTTGTCGGGAGTGTGGAGAGGCCTTCGGGCTTGCGTGTGTTGGTCGTGTTGTAAAGCTCGCGGCGGGCATCGGGGTCGACCGCAGTTGGCGGCTTCAGGGCAATGCTCATGGCGGCGAACAGGGCGAGCACGCCAATGCCTGCGCCGACCATCAGGACCTTGCGATTGATCCGTGTAACCGGCTTCGGGCTGGAGCGGATCTTCAGCCGCTCGGCATGCTCGTCGAAGGGAATGGGCTCGGACATCTTCCTAGCCCCCGAAGATCGCGGCCAGCGGCGGACGGCGCTCATTGCGCGAGATGCGGACAACGGTCTGATTGCGCTCGCCAAGGCGCAGCTCGGCCGCGCGGAACAGCCGGTCGACGACATAATAATTGCCGCGCACGCGATAGTTGACGAGTTCCGCGTCGCCATCCGCGCCCAGAACAAAGAGCGGCGGCATGTCGGTTGTGGCGATGTCTTCCGGCATCAGGATGAAGACCTGTCGGCCATCATCGAAAACGCGGACCGGCTTCCAGTCTGGGCTGTCGCCGGTCATGCGGTAGTCGAAGTTGAGGCCTTCCAGCGTCAGGCCTTCGCCGATCGTTCGCGCTTCACGCGAAATCGCACGCCCATTGCGTGCGGTGAGCTCGGCCAGCTCATCGGCGGGATAGCGCCAGGACAAGGCGGCCATGTAGCCGCCGTCGGTGCTTTCCAGCTCCAGATGATAGGTGCGCCGGTCGGTGGCGATCATCAGGTTTGTGCGGATGCCGGAGCTGATCGGCTTGACCAGGACATGCGCGCGGGCTGTGTTTCCCGATCCGGAGATCGTATCGCCCACAACCCAGCGGACCGTGTCGCCTGCCGAGACGGAGACCAGTTCTTCGCCCGGCTGGAGGGCAATATCGCTCACCTGGCCGGGGCTCGCATAGAGGCAGTAGAGCGCGCCTTCGGTATAAGGATAGACCTGGATCGCGTTCACATAGCCATCGACCGAGGGCTCGATCAGGGCGCTGGTGCGGCCTTGCCGGATCGCCTCAGCGGGAGAAACCGAAGGTGCGCTGACGGTCCTTGTATAGGTCCGCGTGACGCTGCCATCGGGATTGGTGGTGACGCGCGCGCCCACCGGCATCATCTGGCCCGGCAGCGGAAGCGGGACGGCGGTCTCGACGATCTCGACGGGGTAGTCGGCGTCATCTTCAACGGGCGTGGCCGCGACGAAGGCGCTCGCGTCGATCGGTTCGATCTCGGTCGTGGCGCAGGCCGTGGTGAGTGCGAGGACCGAAGTGGCTAGCAGAATACGAAGCATGGGGATCATTCTCCTGTGACAAGGTCCTGACCCCAGTTCAGGGCATGGACATAAAGGCCGAGCGGATTGGCGCGCAGGGTCTCTGCGTCCGTCGGCGGCTGGGTGATGAGAGTGAAATTGCCGGTGAACCTTTGGGCACGGACCAGCGCGCCATTCTCATAGGTCTTCTCGATCCAGCGGGCCTGGAAGCTGTCGTCCGAGACGCGCACCACGCTGACCACATCCACGGTGCGGGACTTGCGGCCGACATCGGCGAAGGGATCATTGGCCGAGGCGTATTCGTTGAGCGTGGTCGCGGCGCGGTCAGTCACGAAGTCATAGGCACGCAGCCAGTTCTCGCGCACGACGACAGGATCGACGGAAAGGCCCCGGACATGTTCAATGAAGTTGGCAAGGTGATGGGCGATCTGGGCATCGGTCGGCGTATAGCGTTCCGTCGCCGGAGCAACGGCGCGGGCCGCGCCGGTCTCATCGACTTCCACGACATAGGGCGTGACGGTGGACTGCATCGAGCGCCAGACCAGCGCGCCGGAGGTGACGAAGCAAAGCCCGAGACAGCCGATCGCCATGAGCCGCCAGTTTTTCGCCTGCACGCGGGCGGAACCAATTCTTTCGTCCCATACCTGTCCGGCCTTCTGATAAGGCGTTTCGGGGAACGGGCTTGGCCCATAGCTGGAGGAAGATCGCCTGAAAGCCATTGTCTAATCGTCCTTGTCTTTGAGGGTGGGGTTCGCGCCCGAAGCGCCGCGATCACCGTCGCGGATCGAGTGCGCGGCCATCTGCCCTGCCTGTCCCATGCGCTGGCTGGTCTGCATGCGCCGCGCCCAGCCGGGGCTTTGGGCAGAGGATGATGCGGAGGCAGGGTTTTGCATGGATGCGGTCGGCGAACCGCCGGTGGCGCGCCAGGCGCCTTGACTGCCGCGCTGGTAGGCCTCACGCATGGACTGGGCGGGACGGCTTGCTGCGCGGCGCATGGCGTCCCCGCCAGCGCGGGCGACACCGGCAAGGCCTGCGGCGACACCCGCCGCGCCGGATGCGCCGGAGGCGACAGAGCCCAGCGTATAGGAGGTGCGCGCCGCGCCCGCCATGCTCGCACCGGCCTTGACGGCGCTTGAAGCACCGCCTGCCACAGCGCCGACGGCGGCGCGCCCGCCCATCCCGGCGACATACGTCCCGGCAGCGACACCGGCCGCCGCGCCTGCAGCGGAGCCTGCGCCAAGCTGCGGCGCGCCGGTAATGAGGCCGGAGGCAATGCCGGGCGCAAAGATGCCCATCCAGAAGAAGACAATCGCGGCCAGCACCGTGCCCATGACCTGAGCGAGCGTGACATCATCGCCGGTGCGGAATGCGTCGGTGACAGACGAGAAGAGCGTCGAGCCGATACCGATGATGACGGCGAGCACCATGAGCTTGATGCCGGAGGTGATGACATTGCCGAGCACGCGTTCAGCCAGAAACGTCGTCTTGTTCCAGAGCGCGAACGGCACGAGCACGAACCCGGCCAGCGTCGTCAGCTTGAACTCCAGGATCGTGATGAAGAGCTGCACGGCGAGCACGAAGAAGGCGACCATGATGATGGCCCAGGCGATGAACATCACCGCGATCATGATGAAGTTATGGAAGAAAGAGATTGGCCCCAGCATGTCGCCGATCTCTTCCAGAAGCGGCTGACCGGCATCGAGGCCGACACTGGCGATGAAGCCGGGGCGCAGGAGATCATCGGCGGTCATCGTGCCGCCGCCTGCGGTCACGCCGAGTTCGGCGAAACTGTCGAAGACGATGCCTGCAAGGAGCGAAAAGTTGCCGATCACGAAGGCGAAGAAACCGACATAGAGCACCTTTTTGAGGAGCCCCGCGATGACGTCGGTGTTCTGAGACAGCGCCCAGAAGAGGCCCGCCAGCGTGATGTCGATGGCGATGAGCGTGGTCGACAAATAGGCGACATCGCCCGCCAGCAGGCCGAACCCGCTGTCAATGTAAGCGATAAAGGTCGCAAGGAAGGTGTCGATCACGTCCATGGCGCGCTACTCTCCAAGGAAGGCCCGGGTGCGGGCGCGGCCACGTTCGGCTTCAGCCAGCTGGCGGGCGCGCTCCAGCGCCTCGGCGCGGTAATGCGCGGCCATCATGGCTTCCATCTGCATCAGCTGCTCAGTCTGCAGGGCCTCGATCTGGTTGCCGGCCTGTGCGACCTGGAGATTGCCGACGGCCGACTGGCTGTCGGCGATCAGCCGGTTGAGGCTTTCAGAATCCTCGCGCGCCGATGAAACGACTGAGGCTGTGACTTGCAGACTCTCGCGATAGGCGGTGCGCGACTGACGCCAGCGGGCGCGGGCCTCTTCGACGAGCACGGCCTGACGGGGCGGCTCGGCGCCATAATCTTCCGGATACGCCTCTTCATAGTCGCGCTCGATCTCCTCGACGCGGTAACCGATGCCTTCGGCCTCGCGCATCAGCTCCTCTATGCGGCGCATGCGGCGGAGAATGTCGTCGGCGATGGAATCCGGCAGCGCTTCGAGATCGCGCGCCATGTTCTCCAGCATCTCGATTTCATGGGTGAGCTGCTGGATCTGCTGGTTGACTTCCTGCAGCGAGCGGATGGCCTGGTAGATGTTCTGGATGTGATTGGCCGGGTCATAGACCGTCCATTGGGCCGACGCGGGCGGCGCAATGAGAATGGAGAGCGGCGCGGCGCAGATGGCGACTGAGGCGAGCAGGCGTTTCATGATCGTGGCTCCTATTCGGCGGCGAGGAATTGGGCGGGATGGAAGGAAGTTTTCGCCTCGGGTTCCGGCGCATCGCCGGGCCAGCGGGCGAGCAATTCCGCCGCCCAGGGCAGGCCTTTCTCGATGAGCCAGCAGGCGGCAAAGCCGTCGCCTTCCGTCTCGGCCCAGATGCGATCCATGCGGGCCTGGTCTTCCGGCGATGACGCGCCGCAAACTGAGAGGGCGATGGGGCCGAGGCCAAGATCGAAGACGCGCGCGGCCAGCGGCGACTGGTAATAATAATCGCGCTTAGGCGCGGCCCGGCTGATCAGTTCGATCTGGCGGGCATTGAGGCCGAACCGCTGATAGGTCTCGCGGGACTGGGGTTCCTGTGCGCGTTCATTGGGCAGGAAGATGCGTGTGGGGCAGGATTCGACGAGGGCGGGCGCGATGGTGCTGTTTGCAATGTCGGCAAGGCTTTGCGTCGCAAACACGACCGACACGTTTTTCTTGCGCAATGTCTTGAGCCATTCGCGAATGCGCGCGGCGAACATTGGATCGTCAAGGAAGAGCCACGCCTCATCGAGGATGAGCAGCGTCGGCTTGCCGTCGAACCGAGCTTCCAGCCGGTGGAAGAGATAGGTGATCACGGGCGCCACGGCGCCCTTTGCGTGCATCAGCTCTTCCATCTCGAAACACACCGTGTCTGCGAGACTGAGGCTTTCATGATCGGCGTCGAGAAGCCGTCCATGCGGGCCTTCCAGCGTGAACGGGTGCAGGGCCGATTTGAGCGTGTCGTCCTGCAGCATCAGGCTGAGGCCTGTCAGCGTGCGTTCGCTTTCAGGCGCTGAGCTGAGAGACTGGATCGCTTCCCATAGGCGGGCTTGAGGTCCGGCGTCATTGAGACGCCCTCATTGGCGCAGAGACCGGCCAGCCAATTAGCGGCAAAGCTTGCACCATGTTCGGTGTCGATATTCTTCAGCGGCTGGAGGCTTGGGGAATTGCTGCTGCCGAGATCAATATGCGCGCCGCCCATGCAAAGCGTTGCCGCGCGGGCCGAACGCCCCTTGTCGAAGATGAAGACTTGGCCTGACTCATAGCGCTTCCATTGCAGGGCGAGCAGCGACAGGAGCACCGACTTGCCCGCGCCGGTCGGACCGACGACCAGCGTATGGCCGACATCGCCAATGTGGAGGTTCAGGCGGAACGGTGTCGTGCCATCAGTCTGCGCCTGAATGAGCGCGGGGGCGCCCAGGTGCCGGTTCGTCTCCTCGCCCGCCCAGACCGCCGAGAGCGGCACCATATGGGCAAGGTTCAGCGTGTGCAGGATCGGCTGGCGGACATTGGCATAGGGGTGACCGGGCAATGAGCCGAGCCAGGCATCCACGGCATTGAGGGTCTCGCGGATCGCTGTAAAGCCGCGGCCATTGACGATGCGCTCGGCCACGCGGATGTGCTCGTCAACCGCCCGCCGGTCGGGATCGGCAACCGTGATGGTCGTGGTGACATAGCCATAGGAAACAAGATCACTGCCAAGCTCCTGCAGCGCCGCATCGGCATCGGCGGCCTTGTTGTCGGCGTCATTGTCAACGAGCGCGGCGGGCTCGTTGAACATTGTCTCGCGCAGCACCGTGCCGATGGATTTGCGCTTGGCGAACCAGTGGCGGCGCTTTTTGCCGAGCACCTTCTCGGCCTGCGCCTTGTCCATGGCGATGAACCGGGTCGCCCAGCGATAGGCAAACCCTTGGCGATTGAGCTCATCAAGAATGCCCGGCAGGGTCGAGGCCGGGAAGCCGAGAATGGTCAGTGTGCGAAGGTGAGCCTCGCCGATCATGGGTTCGAGCCCGCCGGCGAAGGGTTCATCGGCAAGTATGGCGTCGAGGAAGACGGGCAGTTCCGGCGTCACCACAGGATGGCGCTTGGTCGATATCGTCGAATGCAGATAGGTCAGCGTCTCGTCGTCAGTGAGCTTTGCGATCTCGGCGAGGCAGGTGGAGAGGAGATCGAAAACGCGAGACGCATGCTGCTGGAAGGTCTCCAGCCGGTGACGCCAGGTCGCGGCGTCTTCCGTTTCGGCACGCTGGATCAGGGCCTTTTCGGCACGGCCTGTGGCGTCGGCGGGCGGCAGCCAGAGCAGGGTCAGGAAGTAAGCACTCTCAAAGCGGGTTCCGGATTCTTCGGCTTGTAATGCCCGTTCCTGATCGACAAGCCAGGACAGCGCATCGGGGAACTCCGCCTCCGGATAGTCATGCACGTCATGGCGCTGCGCTTCGAAGAAGAGCGCCCAGCCCGAGCCGAACCGGCGAAGCACATTGTTCACACGGGCATTGATCGAAACGAGTTCTTCCTCGGTGGAGCTTTCGAGGTCAGGGCCGCGATATTTGAATGTCGTCTGGAAACTGCCATCCTTGTTGAGCACCACGCCCGGCGCGACGAGACAGGCCCAGGGCAGGTAATCCGCGAGGAGGACCGGGGTTTCTGCGTATTCTTTGAGGTTCAGCATGTCAGATGCTCCTTGTGGCGCGTCGAGCGGCCCGCGACGGCCATGAAATCCGGATCGCTTCTGGCCATGAACACCGCTGCCGAATGCCCGACGGCCCAGAGCACGAGGCCCGGTATCCAGAGCTGCAGGCCAAGGCCCACCGCGGCAGCGAGCGTCCCGATGGCGATGGCGGCCGTGCGCGGCGCGCCCGCCATCAGGATCGGCTCGGTCAGGGACCGGTGGAGCGGGATCTCATAGCCTTCGGCAGACATCAGATGAGCGCTCCGCCGCCGAAGCTGAAGAAGGTCAGGAAGAAGCTTGTCGCGGCAAAGGCGATGGACAGCCCGAATACGATCTGGATCAGCTTGCGCATGCCGCCGGAGGTCTCGCCAAAGGCCAGCGTCAGGCCGGTAATCGTGATGATGATCACCGCAACGATGCGCGCGACCGGACCCTCAATCGAGGTCAGGATCTGATCGAGCGGGCCTTCCCAGGGCATGCCGGAGCCTGCTGCATGGGCCGGACCGGCGATCATGAGGCCGATACCGATACAGGCCGCGACCTGGACCGTTCGGTTCACCGTCTGGAGGTGATTATAGAGCGTCATTGGGTTTCTCCATGTTGGACGAGGGACAGGGAACGGGAGACGAGCGGCTGGGTCTGATACCCCTCGCCGTCAAAACCTGTGACGCGTAGCGCCTCTTCAACGCGGCGCTGGCCGCCTGCGCGGCTCATGAACACGACCACGTCAATCGCTTCAGCGATGAGGTCGAAGGGCGCGCGCGGTGTGGCTTCCAGTGTCAACTGTTCAAGCCGCGCCAGCGCGCCGTGTGCCGAGTTGGCGTGCAGCGTCGTGATCCCGCCCGGATGGCCGGTGTTCCAGGCTTTGAGCAGGTCGAGTGCTTCAGCCCCGCGCACCTCGCCGACAATGATCCGGTCTGGCCGCAGCCGCAGCGTCGAGCGCACAAGGTCCTGCAGGCTGGTGCTGCCGCGATGGGTGCGAAGCTGCACCACATTGGGCGCGGCGCAGCGAAGCTCGCGCGTGTCTTCGAGGATGACGATGCGGTCACCACGCAGGGAGGGTTCGGCGAGCAGCGCGTTGGTGAAGGTCGTCTTGCCGGAGGACGTGCCGCCCGCGATCAATATGTTCGCACGGCTGGCAATCGCGTCTTTCAGCGCCGTAGCCAGCGCAGGCGCGAGCACGCCCTGGGTGACATAGTCACCGAGTTCAAACGGCGTTGTCGCAGGCTTGCGGATCGAAAAGCATGGCGCGGTCGAGACAGGTGGGAGAAGCCCCTCAAACCGCTCGCCGCTACCTGGGAGTTCACCAGAAACAATCGGGGCGGACCGATCACAGGCCTCGCCTATGCTGCTCGCGACAAGGCGGATGATCCGTTCGCGCGCGGCGGCTGAAATGATTTCGGGACTGACCTCGATCCCTTGCCCCGCCCGTTCAATCCAGATCGAGCCGTCAGGGTTGGCGAGGATTTCGATGACGTCATCAGCTTCCAGCGCTGCCCGCACCGCGCCTTCGCAGGCAGACCGCAGCATGGATACGCGTCGTTGGTCGGTCTCAAGCGTTCGGGCGGGTGCGGACATCGGGGGAATGGCTCCTGTCGTTGCTGACAGGTCCAATCCTCTGATTTAACGCTAGTTTCTGATAGTTGGGAAAGTCGCAAACGGTCGGAACGGATCGAGAGGTCTTGCAAGATCGGGCCGTCTAAGGGCTGCATAAAAGATGCAGCACTAATGCGTCGGATATCACTCAATAGCCCTGGAAAATGCGCTGTATGCGTCAAAACTCAATCATTAAGGTCGTCGGCAGCCGAGGCAGACAAAGCCCGCTTCGATAGCGGTTCATCCGAGGCTACGCGTCTCGCGACCTGATCGATGAAGAATTCGAACCTCCGCTGACCGAGGATCTGGGCGGCGTCGCGCTGACTTTCAGGAATCGGGTCTGTCCTTGTTAGCCAGTAAAGGACGAACTGGCCGAGGGTTTCGAGGCAGAGCGCTAGGTCCCGCTCCATCGCGTTCTGGCGCTTCTCGATCCGGTCGAGGCGCTGCAAGAGAATGTCATCGCGCGCCGCGGTCCGCTGCGGATCGAGATAGGCCCGTAGCGCATCTTCCATGATCGCGGATTTTGTTGCGCCGGGCGCAAGCACCATCTCCTCCAGCTTGCGATGCATCTCATAGGACAAGCGGATGTTGACGCGTGGCTTCATGATCAGAATTTCGGAAAGAAGTCGCCGTCCGCGCGGTCCATGCCAAGGGCGCGCTGGGCTGGCTTGAGGGATTTCACAGCTGCCGCATCAAGATCGCCATCCTCTTGCGGCAGGTCACGCGCCTCCTCGCGTGCGGGCGTCTCTTTTTCTGGCGGATCGAGGCTCGGCGTCTGGCTGTGTTGCAGCCCGCCCTCATCCGAGTGCGCAGGCTCGGAAGACAACTGGGTGGCTTCAGGCCGCGCTACTACGCCCTCCCAGTCATGACCGCGCCTTTCGGGGAGGACCGGTTCAACGGGCGGCGGCAGAACCCGTGAGGTGAAGTTGCGGTCTTCAAAATAGCGGAGCTTCTTCGCCTTCAAGGGCCGCGCGCCGGAGACCATGACGAGTTCTTCGTGAGGGGGCAGCTGCATGACCTCGCCGGGTGTCAGAAGGGGACGCTGGGTTTCCTGGGCCGAGACCATGACGTGGGAGAGCCAGGGCGCGAGGCGGTGGCCGGCATAGTTGCGCTGGGCGCGTTGCTGCGTGGTTGTTCCAAGGGCGTCGGATATCCGCTTGGCCGTGCGCTCATCATTGGTCGCAAAGGCGATGCGGACATGACAATTGTCGAGGATCGCATTGTTCGGCCCATAGGCCTTTTCGATCTGGTTCAGGGACTGGGCGATGAGATAGGCGCGCATGCCATAGCCCGCCATGAAGGCGAGCGCGCTCTCGAAGAAATCAAGTCGTCCAAGCGCCGGAAACTCATCCAGCATCATCAGCACCTTGTGGCGGCGCTCACCCTTTCTGGGCAGGTCTTCGGTCAGCCTGCGTCCGATCTGATTGAGGATCAGCCGTACCAGCGGTTTTGTCCGTGAAATGTCCGAGGGCGGGATGACCAGATAGAGCGAGCATGGCCGCTTGCCCTCGATCAGGTCCGCGATCCGCCAGTCACTGGCGCTGGTGGCGCGGGCAATGACCGGATCGCGGTACAGCCCCAGAAAACTCATGGCGGTGGAGAGCACGCCGGAACGTTCATTCTCGGACTTGTTCAGGAGTTCGCGGGCGGCCTGCGCGACCACGGGATGCACCGCGCTGCCCAGATGCGGCGTGTTCATCATGGCAGACAGGGTCGCCTCGAAGCTGCGGTCCGGGTCAGACAGAAACCGCGCGCAACCGGCCAGTGTCTTGTCTTTTTCGGCATAGAGCACGTGCAGGATGACACCGACCAGGAGCGCATGCCCGGTCTTCTCCCAGTGATTGCGGCGTTCCAGCGAGCCTTCGGGATCGACCAGAATGTCGGCGATGTTCTGAACGTCGCGCACTTCATTGTCGCCGCGCCGCACCTCCATGAGCGGATTGAACCGAACCGAACCTGCATCCGTCGGCTCAAATCGCAGGCAATGGGAAAAGCGCGCCCGCCAGCCAGAGGTCAGGTCCCAGTTCTCGCCCTTGATGTCGTGAATGACCGCGCTGCCGGTCCAGCCGAGAAGGGTTGGCACAACCAGCCCCACGCCCTTGCCGGAGCGGGTCGGCGCGAAGGCCATGACGTGTTCCGGCCCGTCATGGCGCAGATAGGCGGATTTCCAGCGCCCGAGAAACACACCGTCCTCAACCAGAAGTCCGGCCTTTTGTACATCATGCGCGCTGGCCCAGCGCGCCGACCCATAAGTTGTCAGATGCTTCTTCGATCGCGCTCGCATGAGCGAGCCGATCACGGCGACCACCGCGCCTAAAAACCCGCCACCAGCGGCGATCAGTCCACCACGCGCAAACACGCCCGGCGCATAGGCTTCATAGGCGTACCACCACTGGAACAGACGCCAGGGCCGATAGACCGGCGTATCGCCAAGCATGAACCAGGGGCGCCCAAGTCCCGGCTGGTAGCCAAGCGCCTCTGCGGTCCACTGGGTCGCGCCCCACATCGAGAACAGGATGATCAGGCAGACCAGACAGAAGGTGCCGATAAGAACTTTCGTGCCGGTCATAATGCGCTCCGAGCAGACAAGGGCAGCGCTCAAGCATCAGACAAAGTGAGGCCCTCGCCCAGACGGGAAAGGCGCAAGAATTCGCAAATCGGAGATTGGACCTTTTCAACTCCGGAGCGTCATTTTCCGGATTGCGGGAATCAAACAACCCGACTACGGTCTGCGTGCAACCAGTTTCTGTGTGAGCAAAGTTACTGGATCAATCATGTCGGCAGGAGGACATGGGCGCAATGAACAAGTCGGAGCTTCGCTGGGGCGTCGAGCGGCGTCTCGAGTTTATCGAGTTCCGGCTGTACTGGGAGGGGCATGTGAACCGCGGCGATCTGATGGAAGTTTTTGGCGTCTCGGTGAATCAGGCTTCGACCGATCTCAACCGTTATCTGGAGCTCGCGCCGGGCAACATGCTCTACGATAAGAGCGAACGGACTTATGTGCGCGGCGATCACTTCTCGCCGAAATTTCTGCAGCCGGATGCAGGTCGTTATCTTTCACAGCTTCATTTGCTGGATCAGGGAATTGTGGAGCGGTCGGATGCCTGGCTGGGCCATCTCCCGGAATTCGAAGCGTCGCCAACACCAGCGCGCGGCGTCGATCCGACAATTCTCCGCTCAGTTCTCAAAGCCATCGAAAACAGCGAAGCGATCGAGGTGCGATACCAGTCCATGTCAAACTCGGATCCTGTCTGGCGCTGGATCGCGCCACATGCGCTCGGTTTTGACGGGTTCCGCTGGCATGCCCGCGCCTGGTGCCTGAAGGACGAGGTGTTCAAGGACTTTGTGCTTTCGCGCATGCTCAAGGAGCGTGGTCGCAAACCTTCAAAAATAGATTTGCAGGCTGATCTCGACTGGCACAGGAAAGTCAAGTTGGAGGTCGTCCCGCATCCGGCCCTGTCCGAAGCCCAGCGGGCCGCAATTGCGCTCGACTATGGCATGACCAATGGGAGCGCCAGTCTCTCGGTCAGAGGCGCTTTGCTTTACTACACACTCCGCCGCCTAGGCCTGGACACTGATCCCGGTGCCCGCAAACCGCAGGATCAGCAGATCGTGCTTGTCCGTCAGGAGATGACAGCATGAACGGGCTCGAAGATTTGAAACCTGGAAGTCGCGTCACGGGCATCGCTCCAGGAGTCGCGGTTGAGATCATTTCTGTTGAGTGGATTGGCGATCAGGCAGTGAACGTGGTTTACCGGGCATCATCCGGTGCACCTTCGGAGGCCACGCTCTACAGGGATGATGAGTTTCGACTCAAAGTCGAAGAGTCAGGCAGAATGTGGTCCTTTGATGCGGACGGAGCGATGCTCCGCCTCGTTACGGAAGCTAATCGCATAAAGCTTGCGCATTATTTTGATCCCTACTTGGCGATCCATACCAGCCTCGTTGATCCACTTCCCCATCAGATTTCGGCCGTCTACGGAGAAATGCTCCCTCGACAACCGCTTCGCTTTCTTTTGGCCGATGATCCGGGCGCGGGAAAAACCATCATGGCCGGCCTCCTGATCAAGGAGCTGATGGCGAGGAGCGACCTTGATCGCTGTCTTGTCGTCGCGCCGGGAAGCCTCGTTGAACAATGGCAGGACGAACTCGGCGAGAAGTTCTCGCTCGAATTCGACATTCTGTCCAAGGACATGATCGAGACTTCGAGGTCCGGAAATGCTTTCAATGATCGCAACCGTCTGATCGCGCGATTGGATGTTCTCGCGCGCAATGAAGAGCTGCAGGAGAAACTCGCCGCCTCAACCGAGTGGGATCTGATCATCTGCGATGAGGCACATCGTATGTCGGCGAGCTATTTCGGCGGTGAGGTGAAATACACCAAGCGCTACCAGCTCGGACAGCATCTGGGGCGTTTGTGCCGCCACCTCCTTCTCATGACGGCGACCCCGCACAATGGCAAGGAAGAGGACTTTCAGCTCTTCATGGCGCTTCTTGACGGCGATCGGTTTGAAGGGCGTTTCCGGGATGGCGTTCATTACGCTGACAGCGCCGACATGATGCGCCGTCTGACCAAGGAAGAGCTGCTGAAGTTCGATGGGCGGCCGCTGTTTCCGGAACGTCGCGCCTACACGGTCAAATACGAGCTTTCGCCAGAAGAAGCCGCTTTGTACAGCGCCGTGACTGAATATGTCCGCAACGAGATGAACCGGGTGCAGCGCTTTGCTGAGACGGATGGAAGAAAGCGAAACAATGTCGGTTTCGCCCTGCAGATCCTTCAAAGGCGTTTAGCTTCATCGCCCGCGGCGATTTACCAGTCACTGAAGCGGCGCCGTGAGCGTTTGGAAAATGAACTGGCCGAAGCGCGACTTGCACGCAAAGGCGGGCGTTCGGGTCTTAGTTCAGATGAGGTCTCCGATGAAATCCTCAAGAACATCGAAGAGCTGGGACAGGACGAGATTGATGATCTGGAAGACCTGATCTCTACGGGCGCAACGACAGCAGAGACCATTGAGCAGCTAGAACTGGAAGTCGAAACGCTCAAGGGCTTGGAAGTCATGGCGCTCGAGGTTCTGCGATCAGGCAAGGACACCAAGTGGACCCAGCTGGACCGGATACTCGATGATGAGCTGATGATCGACGGTGATGGAAACCGCCGAAAGCTGATCATTTTCACCGAGCCGAAGGACACGCTCTTTTATCTTACTGAAAAGGTGCGTGCACGCCTCGGGCGTCCGGATGCCGTCGAAGTCATCCATGGCGGCGTCACGCGTGAGGAGCGCCGCAAGGTCGTAGAGCGCTTCATGCAGGACCGCGATATGCTGGTGCTGATCGCAAACGATGCGGCGGGTGAAGGCGTGAACCTCCAGCGCGGTCACTTGATGGTCAATTACGACCTGCCCTGGAACCCGAACAAGATCGAGCAGCGGTTCGGCCGTATACACCGGATTGGGCAGATGGAAGTCTGCCACCTGTGGAACCTGGTTGCCGCGGACACAAGGGAGGGGGAGGTCTACGCCCGCCTCCTCGATAAACTGGAAGCGGCGCGAGAGGCCCTTGGGGGAAGGGTCTATGATGTCCTGGGAGAGCTCTTTGAGGGCACAGCGCTCCGCGACCTCCTATTCGAAGCGATCCGCTATGGCGAACAGGACGATGTCAAAGCAAAGCTCTTCCAGGCTGTCGACGGAGCCGTTGATCAGCAACACCTGATGGACCTCCTGGAACGGCGGCAGCTAACGCAGGACACCATGCCAGCCGCACGGGTCCAAGAGCTGAGACTGGAAATGGAACGCGCTGAAGCACAGCGTCTCCAGCCTCACCACATCCAGAGCTTCTTTGTAGAAGCGTTCAAACAGCTCGGTGGACAAATCAAGAAGCGTGAAGAAGGGCGTTTCGAGATCACCCATGTCCCGATGAGTATCCGGGAACGGGACCGGCAGATCGGAACAGGCGCGCCTCTCCAGAAAAAGTATGAGCGCATCTGTTTTGAGAAATCCCGCATCAACCAGCAGCCCGTCGCAGCCTTTGTCTGTCCTGGCCATCCGCTGCTGGAAGCCGTGATCAGCCTGATCCGGGAGCAGTACGATCACCTCATGAAGCAGGGCGCGGTGCTCGTGGACGACACCGATCCGGGCGAAGACATCGGAGCGCTTTTCTTGCTTGAGCACAGCGTCCAGGACGCACGACCGACGGCAACAGGCAAGCCGCATATCATCTCGGAACGCCTGCAATTCGCGACCATTGACCGGGTGGGTCGAGCCACCAATGCCGGTATCGCGCCTCACCTCAATCTGCGCCCGGCACAAACGGCAGAAATCGATGCCGTGCGTGAGCTGCTGGAAGCAGACTGGCTGCGCGGCAATCTTGAGAAGACCGCGATCGGGTTCGCCACCATCGAGCTGGCGCAAACCCATGTCGCCGAGGTCAAGGCGCGTCGCTTGCCGGAGATTGACAAGGTCGAGCAGGAAGTCCGTGCGCGCCTGAAGAAGGAAATCAACTATTGGGATGCGCGCGCCTTCGAGTTGAAGGAAGAAGAGCGGGCCGGAAAGAAGACCCGCGTCAATTGGCAGAATGCGGAACGCCGGGCCGAAGACCTCGCGGAACGTCTCAAGCGCCGCATGATTGTACTGGAGCAGGAGCGTTTCATTTCTGCCCAGCCGCCCCGCGTGCGCGGCGGCATGGTGGTCATTCCGCGCGGGCTGCTTGATGCGCGCCTTCCTTCTGCAGGTTCAGCGACGGGCAAGCCCACCGGCTTCGCCGAAGACCCGGTTGCCCGACGCGAAATTGAACTCAAGGCCATGGACGCCGTGATGGCGGCTGAACGCGCGCTGGGAAACACGCCAACGGACGTCTCGGCCCAGAAGGTGGGGTATGACATCGCCTCATTTGATCCAGAAACGGAACACCTGCGCTTCATCGAAGTGAAAGGCCGGATCGATGGCGCGGACACGATCATGGTGACGCGACAAGAGGTCATCACCTCGCTGCATGAGCCAGACAAATTCATCCTCGCCATCGTCCAGGTTGAAAACGGCTTCGCCCAGGAGCCGCGCTATATCCGGCGTCCGTTCTCGCAGGAGCCGGAGTTCGGCGTAACCGCCATTCAGGTTCAGATGAAGGGCCTTCTCGAAAGAGCAGAGGCACCATGTTGAAAAAGGAAGCAGCCTCACATGGAAGCGCGGGTCCCCCAGATTATTTCGCACAGATAAAGGAGAGCGCGGCGCGTCGATGGGACCAATTAGAAGCTGATCCCGAGCTTGCTGGGCCTTGGCACCAGCTGTTCAAGCAGGTTCAGAGCCCGCGCCACATTCTGTCAGAGCTTCTGCAAAATGCCGACGATGCCTGCGCGACCGAGGCGCGTGTTTCGATCGAAGACGAGCGTTTCGTTTTCGAGCACAATGGCGAAGATTTTGTCGAAGCGCACTTCGCCTCGATCTGTCGGTTCGGCTACTCAAACAAGCGCGCTCTTCACACGATCGGGTTCAGAGGGATCGGCTTCAAAAGCACGTTCAGCCTGGGTAATCGCGTCGAACTGTTCACCCAGACATTGTCGGTTGCCTTCGAGCGAGATCGGTTCACCGAACCACATTGGATTCACGGCCGCTGCACGACGCACGGCGTCACGCGCGTCGAGGTGGCGATAAGCAATCCTCTTCTCTGCCGCGAGGTCGAGAAGAACCTTGATGAATGGTTGAAGAGCCCGGTTTCGTTACTGTTCTTTAAGAAAATTCGGCGGCTTCAGATTGGTGACCGCGTGGTCCATTGGCAAAGCCTCGGACCAGGTCCGGTCGCCGACAGCGAGTGGATGTCGCTGGACGATAAGGGGGATGACGCCTTTCTCTTGGTCCGGTCGGCGGAAGAAGCGTTCCCCGCCGATGCGCTCGACGAAATCCGTAAGGAACGGATGCTCGGTGCCGAGGACGGCGGCGACTTCCCGCCCTGCCGGGTCGAGATCGTCCTGGGCGCGAAGGGCCGACTATATGTCGTGTTACCAACAGGTGTTGAGACGCCGCTCCCATTCGCCTGCAACGCTCCGTTCATCCAAGATCCCGCCCGCCTTAAGATTAAAGACCCGGAGACTTCGCCAACAAACCGCTGGCTGCTGCAGCGTGCCGGAGCACTCGCGGCCGGGGCGATGATTGAGTGGCTCGAACAGACAAAGAGCGGTGCTTTGGATCGAGCTGCAGCCTATGGCCTGCTTCCCGATGTTGACCGAGAGGCAAGCACGCTTGACGGCGCTTGCGCGGCAATCGTCGAGCTGGCGTTCGCGGACTTGATCGAGGACCGGCCGATCCTGCTGACTGAAGAAGGCAAACTGGTTGTACCCGACGCTGCGATCATTATGCCGCTGCCGATCTTTGACATTTGGCCAGCCGAGCAGACGACGGCCCTATTGGACAAGAAGTCGCGCCCGGCGTTGTGTCGGCATGTCTCAACGGAGGACCGGATTAAGCTGGTTCACTGGAACATGGTCGAGGAGTTTTCGAAGAGCGACCTGCTCGATCGACTCCGCACAAGCCACCTGCCTCGACCGTCCACATGGCGCAAACTCTTGAACCTTTGGACCTATATCGCACCTGAAGTGACGGGATGGCAAAGCCGACAGCCGGAGCGGCTCCGAATCGTTCCTGTCCAGGGTAAAGAGGTGTTGTATTCCGCGTCTGAGGTTGTGCGCCTCGGGGAGAAAAAGCTGCTCCAATCGGATGCTGACTGGGAGTTCCTCGCGGATCATCTGATCGTCGCAAACCAGAATTGGACCCGCTTTCTTGCGGAGCAGCGTCGAGACAATGGAGACGAAAGTGAAGTGTCGGACTCTGCTCAAGCGGCCCTTGCAGTGCTTAAGAAAGTTGGTCTGGACGATACAAGTGACGTAAGTGCCGTAGTTGACCGTGTAGCGGTCGACTTTTTTAGCTCAGGCGAGATCAAGCTTAAAGAATGCGTTCAGCTTGCCCAGATTGCCGCCAAATTGGGGGCAGTTGTAGGAGACAGTTTCCGTTTCGTCTGCTCGGACCGTAAAATAAGACACGGATCCCAATCAATAATATTCGACGAATTCGGTACACTCGAATACCTCCTGCCGGAAAGTGTGCAGCAGACCCAGTTACTGCATTCCGATTATGTAGCTGATTTTTCCTCCTGCTCGCGGGATGATTGGCTGCGTTGGGTATCGTCTGGTCGATCAAGCTTGCAGACCTTCGCGCCACTCACGGCAAAGCGAAAAAACATCTATGGTCGCCAGCAAATCGAGGCTGAGGCTCAAAAGCGTGGTCTATGCGGAACGCTTTCCTATCACTATGTAACTAACCAATTTGTTGTCGAGGACTGGGATTTCCCTGCCGAATACTGGCGACATTGGGAAGCGCTCTCGAAGTCAGATCCGCAAATTTGGGCAAAGCTTGCGGGTCGCGTGTTGGAGCAACGGGACAGCTACTGGTCTCGATCGTCGCATGTGCGTCTCTCCCAGGTCGCAACGACTGGGTCGACGCGGTCGCTAACCACTGAGCCATTGCTAGCTGATTGGTTGATAAAGCTGAGGGCAAAGCCCTGCCTCCCCGATACTCGTGATACAATTCAGATACCGGGTGATTTGCTTAGGAGAACGCCGCAGACAGAACCGCTGCTGGATGTCGAACCCTTCGTGCACGGCTTACTCGACCGGGAGACCACGCGACCGCTTCTTGACCTTCTTGGTGTGCGCAGCACACCGGCCAGGCCGGATCGATTGCTCGCGCGGCTGCGAGCCCTGGCGGGGTCCGACCGAGCACCGCCGCACGAAGTCGACAAATGGTATCGACGCCTCGATCAACTATTCGATGAGGCATCCACATCTGACGCCCAGAATGTCATCGATGCGTTTAAGTCAGAGAAGCTCGTTTTCGCGCAAGACGGCAGCTGGGTAACATCGAGCGGTGTCTTCTTGATCGGCGACGAGGAAGATGTTCCTGGCGCGGCCGTGGTTCGGAGTTCGGTGCAGGACCTCAGCCTTTGGCGACGCATAGGCGTTGCTGATCGGCCGTCAGCTGATCTTGCGTTGCGTTGGCTCGGCGATTTGAGTCCCAACAAGATGCTCTCCTCTGACGATGCGCGTCGCGTTCGTTCCCTCATTTCTCGGTATCCGATGCGCATCTGGGAAGAGTGCGGGCATTGGTTGAACCTCGCCGGCGAGTGGGTCGAAGTTTCTGGTCTTGCCTACAGGATCAGTATGCAGAACCTGCAGGCCTACAGCCATCTGCATGACTGGGTGAAACGAAAGACCGCTGACCTGCGCCATCTATCAGCGGAGATTGTTGGAAGCCCGCCCTTCGATACACTGCGCCCGTTGTTCGACACCGTTGAAGAGCGTTTGGACCAAGCTCCGCTTTTTTCCGGAACCGGGAGCCAACGCGCCTGGCTGACATCCTTTGGAACTGAGCTTGCAAGGATTGAGTTAAACGACCCATATGAAACTGAGCGTGTGAGGACAATCGCCGAGCAGATAGCGAAGACCGGCTGGGTCACGTCCCCAAAGCTGGAGGTTATTCCCTACATCGATGGCGTGCCAGCAGGCACTTCGCGCCTGACCGATATTCTGTGGCGAGAGCATACGCTCTATGTTGGTCATCTATCTAAAGCGAAGCTCGCAAAACGCGTCCCCGAAGAGCTTGGCAGAAGTTTGAGCGCCGAGGTTCGCGCCGCTCTGGCCTATGCGTTCGAGCGATCTCCCGCGGACATCAAGGCGTATCTGGAAGAAAACTTCACCCTCGGCGATGAACGTGCGTTTACCGATGCGTGCGATGAAATTCATGATGAGAAAGCCGACAAAGCGGACCAGCCCGATGATTCTGCAACGCACGAAAGTGCTCCGCCGTTCGAGATCGACGGCGACTCGGCAGACCCGCTTGATGATGACAAGCCGAGCGAGCTGGAACATCAGGATGATACGCTCACCGATGACGACGGTCGCAGCGATTTTTCAGAGCCGTCACCAGAAAGACGGCCACGCGCGCCGACCAGACCAGCCCGACCAAAACTCATCAATCGGTTTGCAGTTTCGCTAGGCTATCGCCCAGACGGACAGGACCGTTTCTTCAAGGATGACGGAAGCTGGATCGCGCGAACGAACGGCGCGCGGTTTCCATGGGAGCATCGCGCGGTGAGCGGCGATGTCATCCGCTATTATTATCCGCGAGAACATTGTCTCGACAGCGAGCCGCTTCAGATCGAAGCCGACATCTGGAGCCTTCTCGATCAGAAGCCTGATCTCTACGCTTTCATCCTGACCACTCTTGATGACAAGCCGATTGAGGTGACGGGCGCACAATTGCGCACGCTTCGGGACGAAGGCGACCTCTCAATCCATCCGGCAGCCTATCGCCTTGTGAAGTCGGAGGCGTCGGCATGATCGGGGTTCCTTCTTCCAGTTTCGCGCCATGGTTTAGTCAGTTAGCTCATCTTGCCGCTACTCTTAGCAGTCACAGCGGTTTGCCTGTGCATGAGATTGAAAAGGCTAAAGTGCTCAAGAAGCACGCCAAAATCCGCCCCCTTCCAAACTCGTCAGTTCAACTCGGCTTTAGCGCGTGGAAACTCGCGCACGCAATCAAGAAGGCAGACTGTGCGCGTTGGCGCGCGAACGCGCCTCTATTCGTTAGCGCATCCGGATTCTTAATTGAGAACGCTCAACTTTTTGCCTGGAACGGGGAGGCTTTAGCCCTCAACGACGGCGCGAGCGAATTCCTCGCAGATTTTTCTGGGACCAGTTTGGCAGGCCGAGTGGCGCAGGGAATGGCTCTCCTGTTCTTGGAAAGCAAAGGGTATTCGTATGTCGGTCGCTTCGAGGCCGAATGGAAAAAGCGAGCTGCAACCCAAAACAAGGCATGGCCGAAAGGGAAAATGAAGGCGCCAGATTTCATTGCTGAAAACGCTCAGAAAGAGTGGATACTAGCCGAATCCAAGGGCGGTTTTCCTAAGCCTGAAGGCAAACCAAACATCAAAGGTGCCCTCAATGAGGGGCTCTCCCAACTGGACGGGTGGGATAAGTACATCACCCCACAGCCAAGCAAGAGCTTCGTGGTCGGAACGTTTTTGAGAGAGTCTGGAGATATTTCAGCCGAAAAGTCGTTATTGGCCTTCGTTGATCCAGAACCCGATGAACCCGAAGACCCCGTCGAGTTCCCGCGCGATGCAGTGCGCCGCGCAAACTATGCCTCATGGTTGTCGCTTATGGGCTTCGATAGTTCTGCCTCGAGGCTCCTCGGCAGCATTGGAGAGCCGCAGCGACGAACCGTTCCGGTGATTTCACTGGCCGGGCGCAACTATGCAGTCCGCATCGCTTCGGTCTCTCCGAAATTTCGAGACCCTTCGAGTCCAGACTTTTGGCATGATTTCGACGAGTTCCTCTTTCACCCTCATTGGATGTTCCGGAATGGGCTTCGTATCGAGGTGATGGGCATTGATTTCTCCGTTTTGAAGATATTGGGATCGCGATCTCAGGCGGAGATAACGCAAAGCCTGCTCGAACTTACTCCCCAAGAAAGCAGCGATGACCAACTAGACGCCGGACGCGGCAATTTTTACGGCAGTATTTTTTCAGACGGAACGTTACTTGGCGAGCTGCGGATCAACCGCCCCTCCATGCCGATGCCTGAATTTGAATGGATGGAAGTTGAAATATGACCCCCTACCGCAAGAAACTCATCGAAGTCGCTATTCCGCTGGAGGCCATCAATGCGGCGTCGGCGCGGGAGAAGTCTATCCGGCATGGGCATCCCAGCACCTTGCATCTGTGGTGGGCGCGGCGGCCTTTGGCTGCGTGCCGGGCGGTGTTGTTTGCGCAGCTGGTGGATGATCCGTCCTCACGCGTGGAGGAGCTGCTCGCGGATGCGGCGCTGACGGCGAAGGCGGAAAAGGCGCTGCCGGAGCGGATTGCGGCGTGGGAGACGAGCAAGGCGGCGGCGACAGGCACCGCAGCGAAAGCGGCGAAGCCGACGCTGGCCGATGTCGTCGTCGAGATCGAGCGCGCGCGCCTGTTCAAGATCATCGAAGACCTCGTGAAGTGGGAAAACTCCACCAATGAGGAAGTGCTGGAGCGGGCGCGGGCGGAAATCCGCAAGAGCTGCGGCGATGAGTTGCCGCCGGTCTATGACCCGTTCTCGGGCGGCGGGTCGATCCCGCTGGAGGCGCAGCGGCTGGGCCTGCCCGCCTATGGGTCGGACCTGAACCCCGTGGCGGTGATGATCGGCAAGGCGATGATCGAGATTCCGCCAAAGTTCAAGGACCAGCCGCCCATCCATCCGGGGCCGAAGGCGCGCACGCATTATCGCAATGCGGAGGGGCTGGCCGAGGATGTGAAATATTATGGCGAATGGATGCGCGAGCGGGCGTTTGAACGCATCGGGCACCTTTACCCGCAAGTGGACCTGCCGAAGGAGTATGGCGGCGGCAAGGCGACGGTGATCGCCTGGATCTGGGCGCGCACGGTGCCGAGCCCGGACCCGGCTTTTGCGGATGTGCAAGTGCCGATCGCGTCGAGTTTTCTGCTGAGTTCCAAAAAGGGCAAAGAGGCTTGGATCGCTCCCATCGTGGATAAGGGGGCCAAGACGATCCGCTATGAAATCCGCACCAAGGGCACGAAGGACGAGATCGCAACCGCCAAGACTGGCACGAAGGAAGGTCGCGGGGCAAATTTTCGCTGCATCGTTTCTGATACGGCGATCACACCCGATTACGTGAAGAAAATGGGCCGCGATGGACGGATGGGGCAAACGCTCATCGCGATTGTTGCCGAAGGCAATCGAAGTCGTGTCTATGTCGCGCCATCAGAGGCGCACGAAGAGTTGGCTTTGTCGGCAAAACCAGAGTGGAAGCCTGAAACCGGTCTTCCTGATGATCCGCGCAATTTCTGGACGGTCGATTACGGCCTGACCACCTTCGGTGATCTGTTCACCGACCGGCAATTGGTGGCGCTGAATACGTTCAGTGATCTGGTGCATGAGGCGCGAGCTAGAATCGAGGCCGACGCTCTCGCCGCCGGGCTCGTCTCCGATGACACCCCCCTGCGCGACGGCGGCAAAGGCGCCAAAGCCTATGCCGAGGCGGTGAGCGTGTATCTGGCGTTTGCGATAGATCGACTGGCTGACGCGGGAAGTTCAATCGCGACTTGGTCAACCTCTGAGTTCATTCGGTTCACATTCGCTCGGCAGGCGCTGCCGATGACATGGGACTTTGCTGAATGCAATGTGATGAGCACGAGCACTGGAAACTTCCAAGGCGCAGTAGACTGGGTCTGGAAAGCGCTGCTCGGATTCGGCCCGAATGCTGACGGTCATCTCATTCAGCAAGACGCGCAAACCGTCATATTGCCTGAAGGCGCAGTAATTTCGACCGATCCTCCTTACTATGATAATATCGGGTACGCCGATCTATCAGACTACTTCTATGTCTGGTTGCGCAGAAGCATCAAGGACATCTACCCCGACCTTAGCGGAACGCTTGCCGTGCCGAAGGCCGAGGAACTTGTAGCCACGCCTTATCGACATGGCGGCAGGGAAAACGCTGAGAAGCATTTTTTGACTGGGATGACATCGGCGATTTCGAGCCTTTCCAAGCAATCAACTTCCAATTTCCCCGCGACCATTTACTACGCGTTCAAGCAAAGCGAGATCGAACAAGAAGGGTTGTCGTCAACGGGTTGGGCGACATTCATTCAAGCGATCATTACGGCAGGATATTCAATCGTCGGTACGTGGCCGGTCCGTACAGAGAGGGCCGCACGAACCATCGCCTCCGGCACCAACGCCCTCGCCAATTCCGTTGTCCTCGTCTGCCGCAAGAAAGACGCGAGCGCCGACACGATTACGCGCGCCGAGTTCATCCGCGCGCTGAAACGCGAACTGCCCCCGGCCATTGCCGAGCTGCAGGCCGCCAATATCGCCCCGGCCGACATGCCGCAATCGGCCATCGGCCCCGGCATGGGCGTGTTCTCGCGTTGTGCGGCTGTGCTCGAAAGCGATGACAGCCCGATGAGCGTGAAGACCGCGCTGCAGCTGATCAACAAGGAGCTGGATGAGTTCTTAAGCGATGTGCAGGGCGAGTTTGACCCCGATACGCGCTTTGCCATCACATGGTATGAACAGAACGGTATGGGCAAGGGCGATTATGGCGTGGCCGACAGCCTCGCCCGCGCGCGCGGCATCGCGGTCGATAGCGTCAAACATGCCGGCATCATCGAAAGCCAGGCCGGCAAGGTGCGCATCCTGAAACGCAGTGAGCTGGAGGCCGACTGGGCGCCGGAGACGGACAAGCACCTGACCGTCTGGGAGATGCTGCAATATCTCGTACGCCTGCATGAGGCGAGCGGCCTGTCTGAGGATGCTGCCGCGCTGCTCAAACGCTATGGCGCGCAGGCCGACGCGGTGAAGGATCTGGCCTATTGCCTCTATGACATCGCCGCCAATAAGCGCCGCGAGGCGAGCGAGGCGACCGCCTATAACGCGCTGATCGCCGACTGGACCGAGCTTAGCCGCATGGCCGCCAGCGTCTCGCTCGAAGACGCCAATCGCCAACTCAGATTTGAAGTGTAAGGGGGAAGAAGATGGCCAAGAGTACACGCCAACATGTCTTTGACGGCATGGAACTGCTCCCCGAGGGGCTGACGCCCTTTGTCGAGAAGCGGCTCGAAACCTCGCTGAAGGGCCATTGGCAGGTTGAGCTGATGGAGCGGGTTCAGGGCCTGCGCGCGACGGCCGATGGCGCGATCAACTGGGATCAGCAGGGCCTGCTCAAGACCATGATGTTCCTCTGGAAGGAAGCCTTCGCGGCGGTGCTTGGGCATCAGGAACGCTCCTACGTGTCGGAGCTTTTGGAGGTGCGCAACCGGCTCTCGCACAATGAGACCTTCACTTATGACGACGCCGAACGCGCGCTGGACACGATGCGCCGTCTTCTGGAAGCGGTCAGCGCGAAGGATATCGCGGAGAAGATCGGCGCTGCCCGCGACACGGTGCTGCGGGTCAAATATGCCGAGCTTGCCCGCAATGAGGAGCGCCGCAAAACGCAGCGTACAGACATTTCCGTGGAGACTGTGGCGGGCCTTCTGCCCTGGCGCGATGTGGTCGAGCCGCATCAGGATGTGGCCACCGGCGAGTTCCAGCAGGCCGAGTTTGCCGCCGATCTCGCCAAGGTGCACAATGGCAGCGCGCCATCGGAATATAAGAACCCGACCGAGTTCTTCGCCCGCACCTATCTGACAGAGGGCCTGAGCAATCTGCTGGCCGGTGCGGCCAAGCGCCTGAATGGCAGTGGCGGCGATCCGGTCGTCGAATTGCAGACCAATTTCGGCGGCGGCAAGACCCACTCCATGCTCGCCCTCTATCATATGGCGAGCGGGACGGCTGTCCAGGACCTGCCGGGCCTCGATCAGCTCCTGTCGC
>Ga0116152_10000560_pt1 | contig 30131 bp, 20 predicted proteins | sample AD_UKC119_MetaG_FD_89894 | JGI IMG/M metagenome (GOLD analysis project Ga0116152, IMG submission 89894) | Active sludge microbial communities of municipal wastewater-treating anaerobic digesters from Hong Kong - AD_UKC119_MetaG | ecosystem: Engineered > Bioreactor > Anaerobic > Digestate... | reverse complement strand
GTAAAAGCAGCGGCCTGGTCGGGGTTACCATTGGTCATCACCACGATCATCGGCTTGGCTTTGCCGGCATTGATCAGGTTATCCATAATGGTTGGGGCTACACCCAGCGTGGTCCAGGCATCTTCGTCCCCTCCCCCGCCGTGCAGCAGGTAGAGTACCGGATAACTTTCTTTTGAATCTTCGTAGCCAGGTGGGGTATATACATACATCCGGCGGGTCAGGTCCAGCGTTGGTGAGGCATACCAAACCTTATGGAGGGTACCTTTCGGTCCGGTCATTGGCTCATAGAGCTCCGCCCCGGCACCACGCACAAAGAGTATGGATTCCACCCGGAAGGCTCCGTCGCGCCATATGCTTTTATTGGAAGGATCGAGGGTATTGACGCCGTCGACGAGAAAGCTGTATCCGTACAGTTCGGGTGCCAACGGACCAATGGTCACCGTCCAGAGTCCGGTATCCCCTTTCATCATGGGCTCGGACTGCATAAACGGCATCCAGTTGCCGGTAAGGCGGACTTCATCAGCCTTGGGAGCCAGGATACGGAAGGTTACTTTATTGTCCTGGTCGATCTCCGGCGAGATGATGGGATTACGCTGGAACTGCGCGAAGGCAAAACCTACAGTTAACGTGAAGGCCAAAAGCAGCGTCACCCGCAAGGCTGGAGTGTTTCGAACGAGTTTCATTTTTACTTTTTTTTGATTATTCAATGGAAAATAGTCGATGCGATCTGGCTTTCCAACTAGCTGACAAGTCGGTGTGTTACGATAAGCCTGGCTTCGCCAGTTAAATGTATTCAAATTATTGTAACAATTAGCGACAATAGGTTGAGAAATGCTCACTTTAAGAAAAGAAACGCTGGAAAATGGCTCAACTGATGCCCGGGATTTTATGCCAACCAGAAAGCCATTTCAATCTTTGTGCAATTACTGCGGTTCCAAGCATTTTCTTTTGCCGGCTGTAAAATGAATTGCAACCATACGATCAGCTAGCCCTGCATGCGGTAATTTGCAGAACGCCCGGCCGACTGATCAGGGTATTCTCCTGCATTTCAAAAACATCCAATTCCTGCAGGAGTGCCTGGATTTCAGCCAGGTTGGCATGTCCTGCCTGTACAATTCCCTGCCGGAAGATGTCGAGGAGCAGTGAACCCAGGCGATTGCAGCTGTGCGGTATAAATAATGGAGCCACATAGACCTTCTCCGAAATAAAGTACCCCAGCCGGGTTATCAATTCCGTTAAAACCTCTTCACTGCGGCGTGGGTCCGTCTCTAATAGACCAATCAAATTCATGGCCCTTGCGAAAGCATGATTGTAGGGATAGGCCCGGAAACCGGAATCCTGGACGAGTTCGACCAGGAGCAGTCCATGCGGTTTCAGGTACATGGTCAGGTTTCTGAATCCTTGCAAAGGCATCGAAATTGTTGAACCTATCCTTACAATGCAAAAATCATATAATGATGCCAAACGCCAATTTTCCAGTTCATTGCTGGAAATTTTTACCCGATGCGGCCATCGTAAGTCCATGCGGGACTGCATAATGTTTTTAACCTTTGCATCCTTCTTTTTACTGTCAGGAGAAACCAATCGTCCGTCCGAAAAGGTATCCAGTATAAAAGAATCAGCTTCCCTCAGAGAGGTTACCAACAACCCTGTCTGAATATCCCCCGGGTACTTTTCCAGCCAGGATCGTGTCACAGGCTCCAGTACCGCCATCATTAATGGATATACACCGTGGTCCTGGGAACCAGTCATTCCAAAAGACCCCCGCGTGATCCCGGAGTAAGCATGCCATTTCATGGAAGGGGTGTCCATAAAAATGAATTATTAAATGATACTTGATGAAATTGTTCGTTCCCGTCAGCCCTGCTCTTATCGTTGGAGTATGATCTTCTGACTGATCGTGCCCTGTTCACCAACCAGCCTGGCCAGGTAAATACCGGCCGGTACCGCTTTACCTGCCCGGTCATCACCGGCCCATTGCCACTGATGGCGCCCGACCGAGAGATAACCATTAAAAAGGGTCGATACCAGCTGGCCCTGCAGATTGTACAACTGTAAATTGGCGGCACCAGCCTCAGGCATGTTGATCTCAATGGTCAGTGACGACTGAAAAGGGTTCGGAAATGCATTCATGCGCTCCTCGGACAAACCCAACGGTTTATCAATCATTCTGGCTCCCGAACCGGTTTCGGATGCAATCAATAAATGGTTACCAGCCTGACCGTATACTTCTACCTTGCCACCAGCAAGTTTTTGCAATTCCGGGACAGCATCCATTCGATTACTCGCAAACCAAAGCGCGCCGGAACTGTCTATTATGCTGAGAAATAATTTATCCTGCATCCCGGGATTATTGTTGTCCTCCATTTGAACATCAAAACTGAATCGACCAGGAAGTTGCATCGTGTCCTCCGGATTGGTGACATCGGTCAGGTGCCCCTGGCCCGTAAATTCTGCCAGGTTATCCAGAACCACGAGTGATTCCATCTGATGTCCTCTCAATTCGTAAAGGTGCCATACACCATCCGTCTTTTCGTGACGAATTAAAGCCCTGATTTTCCCGACTGGATTGGTATCCTGACGGATCAATTTGACATCAAACCCAAAATTCAGCATGCTTCCCGGCCAACCATAATGGGTCCCCTCCGAACAACACAGATCGAGGTATCCTCCTCCGGTGACATATTCCGAATGGATGGGACTGGTCACATTTATAATAAAATCCTCATCCGTGTGCTGATACCGGTAGAAATTACCCACTTCAATGCCAATAGTGAACTGCCGGGCATCCTGATCACCGATATCAACCATCCACTCAAACGATACTTCGCCCAATGTATAGTTAATGGGAGTGACTAGCAGTGGGGATGGGTTGATCACACCACCGTCACGATCCACAAAGTTAACGGTAGCATTGGCAATCTTCCCCGGATAATGATCCGAAAAATCTTCAATCCTGGCAGTCAATAAAATAGTCGCTTTTCGAGTGTTATTGTCTGTGGTCACATGGGTGGGTCCCGTATAGACAACCAGGGCGTCCTCTGGCGTAATGGTAAATCCGGCAGCCTGTTCAGCTGATATGTACAACCCATTACCTGCGAAAGTCACCTTGACCGAATAGTTACCCGGACTCTGATAAAGTTTCAAAAATGCATTCGCTGTCCCATGGCTATTGGTGGTGGCCTGAACCGATTGATTACCAATGGTGAACTGAAGTTTTTTCCCCACCAGAGGTGCTCCGCTCAGCCCATCCAACAAGGTTGCTTTCAGCATCGCCTTATCCGAATATTGAACCTGAAGATCACCATCGTAACTAATCATCGCAGGCCGCCGGCGGACGGTAACCTGTGCATTGCAACTGGCAAAATTCCCGGATGGATCGGTCACTTTTAAAGCAGTGGTATTTAAACCCTGGTCTTTCAGATCAAAATGATCTTTGCTTAGTGTCCTCGAGAAAAGACTACAATTATCGTAGGATTCGTCGTCTATGTCACTGGTGGTAATGGAAGCCCGGCCGGTTTCATCCAGCATGACCTCAACATTCCGGCAGCGCGCGACAGGGTCCGTGTGGTCCTCAACGGTGACTTTGGCTGAGCAGGATGCGGAATTGCCATAAATGTCCGAGGCGGTTAATTCGACCTGATGGGTTCCAAGATCGTCACATCCAAAATAAGCTTTGTCCAACCCCATTTCGTCAATCCCTCCGCAGCGGTCAAAAGTGCCATCATCGACTGTGGACGGAGAGATCAGAATGCTTCCGGTAGGACCAAGTTGAACCGTTATATCCCGGCACTGCATCTCCGGAGGTGTGATCTCCTCAACGGTAATATGTGTTGTGCATCTACCAATGTTACCATTGACATCGTATTCACTCACCGTGCCTGTATAGACTCCTACATTGGTACAATTAAGTTCGAAAGTAAGTGTATTGCGTTCCAATGAACAATTATCGGACACAGAGACCACGGCCTGGGACTGGTTAATACTTATATCCCCAGTTCCTTTTGGACTTAGTTGTACCGTCAAATCCCGGCAAACCACCACCGGAGGCGTGGTATCTATGATCGTAACCTGGGCTATACAGGAACCCAGGGATCCGCTTGCATCCGAGACATTTAGTTTGATCAAATTGGTGCCAACCTGGTTACAATCAAAGATGCTTTGAGGTAAAATGAGATCGGTTACACCGCAGTTATCCGTGCTCCCATTATTCACCTGATCGGCATTTATAGATACCTGTCCATTGGCGTCAAGATATGCTGTGACGTCTTTACAATGTGCCTGCGGCGCCTGGTTGTCAACAACCGTTACCACCGACATACAACTTGCTGAATTACCAGCATCATCCAGAACCAGAAGCTCAAGTTGGTTGGCTCCCTGTTGGCTGCAGGAATACACAGCTAAATCTGGACCAGGGAAAATGGTGATCGGACCACCCGTATTCGGATCAATAATTATTGGAGGAACCGGAATAAATCCTTTGCCCGGATCAGGAACTCCCACCGGTGTTGAATTGACCGGTTGCGTGAAGACACCCGGGGGGCCAACAATAACAACAGTGATTTCTTGCCTCAAGCTGTATTGTGCTACGCCGCAATTGTCGGTGCTTCCATCATTGATATCTATTGCTTTTACGACAGCACTTCCATCATCACCCAAATTAACCGTAATGTCTTTGCAAATGGCAACCGGAGGGATCTTATCCACCACCGTAACGGTGCCGGTGCAGGCACTGGAATTACCGGAAAAATCGCTGACTACGAAGGTAGCTTCGAAAGAACCCCTATTGGCGCAGGTCAGCTTGGTAACCTTAAATCTTTGTATTAACCCGCAATTATCGTAGCTGCCGGCGTCAATGATATTATCGATATAGATTGCAATACCTGAAGTATCCAGTTCTATGGTGACATCTTTACATAAAGCCACCGGAGCCGCATGATCCTCAACGGTTATGCCGCTTTCGCAACGGGCAGAATTCCCGGAGGCGTCGGCAACGATCAGCGTTTGGTAGGAAGAATGTCTCAGATAGCTGCAGTCCAGGGTTACGGAGTTGCCACTTGCCATAGTTAATGCAAGTGGTCCTGAACAATTGTCGACAGACCCGCCATCCAGATCCGCTGCATCAATGCTTGCCTGACCGTTCTCATCCAAATTAACGGTGAGGTCCCGGCATACTGCTGTCGGAGCTATTTGGTCAACAACGGTAACCATTGCCGAGCAGGAACTGGAATTTCCCGAAGCATCCATAGGATGAAAGGAAAATTCAAAAGATCCGATATTCGCACAATTCAGGAATACATTATTTACATTCTGACTCACCTGGCCACAATTGTCGGTGCTGCCATCATTGATGATATCATCCGCAAATTGCGCCAACCCTGAATCATTTAAAGTTATGGTGACATCTTTGCAGCGGGCAACCGGCGACACCGTATCCAGTACCACGACCTGGCTAAAACAGGTACTCTGATTACCGGATGGGTCCGTGACTTGCAATACATCAAAAGAAGTTGTATTAACATCGCTACAGTCAAGCATCATGGTTGTCGAGCCGTCACCAAACGTGAAGTTCACAATCCCGCCGCAATCATCATAAGAGCCATCATTTAGTTCGGAAGCTGCGAGGGTGGCATGGCCTGATTCATCCAAATACACCTTTAGCGGCCCTGACTTACAACTCGCAACAGGTGGTACCTCGTCCTTCCCTGCTGCAACTCCAATGACAATGCTTCCTTCGTTCTGACATCCTCCAAATCCATCATCGCTTACCGTTCCCTGGTAGATGCCGGGTGGCAAATTCGTAAATATTCCGGTCTGATTTGATCTGACTACCGGACCAACAAGGAAATAGGTTAAGGTAGCACCCCGATTTGAAATCGCGGTGATGGTCGCTGTAGCGTCACCGGCTCCCGGACAGCTCTCAGGAGTAGAATTTAATCCGGTGACCAGGACCTTGCACTGATCAAATACGGTTACCCTGGCTAGACATTTTGCCGGGTTCCGATTATCATCAATGACCAACATAATGACCAGATCCGTGCCAATATCATTGCTGGTAAAACTGGTTTTACTAAGACTGCGGGAAGCGATGCCGCAATTATCGGTACTGCCTCCATCAATTTGACCGGGAGTAATGGAAGCATTGCCGGTGGCATCCAGTTGGATACTGATGTCTTTGCAAACGGCAACCGGAGGCTCTAAGTCCTGTACTAAAATTCCAGTTAAACATTGATTGGTATTTCCGGCCGCGTCTGTAACAGTGAAGACAATATCGTTCAGACCAAGGGGAAATGAGCTACCACTACTTAAGCCGGATGTGCTTATTATTTGTGCCCCGGAACAATTATCTGACACCGCCGCAGGATTGTAAATGACCGTAGCAGAACACTGACCTGGATCGGTATTTACAACAATGAGTTCGCCAAAACATCTCGGTGGCGTATTATCAACAACCCGGAAATTATAGGAGCACTGATCCGAATTTCCGGCTGCATCGGAAATGGTAAATTGCATGGTATACATTCCAGCTCCAAGCAAGGTTCCTGGCGCAGGCACTTGAGTAACTATATCCTGGTCAATACAATTATCATCAAATAAAACAATCGGGGTGTAATCAGGAACCATTGCCTCGCAAGACCCATCCAAAACCAAATCAAAAGGATCAGGACATCTCCCGATCGTTGGCGGTGTTGCATCTCTAATGGTCACAATGGACGTACACGTTCGGGAATTGCCTGCCAGATCCCTGACGGTAAGAGTTACGGTATTGGATCCCAGATCATTGCAGTAAAAAAAGGGATTATCCAGGCTTTTGGAGCTACAGAGTAAGGTACTGCCATTATCGATCTGTTCTTCAGTGATGCTGATTTTGTCATCGTTAGCCGGCAGTTCAACCGTAATATCCCGGCAACTGGCGATTAACGGTACAGCCATCACCGTGACCTTAGCCAAGCAACTTGATTGGTTGAGGGTACCTGAATCACTACGGAAAACTTCGACATCAACGGTTTTACCGGCATCCGCACAGGTAAGGACATTGGGTATAACGATCCCGCCGCCTAAACCACAATTATCGCTCGCACTTGCTTCCAGCATATAATTATACAGTATAATTTTCCCATCAGCATCCAGCTTCACCGTTATGTCCCGGCAGGTGATCACGGGAGGAATCAGATCTTCAACGGTCACCGTAGCCGTGCAGGTGGTGGATCCATAGATATCATCAACCGTCAACGTGACCACGTTGTCACCTACGTCTTGACAAGTAAAAACGGAACGGTCTAAATACATGGATAGGATACTCGATGGATCACCGGTAAAAACATCGAACGGAGATATGGTAGCCGTATTAGTATTATCCAATTCAACAGTAATATCCCGGCAGGTTGCAGGAACCGGAGAAGGCTTATCTTCTGCCCCGGCAGCCCAATTCCCCAAGAGCATTGGCAAAATGACCACTATATAAAGGCTTATGGGTCGAAACCGTGATACCAGTGCGCCCTTTTTATCAAATCCGGCGCCGAGAAATTTCTTCGCGGTAGTAATTAATGCTTTAAGGAAGTCCCTGTGATTGCTCATCATCATTGTTTAATGGTATTTGAATCCGGGACAAAAATGAAGCGCGGGGTCTGGAGTCAATTTACCTCCTGTTCATAACACTTTACCCATGGTTCAGGTGGCTGGAAAAAACGTTACCTATTGTTCGGAACAATCTATATCTCAAGACTTAATAAATTGATTATCTGATTTTTATGTGTTCAGTGTATTCGAATAAAAATTATCCGGAATTTCGGTATTAAATCACCTTATTGACGGGTTTCCCGGGGGGCTTCTCCAAATTCATCGGAGTAGATCCGGGAAAAATAGGCGGGATTGCCGATTCCTACCGCATAACTAACCTCCGAGACATTAAGATCTGACGTTTGTAATAACATTCTGGCCTGATGGAGGCGGATGGAACGGACAAGAGCTGTCGTTGAATGACCTGTCAGCGCTTTGATCTTGTTATGCAACTGGGTTCTTCCCAGGCCCATATGCCGACAAAGTTGTGGTACACCAAAGTCTTCCTCAGTCAGGTGATCCAGGATCAGCATCCGGAATTTATTCAGGAAAGCATCCTCATGAGGCATATCTTCCGATGAATTTGCCTGAACCAGGGTAGCATTCGCAAAGAGGCTACGATATCTTTCCCTGATTTTTTCTCTCAACTGGAGCAGCCGTTCCAACTGTACCATCAGTTCCTCTTCCTCAAAAGGTTTTGCGAGATAAACATCTGCTCCTTTGCGCAAGCCTGCTATCCGGGATTCATAGTCGGCCCTGGCAGTTAATAACACAATGGGAATATGACTGGTGCGTTCGTCATTTTTAAGAGTGTCGCAAAGGATGAATCCATCCTTCACCGGCATCATGACATCACTGACTATGATGTCCGGCACCTGTTCAATTGCTTTGTTTATCCCTTCATTCCCGTCAGATGCCATAAGCAATTGATAAGTTCCGCCGAGACAAGCTTGCAAATACTGTCGAACGTCAGGATTGTCTTCCACGATAAGCAAAACAGGTAACCCGGTGGTATCGAAGCTATCTGGATCGTTATCGTCTTCCTTCCGGACCGGTGGAGTCCTTTCCTGGGAAATTATTTGTGAAGCAGCAGCAGGGGGAAATTTGCTTTCCTGTAACCTCGCTGTATGGAAAATCGGAAAGGTGAGGGTGAATTCTGTGCCAATCCCCGGTTCGCTGGCGATTTCGATCGATCCCTTCATCATATGCACCAATTCCCTGGTCAAAGCAAGCCCAACACCGGAGCCCGATCCTTCCCACCCTCCTAAAAAGGAACCGGTTCGCTGTTTATTCTGGGGCGCTGCCTGGTAATAATATTCAAATATGTGGCTCACGTCTTCGGCCGCAATTCCAGGGCCTGTATCTTTAATTTTGATGCGAATTTGGTCGTGTCCGGTGTCTTTCTGCCGGTCGATCTGGAGGTAAATGTCACCGGGCCCCGGCGTGTATTTGATGGCATTGGAAATTAAATTGGACAGGATCTGCAGCATCTTATCGGGGTCATAATCCATCTCCACTTCCGATACGGACGATAGAAAGTGGATTCTAAGTTGCTTCGACAGTGCCAGGGGTTGGAAAGAATCAGCGATATAGTTGAAATACGGAATAATATTTCCCCGGATCAAATGGATCTGGATGGCTCCGGATTCAAGCTTCCTCAGGTCCAGAATCTGGTTGATTAGAGAAAGCAGATGCTGGCTGTTCCGCTGAATGAGCTCCATGCCACGATCCAGCCATTGTTCAGGCTGTTGCTTAATCTGACTGACCATACCTGAGATAACAGTAAGCGGGGTGCGGAACTCATGGGAAATATTGGTAAAAAACCGTGATTTAAGTTCGTCCATTTCTTTCAGCTGCTGGGCCTCTTGCTCTACAAGCCGCTTATTGAGCAGATAGCGATAAATGAACAGAATGCCGGCAAGCAACAGGATCAGATATAGGATTTTGGCCATAGTAGTCCACCACCAGGGGGGCAGAATGATAATGGTAAATAGACTTTCTTTTGAGGTATGTATGCCATGATGGTTGGTACCACGCAGATGGAGCATGTGTTTTCCAATTTTCAAATCGGTCAGCGTAATTTTGTGGTCGCTGCCCAGAGAAATCCAATTGGGCTGGATACCTTCCAATAAATATTCGTATTTGTTCTTTTGGGTTTGCTGGTAATTAAGCAATGAGACATCAAACAGAAGAATATTATCCTGGTAGGAAAGGCGAAAAATATTTTTGCCTGCCGGAAAGTAATCGATTATGGGTTGCCCGTTGTTTTCCTTCCTGTTGAATCTGGTAAGAGACGAAATAACCACCGGAGGAGCAAACGTATCAATCCGGAAATTTGCCGGTCTGAAACAATTGTATCCATTGACTCCACCGAAATACAGGTCCCCGTTCCGGGAATCTTTATAATAAGCGTTGGGTGTGAAGGACAAAGCCTGTAGGCCATCTTCAACACCAAAGTTCAGAAATGATTTGTTGACGGGATCAAAACAAGAGAGGCCTTTCAAGGTGCTTAGCCACAGTCGACCGGATTCATCGGACAGGATTCCATAAACGGTATTGTTAACCAAACCATCTTCTTCCAGATAACGCTCGAATCGGAAGGTATCTTTTTCAGGGATCAGCTTATTCAGCCCATTTTGGGTGCCAATCCAAAGATTGCTTTGTCCATCTTCAAATATGGACCAGACTACATCACCGGAGAGGGATCCTGGGTCTAATGGGCGGGAACGGTAATTGGTGAAAGTCTGGCTCGAAGGTTGGAAAAGGTTTAGTCCGCCGCCAAATGTTCCTACCCAGATCCTGCCACCACTATCCTGAAATAAGGTCAAGACTTCATTCCTCGACAAGGAATTGCTGTTTTTGGGATCAAAACGGAAATATTGAAGGTGGCTCCGACTGGAATCCAGGCGAAAAATCCCATTGGACATGGATCCAATCCAGAGGTTTCCCAAATCGTCTTCAAGAAGCGACCAAAGCACTTTATCGCTATTCTCGCCATTCGAAGATTGATTTAGGGGAATCCGGTCCACCACGCCGGTTTGATGATCAATCCGGTTAAGACCAAAGGTGGTAGCCACCCAGATGTCTCCGCGCCGGTCTTCCAACAAGGCCCGGATTTGATCCCCGGAAAGGGAATGAACCTCCTTTATTTCATGATGATAATGCATATCCGGATTCCCTCCGCGGCTACCGGAAGGAAAGCGGAAAAGTCCGTCATACGTTCCGACCCACAAATGACCTTCCCGGTCCCGAAGAAAACAACGGATCATCTTTTGCTCATCGGGAATAACCTCTTCATGCGAAATTTGCCGGTGAGCAAATGAAGCAACACTTCCTGAGCGATTGACTGGATCCAAATATTGGAAAGGTAAAAAATCAAGGCCAATACCTCCCCCGATCCAAAGACTACCCTGGAGGTCTGTAAACAACCAGGATCCCACTCCTTTGGCCAGGGAATTCGGATCTTTGGGATCGTGCATCACATCCATGATCGCACCACTGGAAGGATCTATCCGCTTTAGCCCATTTCCGGAAGTCACCCAAATCCTTTGGTAGGCATCTTCAATGATGTCAATGTTATCCGCATTATTGAGATTGGTTATGCTCCCTCTCGCTACCGTATCGAGCCGGTTATCATCCAGATCCAAATGCAGAATATCCCTTCGGCCGGCGACCCATAAATTATCCTTAGAATCCATCCGGTAACCACGTATGGCATCAAACGGTCGTACTTGTTCCGGAACAACGGATAGTCCCAGATACCGGATCAGATCCGATCCTTTTTCTTTCCGGTAAAGACCTGTGGTGGTTCCAATCAACAGTCTTCCCTGGTTATCCTCCTTCAGGAAGGTGATTTTGTATTCTTCGACCAACGGGTTATCCGGTAGTATTAATTTTTCTATTCCACCGTTGGGACTTTTTAACCGAAACAATTGGGTGCCCCCAAACCAATATACATCTTCCGAATCCTGATAAATCGCATAGACATCATCCATCCGGACCGTAGCGGAGTCGATGTGAAAATCATTGTATTCTTTGAATTTTCCGGTATCCGGATCAAGGCGGTTCGCCCCTATTTTAGTACCCAGCCATAAATGATTATGATGGTCTTCGTAGATGGTAAAAACCCAATTGGAACTGATGCTTCCCTGCACCTCCGGGTGATGCCGGAATGTAACCATTTCATAGCCATTGAACCGGTTAAATCCATCCTCGGTACCGATCCAAATGAAACCTTCGTGATCCTGGGTGATGCAATAAATCGCGTCTGAAGACAAATTAAATTGCTCAGATACATGTTGAAATCGAAAATCAGTCTGGGCCTCAAGCGTGGCGACATTGGTGCGTATCAAGGACAGGCAGGTTATCAGAAGAATATAATAAAAAGGATATGTGTTCATAAAGCACACCTGACAATTCTTCCAGTAGGACTTGTTACTTTTCGAGCGTATTAAAATGATCCTATGCTGTTCACCCAGGTACTTCATTCAGTTTTTTGCTTCCTCTCTGGTATCCTACGAAATTCCAAAAAATGTACCAAGCCGGAAACTTATCGGATCAGGAATTTAAGTCCTGGACCTGAACTTCCGGTTGATTAGTTGATAATACGGAAGTTAAACGATTTACACCGACCAAAAAGATCAAATCAACCAACTTCCAAAACCCCGGGGAAATGCCCGTTTGACGGCTGGTCCAACGGAATCAGTATGCAAAGAAATTCAAAAATGACTCAAATTTATATTGACGCCACGGCAAATTCTTACCTTTGCCCGGACAACCAATTTGGAGAATGGTATTTCTAGATTTTGAAAAGCCCCTGGAAAGCCTCTATGAGCAACTTGACAAGATCAAGCAGGTCGCCGAGCAGGGTGATGTGGATGTATCTGCAACCATCCAGGAGATAGAGAACAAGATCAAGGCAAAGAAAAAAGAAATCTACACCAATCTGACCGGTTGGCAACGGGTACAGTTATCCCGGCATCCGGAACGGCCCTATACCCTCTATTACATCAGTCAGATCTGCAAAAAATTCATTGAGCTCCACGGGGACCGCAACATTGGTGATGACAAAGCCATCGTAGGCGGATTGGCCAAGATCAATGGCGATACCCTGATGATCATCGGCCATCAAAAGGGCATCAACACCAAGATGCGCCAGTATCGCAATTTCGGAATGGCCAACCCGGAAGGGTACCGCAAGGCGTTGCGATTGATGAAAATGGCTGAAAAATTTGGGTTCCCTATCGTTTGCTTTATCGACACGCCCGGAGCATATCCCGGGATTGAAGCCGAAGAACGCGGACAGGCTGAAGCGATCGCGCGCAATCTATTCGAGATGGTGAAGCTGCGCGTACCCGTGATCTGCTACATCATCGGCGAAGGCGCTTCCGGAGGAGCATTAGGCATTGGCGTCGGAGACCGGGTGTTTATGCTGGAGAACTCCTGGTATTCGGTCATTTCGCCTGAGAACTGTTCAACCATCCTCTGGCGGACCTGGGATTACAAAGAGCAAGCAGCCGAAGCCCTAAAGCTCACTGCCGATCATATGCTGGAATTTGGCCTGATTGATGAAATCGTCAAGGAACCATTGGGCGGCGCTCATACGGACCCTGAGACCATGGCCAAAGCCCTAAAAAAACACATCAAGAAAGAACTGACGGCCTTGATTGAGATGACTCCGGAAGAGCGGATCTCCGCCCGAATCGAAAAATATTCAAATATGGGCCATTTTACCGCACGTCCTCCGGAAACGGAAATTGAGCCTACGGTTCAAGAAGAGTCCTGATATGATGCAATGGGTCCAGCACCTGCGGGAAAAGATCTTCCTCAAGATCTTGAAAAATGTGCATCGAAGGCCTGAAGATACCGCTTCCATGGACCCGAACATGCGGGTCACCAGCATCGGGATCCTTTTTGATGGCACCTTCCCGGAAGATCGTCAGGTCCTTGATCAGCTGGTCCAGCAATTGCGCCAATCCAACAATCAGGTTCTGGTACTGGGTTACATTGATAATTACTCGATTGCTTCCACCTACCCCTTCAAACATTTTTACAAAAAACACGTGAATTGGCTGTATGTCCCAAAACATCCGGATATCAATCAATTCACCCGCATCCACTACGACATTCTGCTTAACTTGGGAAGGCCGGATCTTTTTCCCCTGCATTACATTGCCCAACAAGCAAGGGCCTCCTTCAAGGTAGGACCACACTATGCAGGGATTGAAATATATGATGTGATGGTGCATGCACCTAACGAACATAACCTGGATGGCTTTATCGCCAATGTAAAACGATTGCTTAAAAACATACAATACCGGAATGACTAGTCAACCGACTTTCTGGGGCACGGGAGTTGCCCTCATCACACCGCTGCATCTGGATGGCACCATTGACTGGGAACAATTAGCCCGGGTGATCGATCATACCATCGCGGGTGGTGTGGACTACATCGTTTCCCTGGGGACGACCGGTGAAGCGGTAACCCTGACGACTCAGGAGTGCAAGCAAATCGTGCGATTTACCATTGGCGAGGTGAAAGGAAGGGTTCCCGTGGTGGTCGGTCTCTTTGGCAGTAACTGGACAGCGAAACTGGTTCAGTATGTCCGGGATTTCGACTTCTCCGGTATTGACGGGATCCTATCCAGCAGTCCGGCTTATACAAAACCTTCCCAGGAGGGACTTTTTCAGCATTACGCCGCCCTGGCCAAGGAGAGCCCAGTGCCCATTATCCTGTATAATGTGCCCGGCCGTACCGGTATGAACATCGCTCCCGAGACCATGTTCCGTCTGGCGAAAGCACATGAAAATATCGTGGCAGTCAAGGAAGCTTCCGCCAATCTGGATCAGATGCAGAAATTAACCAAACATGCCCCGGAAAACTTTACCATTTTATCCGGCGACGATCCGTCCGTCCTTTCCCATATGGTTCACGGGGTGAAAGGAGCCATCTCGGTGATTGCCAATGCCTTTCCCAAGACATTTTCCCAAATGATCCGGCTTGGACTTCAGGGCAAATTTGCCGAAGCCGATGTACTGCACAAACAAATGCAGGACATTCATCCCTGGCTGTATGTGGAAGGCAATCCGGTGGGTATTAAAGCGGCTATGCAACACCTGGGTTTTGGCTCACGACAAGTTCGCCTGCCTCTGGTACCAATGTCCGAAAGCAACCGCCAAAAGCTGATCGAAGCCATTCAGTCAAGCGGATTATAACATCATTGCACGGTATTGCCAGCAAATACTATACCCAGGTACAGCCTGGAATGAATCACCGGGCCAGATCTTGCCCCGTTACTTTTAAAAGTGCATTGCATGCTCGGTTGCAGTGAAATAATCAGGACAACGTGAAACGATTCCTCTTCCATTGCCGGCTGAATATTAAATCCAAACCGCTCTTTTATTCGCTGGTGAGCATCCTTTTTTTGCTTTTCACCAGTCATCTGCCGGTGCGGAGTCAGGATATGTCCAGAGATTCACTGATCTGGTATGCGAACGACTTTTTCAATAAGAGTTTCAATCAGGCTCGTCGTAATGCAGCATTAGCCCAGATCTACGCAGATTCTTCAAAGCTCCTTTATGCAGCTGCCAGGGAACCGTACGGTGTAGCCCGATACGATTATTTGATCGGTGTGATAGAACGCCACAAGGGCAATTTTCCAATAGCGAAAGAACACTTAAATCGCTTCCTATCGGCTGCGACGACAGAAAAAGACACTTTAAAAATGGCTGATACCCATTTCCAACTGGGCACCATTTTGCAAAATCAGGGGCTGTTGGATGAAGCCATTGAACACGAATATGCATCCATTAGGCTTTATGAAGCAGCCGGCTTTCCCCAATATACCGCCGATAGCTACACCAACCTGGGAATTATTTACCGCAAATTAAAGCAGTACGAAGATTCGGAACGACAATACCGCCGCGCGCTGGAAATAGACGAAAAACTTGACGATCTGGATGGCCAGGCCAGTAATCATGCAAACCTGGGGAATCTTTACGCCGAACAAGGCCGGTATGAGGACGCCATCGTCTGCTACCAAAGAGCTATGCACTTCGACTCGCTGAATCAATCGGCATGGGGCCTGGCCTACGATCATGAAGACATTGGCAATATGCTTAACCATCAGGGGAATTACCGTGATGGATTAAATCAGCATTTTCTGGCTCTCGGGATCCGTCGCCAATTGCCCCATCAAAAGGAAATAGCTTTCAGCTATCAAAATATTGGCAACGCCTATTTTGCGTTGAATCAACCAGATCCTGCATTAATTTATTTGGATTCGGCAGCTACCATCGGTCAGGCGATCGAAGCGAAAGAATTATTAAGTGAAATAGCAGGAACCAGATCAAAAATCTATGCCCGGGCCGGTAATTACCGACTGGCCTATGCCTATAGTGTGGAATACAACAACCGGCATGATTCTTTATTAAATCAGGGTATTACCGATAAAATAAACACCCTGAATGCGCAATTTGAAACTGAAATTAAAGAGAACCAGATTGCTTTGCTAAACAGTGAAAATGCATTAAAATCCTCACAATTATCCGCAAAAAAACGCCAGCTTACGGGTCTTCTCATCGCACTGATTTTATTTGCCGTACTATCCATGCTTGTTTACCGGTTGTATAGACGCACCGAAAGCCAAAAAGTACTTATATCCAAAAACCTGGATGAGAAAGAGATCCTGCTCCGGGAGATCCACCACCGGGTAAAGAACAACCTGCAATTCATATCGTCTCTACTCAATTTGCAAACCGAACACGTAGACGATGAAAAAGCATTAAGTGCTTTGCAGGAAGGCCAGGACCGGGTACAGTCCATGGCACTCATCCATCAGAATCTTTACCAGGAGGACAACCTGACCGGTGTCAAAGTAAAAGACTATTTCATCAAACTCATCCGCAACCTTTTTGATTCGTACAACATTCGCAAGAATCAAATTGAATTAGAATTGGAGGTAGAAGACCTGAATCTCGACGTAGACACTGTCATTCCTATCGGGTTAATCATCAATGAACTGGTTAGCAATAGTCTGAAATATGCATTCCCGGGAAAACGCCAGGGCATCATCCTGATTAAGCTACAGGAAATGGACGAGCAACTGGAATTGACCGTTCGTGACAATGGCAAGGGCATCAGTTCCCAGGAAATGGAGCAACTGGGCAGTTCATTTGGCTATCGCCTGATCAAAGTATTCCAAAATCAATTAAATGCCGAACTGGCTGTTAAAGACCAGAAAGGGTTGCTGGTCGAAATGAAAATCAGGAAATACCGGAAAACCAATTAACCTTGAAGCCACCCTACCCCGAATACTATACCTAAGTCTAGCACCCGACCTTCTGACTCCAATTAACTTGCAGTCATTCGAGAAACTTAATCGAAAAAGGATGTCGAAAAAATTAATTCTCCGGCAGGGGTACGCCCTACTTTTCATTGGCATGGTATTCATTTCCAACGGATTTTCCCCCTATGGATCGCCCACCTCACCAATGGTTTCAAAGGTCACCTTTCACGTGTTCTCGCAAAAAGTATATTATCAGTCCAACGCCAAGTTCGTGCAAAAATTCGCGGCCAATATAAAGACCAGTGGCACCGATGGCACCAGTTCAACGGAAAGTGTAGAAGCTGTTCCCAATCCGGATATTCCACAGCCAACCGAAAGCAAAATCAATGAAGAGACCAAAAAAAATTTCTTCCAAAAATTAGTCGCCCTGTTCAAAAAAAAGGACAAAGGCGTCATGGCCGACCCGAATGGCAATGGGGATTACAACGCAGGTGGAGTATTTCCTATCACCATTATACTTACCCCCGGCGATCAGGGGCTCCCTCCAAGAAGTTTAAAAACCAGGACATACAACTATGAAAATGTCCAGGAATTTGACAATCGATTTTTACTGGAAGTGGAGGCTTATTTAAAAACTACTTATCCAATAGAATAGTTTCTCCCAACTGCTTCAGCTTACTGCTATTATTACCTGGAAACACACATCATACCGGAGTGGTAAATTCCGGACAAAGCACAAAACAAAAAGCATATTATCAATAATCAGTAAAAAATAATTAATAATGAAAAGCACCTACAAATTTATCACCGGAATTATTCTGGTTTTGATGACGGTAACTTTCACATTTGCTCAGCAGCAAATTTATGCCGTTAAATTCAGTGCCTCAGATCTTCCTTATTTTAAAATTAAAAATTGTACCGCCTATCGTATTTCTAACGATGGTGTTATGGTCGCAAATGAAGGCTATCAAATTGAGGCTGAAGAAGACGGAACATTTACTGTTCGTGTTGCTGGAAAGAAAAAAGATCGCGAGAAGGAGGAAAAAATGCCTAAAATAGAAAAAGAGCCCACCACAACGGTAGAATGCATCGGTAATTGTCCGACTTGTGGAAAAATTGAATCGGATGGGGTCGGAGGTGAAATACTGGTTACTTGTGGAGGAGATTGTTCACCACATATGACATGCGGAATGCTGGCACGGATTCTCCCCGGTAATCCTACCTACATCAAACAATCCTCAAACGATGACTGGAGACGTAATCCGAATGATATTTAATACGAAGCATCAATAATGCGTATAAGCGACTTTAACCCTGCATATTATTACATTTACTTCATCAAACTGGAATTCACCAATGACCGATGTATCCATCCTGATCATCGAAGATGAAGGAATCGTTGCCGAAGACATCGCAAGCCGGTTACGGAAATTAGGGTATGAAGTGGCCGGAATCAAGAACAGCAGTGAGCAGGCATTAAATTTTCTGGCCATTCATAGTCCGGACCTCATCTTGTGTGACATCATGATCGATGGGTCTATGGATGGCATCCAGGTAGCTGAGCAAATTCATAAAACGAAAAAGATCCCATTAATCTTTGTGACTGCCCTGGCGGACCGGGTTACCCTGGAGCGTGCCAAAAAAGTCTTGCCTTACGGATACATTGTAAAACCGATTGACAATCACGACTTACTCACCGCCATTGAGCTGGCGCTCTACAAACACAGCATGGAGCTGGAAAAACTGGCCATAACTGCTGATAAGATCAATAGGATCACCAACGCACCAGTGACTGACAGGGAGTTTGAAATGCTGACTGATATTATGAAGGGCCTGACCAATGTCCAAATCAGCGAAGCAAGGTTCATCTCCGTCAGCACGGTGAAATTTCACATTGGAAAATTGCTGGAGAAGATGGAAGTCACTAACCGGGCTGATGCCCTGCACAAGATCATCTCATTAATAACGGATAACCATTAGAATTCAGCCGTTAACATGGAGGAAGAAGAAAATCAAGATAATATAAGGATCAATCAGGCACATCACCTGGCTGCCTACTATTCCAAATTCTTCCTGGAATTGCTGGACAAGGAACTTGACCAATATCATCAGCAGCCGCAAGAATCTCCTCCAGACCCGACCGAACAAAACGAGCATTAAGATTGTCCTATTAGAAAGCTAAGGGATCATTCCCTGATTGCATTCTAAAATTTCACGATCATGAAAGATAAATCAAACCCCGGCAAAGCGGGCTATCCCCGCTATCCGGACAAAGAAGACATTTACCGTAATGCGGACAAGGTCTCCCTGGAAGAATCCAAAAACCTATCACAAAGGACAAGCAACCAAAAAATACAAGGCGCTTCCCGACCGGAAAACCAGCTGGGTGAATCCGAGGCGGAAAAAAAAGAAAACAAGCGCATATTCACCGATCGTCAGGATGATGACTGGAATGAGGCAAATTTTGACCAAAATCACACCGGTGATGATCTGGATGTACCGGGAAGTGAAGCGGATGATGCTCAGGAAGCTATCGGCGAAGAGGATGAAGAAAACAACTACTACAGCCTGGGCGGCGACCGGCATGATGCATAATCGGGGGCTTCCAAGTATAAAATTCATATAATTTTTTTTGAGGAAAGTAATTATCTTGCTGGCTATGCAGACCATGATTTAACGTAGGATTGGTACGCATTATAGAAAAACCTCAAAAAAACCAAAAAATGAAACTTTTACATGTCAACGCCTCTCCAAGAGGTGCGCAGTCGCGTACGTTGGAGATTAGTAAAGAATTTACCTCTACCCTAAAAGCCCGTTATCCGGATTTAGAAATCAAAGAACTGGATCTCAACAAGATCGAACTGCCCAAAGTAGTAGGTGGCGCTGTCGATGCCAAATACGCCATCATGCAAGGGGGTGCTCCCAGTGAAGATGCCAGATCTACCTGGGAGGAAATCGTGGCATTAGCCAGCGATTTTGTTAATCACGACATGTACCCGATCTCCAGTCCGATGTGGAACTTCTCCATACCCTACCGGTTGAAGCAATACATAGACATTATCATGCAGGCAGGTATCCTGTTTAACTTCACTGAAAATGGCGTGGAAGGACTGGCCAAGGGTAAAAAAATGTTTTGCATAACCACACGGGGAAGCAATTATGCCAAGGGAAGTCCCATGGAGCAATTCGACTTCATTGAGCCTTACCTCCGGTCAATATTTGGTTTTGCGGGCATCTATGATATCACATTCGTAAACGCACAACCACTGGATTATGCACCCGGCATCACCCAATCCAGTATGCAACTGGCAAAACACGAAGCCCAGCAAATGGCCGCTGCCATTTAGCCAATTTAAGATACCTTGCCGGTGGAGTCCTGCCAATCAGGCTCTACCGGCCTATTTTACAAAAGTTCTGGTCAGGTAAACAACAGGATCAGTAACTGCGCGACAAAGATCCTGAATATGGTCACCAATGGGTAGACTTGCGCATAGGAGGCAATCGGTACATCCGAGTTTAAATAAGCCGTACTAAAAGAAAGCGCAGCCGGATCGGTGTACCCCCCACTCATCAATCCAACTAACTGGAGAAAATTTAATTTCATGAAATAGCCACCTACCAGCACCATCAAAAAAAGCGGCACGAAGGTGATCACCGACCCATATACCAACCACATCCAGCCATTGTACTGGATAAAATATTCGTAAAAATGTTCGCCGGCATGTACGCCTACCGCAGCGAAGAATAAGCTGATACCCAGGTCCTTCATAAAATGAATGGCTCCCGTATTGATGTAGGAATGAATAAAACTGATGCCTCCGTAACGGCTGACAAATAATGCCATGATCAACGGTCCCGCCGCAAATCCAAGCCGGATAGGCACCGGCAAGCTGGGTATCAGGATCGGGATTGACCCTAATAAAATACCCAATAGTAGTCCACCGAATAGCGAAAGAAAATCAGGCTCCAACAATTTCTTTTCCGAATTACCAATGATCTTCTCTGCTTCCTCGATCGCTTCCGGGCTCCCCACGACCCGCAACTTGTCTCCAAAGAATAATACCAGCGAAGGCCGCGCCAACAATTCCCGGCCTGCCCGGTAGATCCTGGTCACTTTAAGATCATAGGTATTGTACAGATCCAGCTCCGTCAATTTTTTGTGCATGGCTGATTTCCGGGTGACGAAAAGGTTCCTGGTGATCAGGCCGGTGCTGGTCTCGATGAAGGAGTCATTGGACTCTCTTCCGACTGAAGCAATGAATTCATCCACATCTTTTTCCAGTCCTACTACCATCATCACATCACCTTTCTGCAGATGCGTGTCCATGGTTGGGGAGAAAACATCCTTAAAACCACTGTGTTTCATGCGGGAAATAACCACCTCCTTATCCAGGTTCTTAAGCACCTGGTGCAAGGTCTGGCCTTCGATATCCGGATTGGTGATCCGGCATTTTTTATGGATAAGCGGCTCTTCCCGATTGATGCGCATCATCCGGAACTTCTTCAACTCCTTATCGGGGTCGACCCGGAGTAATGTTTTTGAAGCAATGATCGAGAATATAATTCCGAAGACCCCCAGGGGATAAGTGATCGCATAACCGATGGCCGGATCGCTCAATACCCGCTCCGGGTATTGTTGCCCGATTTCCACCAATACACTCTTTGCAGCTCCCAGTCCGGGCGTATTGGTGACCGCTCCGGACATAATTCCTACTACATTTTCCATTGGTAGACCGGTAAACCGGTAAACCCCGTAAGCCATCAAGCCCCCCAACAAGACCATTCCTACCGCCAGGATATTGAAGCGCAAACCTTCTGCACGAAAGGATGAAAAAAACGAAGGACCTACCTGTAATCCGATCCCATACACAAAAAAGATCAGGCCGAGATCCCGGATAAAATTCAGGATATCCGTCTCAATCCGATATCCAAAATGACCCAGCAGCAGTCCGGTAAACATAATGGCTGCTACCCCCAGTGAGATTTTGCGCACCCGGATACGGCCGACAAATACGCCGGTTCCGATGGCCAGCATAATAACCACCAGAGACTGGATAACACCTGGATTTTCAGTCGGATAGAGCAGGTCATGGATCCAGTCAAACATACGATTCGTGTTTAATTCACTTCCGGACCGGCAACTTTATCTGCGATGGATAGGTGTAGGAGTGATGTATTGCATTTTTTGCGATTACCCCTTCCGATTCATCAAAATTGTTACCTCCCGTGTTCAAATTGCGCACAAACCTAGGAAAATTACTGCTGGATATTTCAATGCGGATGCGATGACCTTGGTCAAAATAGTTGCTGGTGGCCATGGGAGACAGTTCCAATTTATATACCTGACCATCACGCATAAATACTTCCTTATCGTATCCTTCCCGATAACGCGCGCGCTGAATGGTTTCATCCAGGTTATACGCCGTCCCATCCGGATAGACATCGATCAGCTTAATGGTAAAGTCGGTATCCTTGGCATCTGATGATACATAAAGAATGGTCTCGATGTTACCGGTCACTTCAACCCCTTCGGTCAGCGGATCCGAGGTATAGACCAGTACATCCTGACGTGCCTCCACTTCGCGTTGATCCCTTGCCCCTCCCTGAATCGCATTGCCTGTACAGCAAACATTTCCTCCGTGGGAAGGCACCGGATTCATAGGATCGTACACGTAATGGTCTGCCTGGTCCTGAGACGGCATCTGTAAAGTGAGTTTTCCATCGCCATACATCGTATTGGCCATACCGCTACTGCTGAGGTAATAGGTTTGTAGCTTGACATCCTGGGGAGGCCATGTCTCCGCGGATTGCCATTTGTTGTTGCCCATGGTATAATAGCGGACATGAGGCATTGACTTCAGCTGACCCTCATCATCGCCCTTCAGCCAATAATCAAACCATCCGTAAATCATTCCGGAATAATCCAGCCGGGCATCACCTACGGAGCGCTCGCCCACGATGGTGTTTTCGGTAGCACGGGTATAACTGCAATGCAACGTGGGAGCGATCACCATATATTGATTTTCCCGGACCTGAGGATCCGGTGCCGTCTCGCGGACATGGTTAAACAATGCGAGGTTAGGACCAACGGATACGTCGTACCAGCTGGCAAACCAGAAAGAGGGTACGCCAATATCCATATTGTCGTGGACCAGCCCACCTTTGTACCAATCCGGATCATTGGGTTTACGACGGATCATTTTGTCATAGATCTCCCTTTTACCATGGATATTCTGCAGGATATCGGTGACGGGCAGATGAGCCAGGGCCGTGTCCATTCCTACCGGAGGGTTTTCCGGGGCCAGATCGTAAAAACGGCTGATGCGAATCAGATCTTCCTGGCTTGCGCCGGCTGGGATACGCGGTTTGAATTTATCGTGCTCTACGCCGTAAAGCCAGGCAAAAAATAACATTTGTTCCGCGCCACCCCGGTACCAGTTGCCTTGCTCATAAAATTGACCGACCCTGCCTACCCCGGCTCCGTAGGACTGCGGAACCATCGCAGCATGGGCCGGATGGTCCAGGGCAGCCACTGCCATCTGCCACTCGGCTGTCGAAGAACATCCCAACGTTCCGATCTTACCGTTACACCAGGATTGCTTCTGCAACCAGTCAAAGGCATCGTATCCATCGGTAAGGGGTACCCCCAGAATATCCCACTCCCCTTCAGAAAAATATCGACCCCGCTCATTCTGGATCACATAGGCATAGCCATGTTCAACGGCTTCTTTGGCATTTTGCAGGGTCCGGGTATGCATCTCACCATCACCCCACAGATTAAAATTATACGGCGTACGCACAAAAATAACTGGTACGGGCTGATCTGTCTTTGGCCGGTATATGTCGGTACACAACCGTATCCCATCGCGCATGGGCATCATCACTTTTTGGTCGATGACGGCTATTTCGGCTAATTGATCATACGTTTTATCCTGGGCCATGACCGGCACAACTTGCAGGATGGCAGCCAGTAAGAAGAAATAATAAAGTTTTGACATCGCAATTTTCTATTTATCGATGAGAAAGAATTTTTGCTCCCGGGTACTTAAGGATGTCGATCAAACCAGGCCAGGATATGGGACACCTTGCTGACCAGATAACTCGGTCTGCCGGCAATTCCATGTCCTGATTCCGGGATACGAACCATAACCGACTCTATCCCCTGCAATTGAAGCGCCCCGTAGAATTGTTCGGTTTCTGCAATAGGCGTCCGATAATCCACTTCTCCGGTGATCAGCATGGTAGGTGTTTTCACATGGCCCACCAGCGAAATGGGTGACCGGGCCATAAATTGCTCCTGGTTTTCCCACGGATATCCGGGAAACCAATATTTGTAGTAGTTGGCATAATTATCGGCGTAGAGTGAAAAGCTGTACCAATTGATCACCGGCTTAGCCACCACTGCAGCGCGGAATCGATCCGTTTTCCCAATGCTCCAGGCGGTTAGTACACCTCCTCCGCTGCCTCCGGTGATGTACAGCCGGTCAGAATTAATAAATCCTTTGGCAAGCATAACATCAACGCCGGACATCAGATCGTCGTAATCCTGTCCGGGATAATTGTGGTGAATCTTGTTGGCAAATGCATCGCCGTAACTCGTCGAGCCTCTGGGATTCGTGTAAAGCACAACATAACCGGCATTGGCATAACTTTGAATCTCCAATGAAAATTGAGGTCCATAGGAAGAAAATGGGCCCCCATGGATTTCCAGGATCAATGGATACTTTTTAGCAGGGTCAAAAGCGGGAGGATAAACGATCCAGCCCTGAATCTCCAGCTGGTCAGCCGATGATGGATAACGGATCATTTCTACTTTACCCAATGTCCGGTAGCTAAACAAATCTTCGTTAACCCAGGTCAGTCGATTGGATGGCTGCCCTGGCTTTTTTACAGCAAGGTCGGCAGGGAATTCTGTCGAGGCCAGCGTATAAGCGACGGTACCATTGTCGGACACGCTATAGGCGCCTCCGGAATAGGGACGACCGATGGATAATCCACCGATGCCGCTGGCCAGTTCGGACCGCTTTCCATCCTGGTCTATGCGGGCCACATAGGTCTCTCCTTCCGAGGTGTAGGAAAGGACCAAACCGGAATTTGTCCAGGTAATAGCTTCCACATCGCGGTCAAAATCGCAAGTCAGGCATTTGGTCGCTCCACTGCCGATGGTCCGTAAATAGATGCGGGAGTTCGCATAACCTTTGAGCTCGTCATCGTAGCCAAGATAAGCCAGATATTTGCCATCAGGTGATGGTGTAGGGTCGGTATCGGGGCCGGCCCGGTCGGTCAACCTAGTCATTGCACCACTGGCCGCGTCAACCTGGTACAGTTCCGGATCACGCGGATGGTTCCTGACATCCCCATGCCGGTTCGAGCTGCAATAAATGGTCCTCGAATCCGGCGACCAGGTTAATGGTCCCTGAATCTGGAAATCACCGGTGGTCAATTGGCGGGGTGTACCTCCATCGATCGGCAAAATGAAGAGCTGCCGATATTCATCCTTTAAAAAACCGGCCCCATCGGCACGATACATCTGCCGGTCAATAATCTTTGCTGGCTCAGCCCATTTAGCCCCTTCCGGCTTTCGCGGTAATTGGACATAGCTGCGTGGGGTATCCGGGACAGCGATCGTCATGGCAATCCAATGACCATCCGGAGAAATGCTAATGCTGCCCGGGCTCTTCTGCAGGTTGGTCAGCATGGCTTCGCGATCGTTGCTCAGCCAATGAACAAACAACTGGGCACCCCGCTCCTGATTGGAAACAAAAAGGATGCGCTCTCCGTCCGGATGCCACAACGGTTGACTCACCCGCTTTAAGCCGGAAGTGATCGGCTGCAGGTTCTGGCCATTGACATCGGTGATCCAAAGATTGGCAATACCACCGTCGGTCATGATATCATTCCCGTTCCTGACAAACAGGATCCGCTGACCCGTGGGGTCAATCGTGGGGCTGGAAACGTGTTCCAACTGGAATATATCCATAGCCTCCAGGGGCGTCTTGGTCTGACTCCAGCCAGTCCATGAAGCCAACATACAAGCCACCAGGAGAATGATTTTACGGTCGATACACATGTTATTCTGTTTTTGGGAAGGCTGAATTCGCGTTATAAATCCTTCCTTTCAAAGTTAACAGATCAAGCGGTCTTTACAACTTCCCATGAAATATTCCATGAAATGATCCTTCAGCGTACAATTGTGTTCTATTGAAGTGATGCATGTAGAATGGATACGTCAATACCTCGGTCACCAGGCTGCCGTTTATGCCATCTTGCCTGACCACTCGACCGGTGAGGAATTTCTTTCGGCAGGAGGAGAGGGTTGGATCGCCAGATGGCAAAAGGGCAGCGAAGATGGCCGGTTGGTTGGAAAAGCGGATACCTCCCTTTTCACGTTAGCTCGATTGGAACACCAACTAGTGGTCGGCGGGTTGGATGCCAGGCTATATCTGATTGATGAAGTCAATAATCAGGTGCGAGCCATCGAGAACCACCGGAAGGGGATCTACCGCCTGGTTACCAAGGGCAACCGGCTTATCAGCCTCGGAGCAGACGGCAAACTAACCCAGTGGGACGCTCAGTCCTGGCTTCCGGAATTCTCACTACAAATAACGCATCAGCCTTTGCGAAGTTATGCCTGGCTAGACGAGGAACGGATGTGGGTTGGCTCAAGTGATGGAAATCTGTACCTCACAGATCTCCATCAAGGAAAAATTTTACACCAAATTGCGGCCCACGAACCGAGCGTTTTCAGCCTGGTATTTGATCCGGTTAATAACCGTTTGATTAGCGGTGGTCGCGATGCCCAGATCAAGCAGTGGGACGCCCGCTCCGGTCAACTGATTAAAATCGTTCCTGCGCATTGGTACACGGTCAATGATCTGATTTTACATCCGTCTCAACCTATCCTGGCCTCTGCCAGCCGCGACCGGACGATTAAATTATGGGACCCAGATACGCTCAAAATCCTCAAGGTGATCGAAACCCCAAAGTTCCCCGGTCACATCCGGTCGGTGAATGCGCTTGCCTGGCTGGACGAGCAGACGCTTTTAAGTGCCGGCGATGACCGGAGTATTATGGAGTGGCGGATCCTATTATGACCTCTTATTTCACAAACTTTTGCATCTGCATCCGTACTTCCTTTCTACGGGCCAGGGCAATGGGTAATTTAATCTGACCGTGAATAATCAGTGACGGATCGTGGCTATTTAATTCGGTTACATAATGGACATTTACAAGATAAGACTGATGAATTCTAATAAATCCATTTTGAGCTAACAAGTTTTCATATTCTTTTAAGGTATTTGCAACTAAAACAGGCTGTCGATTAACAAAATAAAACTTGGTGTAATTGTTAAAAGCCTGACAATAAATAATATCCTGTATTTCCTGATAAATAGTACCTTCTTTTTCCGGCAGAGCAATCTTACTATCCCGATCCGCGTTTTGCCATTGATGAAGGAAATAGTTTATTCTTTGCATTTTTTCCAGTTTGCCAATGGAATAGTACCGATGAAAAGACTGCCGCAATTCTCGCAAATCGATTGGTTTTAACAAATAATCCAAGGCTGCAAGCTTTATTGCGCGAAGTGCATATTCACTGTAAGCCGTAACGAAAACCACTTCAAAATTCCTAGGTTCAATTTGTTGTAATAGATCAAATCCACTAATTTTTGGCATTTGTATATCCAGAAACAAGAGATCGATGGGATCTTTGGTTAAACGGCCCGAAACCATGGTAGAATCAGTCTCCAGCCAGCGAATATTGGTATTAGGAATGTATTTCTTGATCAACAATTCCAGGTTAATCACGTTAGGCCGCTCATCATCAACGATTCCTATTTTAATCATGCAGATAAAATGTTTTTAAACCGAATTTCGGTTAACAGCCCTTGCGCTCCCGGCATGATATTTTGCACCAAATGTTCGGAATATTTAATGCGCTTTCTTTTTTGTCGTCTGAGAATCTTTAGCCGGTCTTTCAAGATGTATAATCCTTGCCCGATTTGGGACCACTCTTTACCGGGGCCATTATCCCGGACTTTGATCACTAAATCCTTATGATCTGCCGCATACTCTACAAATAGCTCTGGGTCGGCTACTTTAGACAAACCATGTTTAATGCTGTTCTCAACCAAAGGCTGTACCAGGCCTGGTGGCAATTTAACATTAGAGTTCCTGACAGATTCATCGACCAGCAATTGATAGGTAAAATCAAAACGTATGGATTCCAGCCTGCAATAGGTCTCTAACCATTTTATGTCCTCCTCAATGGGAATTGTAACGGCATCACCCAAATCAACATAATTGCGCAATAGGTGCGAAAAATCAGCTAAATACAAGTTTACCTTTTCATTTTCTCCCTGATTGATCAGGCTTTGAATTGAAGCAAGGGCATTAAATATAAAATGCGGGTCAAAACGAGACTTAAACAATTGCCATTTTAATTTACGGTTTGCCTGACTTTGAATAATCGACCTGACTCCGAAATAGAGAACAAGGCCAGTCATCAGGAAAAGTCCTATTCCAACCAATACAATACGCAATGACGTAAAGCTTGCGATCACATAGTGATTGAAATACGATGTATAATCGATTAATAGAAAACTCCCCCATATACCTCTGCGCACATTGATTCTACGAATTTCATCGTATTTCCTAATGTAGATCGTACGATCAAAATAATTATTGTACAAATCGGGACCATGTTTGGCAATGGATATAATGTTCCATTGTCCTTCCCAGGATAAATTTATCGTTGACGAATCAATATTTATAAAGGAAGGCCGATGGCGTAAATCATTTTGACCAAATCGATTAAAGGCAACGTACTTCCCGCGAAGACCCGATCCTGCCAACAGAATTGGCCAGTTTTGGGACTGCAGTCCAGCTGATGTCACCGGGTGCCCCTCATCCAGAGGATCGTATTTTTCAAGTGTTTGAAACTTTCCATTTTTAGACAAAACCAGGTAATTCACTAATCCATCATGAATACCTTTTATTTTGAGCAAAATCATATTGAAATCCCCTTGAATCGATTCAATAGACCACAACATGTTTTTGTAGTCCATAAAAGACTTGCCCAAATAAAAACGACCGTGCCAAGCAAATTGATATTCCCCAATCCACCACCTCAATATATACGTAAAATCCTCCGTTCCAGGGTAATGACTCGGGGCTATCTTCAAAGTATGAAAGGAATTATTTCCCTTCATCATATCATCCAATCTACTCAGAAGATATCCACTGTCCTTCCCTTCCCTAACCAACAATTTCTCTTTGGAACCGGTGTACACGTGTAGCGTATCATCTGTCAGGGTGAGTTCTACAGACAATTGCTTGCGACCGCCTTTAAGTTGAATTAGATAAGCCGATTTTGGATGTTGTATAGAGACATACGTCCACAGATCGTATAATTTTCCCTGGTTATCATCGTATTTAAGATATTCCGGGGCAATTTTTAATATGGCTCTATCCTTACCGGGCTCGTACCAATACCCCAGCATTCCCGCTGGTATCCTAATTGCATAGGTTGGAAGACTTAAGAACAGGCAGATAACAAAACATGTGATTGATTTCATGGTAGAAGTATCTAGTAGTATACAAGATCGAAGCTATTCCTCAGTTAAGCAAGTGAACTTAGCATTCACCGGATATTGGTGAGAATTCACCCTGTCTGTGATTTAAATGCCCTGGTTTAAGTGAACCAACTCGCATCTTTTCTCTTATTGAATGAGGGAAAAATATCTTTACAAATTTAACCTCTGGTATGACTACTAACCTTGCCAAGGCCATCTTTCTGGTCAGTTTATTGAGTTTAATCGTGGGTGGTTACCTTTATCTGGAAGATGTTCCCGGGAGCCCTACCCTGTTGACGATTGGGGTCCTGAGTCAATTGGTTTTTACGGTATGGGCCGTTTATGAGATTTGGTCAAAATCCAATCTGGTCCGACTGGATAAAATGGTATGGACCGCAGCTTTTATCGTGCTCAACGGAATAGCAGGTATCTTTTATTATTTCGTGTACCGGGACAAGATGGTTCTTTAGATTTGAGATTTTAGATTTCTGATTTTAGATTTCTGATTCAAGATTTGAGATTTCAGATGAATGGGATCGATCGCGTGTCGTTTGGACAAGATAATGATAGCAAGTCGTCAAATTTCCATGCAACAGAACGGCAACATGCCAATCCAAAAACGCCACTGCTGCTACTTCTGAAGCCTCTGCTTACTTTTGTCACTTTTCATTACATTTGCCGATAATATGTAATCATGGACCATCCAGCGATT
>Ga0116152_10000559_pt1 | contig 30153 bp, 29 predicted proteins | sample AD_UKC119_MetaG_FD_89894 | JGI IMG/M metagenome (GOLD analysis project Ga0116152, IMG submission 89894) | Active sludge microbial communities of municipal wastewater-treating anaerobic digesters from Hong Kong - AD_UKC119_MetaG | ecosystem: Engineered > Bioreactor > Anaerobic > Digestate... | reverse complement strand
TACGCACTTTTCAACTGAGTGTGGAAGCCAACACCAGAGGGATTGAAGATAAATGTGATTTGTTTATCGAACCGGAAGCACTTGCCGACTATGATCTGCTCAATACTTCGCATGCGGACGAAATGTATGACATTGGCTATGAATATTGCAAAAACCTCAAAATCAAACTTTAATCTATTCCTATGAATTCTTTTGAACGCGTATTGCAATGGCTGCAAAATATCTGGAATACCGAAATTCTGAAGCTTGGTGAAACCTCTCTCACCTTTCGTTCTTTCGTTATCTTTATCGTTTCTATTATTTTACTGTTCTACCTTACCGCCAAACTCAAAAAGCTGCTTGCCCTGAAAATACTCCCACGCTACAAAATAGATACAGGTGTTAGTCAGTCCATTGCAACTATTGTTCGTTATACTTTGCTGATACTGGGATTATATATCATTCTTCAAACTTCCGGTATCGACCTCAGTGCATTAGGTGTGCTTGTGGGTGCCCTTGGTGTTGGAATTGGTTTTGGATTACAGAACATCACCAATAATTTTATCAGCGGGATCATCATTTTGTTTGAACGTCCCATTAAAGTAGGTGACCGCGTTGAGCTGGATGAGATTGCGGGAACAGTGTCCATTATCTCAGCCCGCGCTACTACTGTTATTACCAATGATAACATCAGTGTGATCGTACCTAATTCCGACTTTATCAATCAGCGGGTAATCAACTGGAGTTTAAACGATCGCACTGTCAGGTTTAATTTTCCGGTAGGTGTTTCCTATAAGGAAGACCCCGCCAGAATAAAAAAATTGCTGCTCGAAGTAGCCGACAGTAATCCGGGAGTACTAAAAGACCCAAAGCCTGATGTGCTTTTTGATGAATTTGCCGAAAGCAGTTTGAATTTCAATCTGAGGGTTTGGTCTTACGAATACAGCAGCAAACCGCAGGTGCTGAAGAGTCAGTTGTACTATGCCATTTTCGAAAAGTTCAAGGAACACAACATCGAAATACCTTACCCGCAGCGGGATATCCATATCATCAAAAGCTGATTGCTGTCGGATATTGATGGCCATCAGACTCATCAACACCGTCATTCACAGAAATTTTGTTTTGGTTTTCGGCTCATTCCTGAAAAAACAATGGCTCCACATCCGGGAAAAGCGTTCTTTATTTAATTTTCACAGGCACCATCATAGATTTCGGCTGAAAAATATTCAACTTCAAATTCGATAATATCTCGTCATCAAAAACACCGGATTTTAAAATTTGAGTCCATTCATGCTGAAAAGTTAGAAATCGGCAAAATCAAATAGAACAATAACTTACCAAGACTTAAGGAACTCCTTGTTTTAAACCGTTTTAAATTGTGAAAAAATATTGGTCTCATTTACATATATTTTAATTTTGCAGTCTGATTGAAATAAAAGATGCAACCTTTTAGCATGTTGTAGTTTTCGGATGTGATTTGTCGGATTATTAAAGCCAAATGATCGTGAATGAATAACATACAAAAAACAAAATCATATTTTCATGGATAATTTAATTATTTACGCTGTTGTTTCGTTGAGTGCAATAGGAGTAACGGCAGCAGTATTGCTTTACTTTGTTGCACAGAAATTTAAAGTGATCGAGGACCCTCGTATCGACGAAGTTGAAGCAGCCTTACCTAATGCCAATTGTGGTGGATGCGGATATGCCGGATGCAGGGCATTTGCCGAAGCAGTAGTGAAAGCCGGGAACCTTGAAGGATTTTTCTGCCCCGTGGGTGGTAATGCGGTAATGAATGAAGTTGCAAAAATACTCGGTGTTGAAGCTGAAGAAAAAGAACCTTTGATTGCAGTGCTTCGCTGCAATGGATCTAACGCACATGCTCCGAAAAAGATCAGTTACGACGGACCTTCCTCCTGCGCCTTTACCCATAACCTGTTTGCCGGCGAGAGCGGATGTCCTAATGGTTGCCTTGGCCTGGGCGATTGCGTGGCAGCATGTACATTCGATGCACTTTACATGGACAAAGAAACAGGGCTGCCGGTAGTGGTTGAAGACAAATGCGTGGCCTGCGGAGCTTGCGTGAAAGCCTGTCCGAGAGGTTTGTTCGAATTGAGACCCAAAGGCAAAAAAAGCCGCCGGATTTATGTGAGTTGCATGAATGAAGAAAAAGGAGGACCGGCACGTAAAAACTGCACTGTGGCCTGCATTGGCTGCGGAAAATGCGAAAAAGTGTGCGCTTTCGGCGCTATTACCATGAAAAACAACCTTGCTTATATTGATCCTTACAAATGCACGTTGTGCCGTAAATGCGTTGCAGAATGTCCGACCAATGCTATTCTCGAAATTAATTTCCCCCCACGCAAACCAAAACCAGAAGTAAAAGCTGAAACACCCGGTGCACCTGCACCTGTTGAAGCAAAATCTTAATCAGCAAATTTATCATGATCTAAATTTTATAGAAAATGATTTTAAAAACATTCAAACTTGGAGGTGTTCACCCACCGGAAAACAAATTATCCTCCGGTGTTGCCATTGAAAAACTGCCACTGCCTGCACGAATTTTTGTGCCTGTTTCCCAACATCTGGGAACACCGGCCAAAATTGTTGTCAGCAGGGGTGATGAAGTTAAAACAGGCCAACTGCTGGCTGCAAGTGCCGGATTCATTTCGGCCAATATTCATTCACCGGCAACCGGAAAAGTCTTTAAAATTGATGAAGTACCTGATCAGTCGGGATACAAGCGGACAGCAGTCTTCATCGATACAAAAGAAGATATCTGGGCAGAAGGGATCGACGCCTCAACCGATATCGTCAAAGAAATTAAACTTTCGAAGGAAGAAATCATTCAACGTATAGCCGATATGGGTATTGTCGGGCTTGGAGGAGCTACTTTTCCAACCCATGTCAAAATGATGGTACCCGATGGGAAACATGCTGAACTGCTGATTATCAACGGAGTTGAGTGTGAGCCCTATCTGACATCCGATCACCGCCTTATGCTGGAACATGGAGAAGAGATGCTGATCGGAACATCCATACTTATGAAAGCTTTAGGTGTGAAGAAAGCAATGATAGGCATTGAGGCCAACAAACCGGATGCAATAGATCATCTTACCGGTCTGGCCAAACAATTTGAGGGAATCACCGTCCACGCACTGAAAGTCAAATATCCTCAGGGTGGTGAAAAACAACTTATACAAGTCCTCACAGGACGTGAAGTTCCATCAGGAAAACTGCCGATCGAAACCGGCTGTGTGGTCAATAATGTAGGAACTGCCTTCGCTGTTTACGAAGCTGTTCAGAAAAACAAGCCGTTGATCGAAAGAATCGTTACCGTAACCGGAAACGCTGCATTAAAACCTTCCAACTTCAGGGTCAGAATTGGAACACCCGTTCAACATCTTATCGATCATGCAGGCGGAACGCCCGCAAATCTTGGTAAGTTAGTCGGTGGGGGACCTATGATGGGAAAAGCATTGGTTTCACCAGAAGTACCCATTGTAAAAGGTTCATCAGGTATCCTGCTGATCTCGGATTCTACGGCAAAACGCGTTCCGATGAAGCACTGCATCCGCTGTTCCAGATGTGTAAGCGCATGTCCTATGGGACTGGAGCCTTATCTGCTGCAGCAACTGGTAGAACACGAAATGTGGGCTGAAGCTGAATCAAACAGGATTATGGACTGCATAGAATGTGGCTCATGTCAGTTTATCTGTCCTTCGGGACGACCTTTGCTCGATTTCATCAGACTGGGAAAATCCACTGTTGGTAAAATTATCAGAACAAGAAAAAATTAAACTATGGATAATATGCTTACAATATCGGGTTCACCCCACGTACATACCGGAGAATCCATCAAAAAAATCATGTACAGCGTAGTATTTGCCCTGCTACCGGCAATGCTCGTTTCGATCTACTTTTTTGGCTTCGATGCTGTCAGGGTACTTGCTGTTTCGGTGGTTGCCTGTGTAGTTACCGAATACCTTATACAGAAATACCTGATCAAAGGCGAGCTCACCATCAACGATGGGTCAGCTATAGTTACAGGTGTGCTGCTGGCTTTTAATGTTCCGGCCGGAATACCAACGTGGATCATCATTGTAGGTGCTGTTGTGTCAATTGGTATAGCCAAAATGGCTTTTGGCGGAATAGGCAAAAATCCGTTCAACCCGGCACTTGTAGGACGTGTTTTTATGCTGATCTCTTTCCCGGCACAAATGACAACATGGCCGCTGCCTAAACCTCTTTTTGGAGCATCCATTACTGATACTATCACAGGAGCTACTCCTCTGGGACTGCTCAAGGAAGGTCAGATGGCCGGTAAAACCATTGAACAAATCATGTCTGATCCACAGATGCCTGATTACATCCACCGGATGATTGGTTTTCAAACCGGATCACTTGGCGAAATGTCTGCCATTGCACTGCTTTTAGGTGCGATTTACCTGTTTTTCAGGAAAGTCATTACCTGGCATATTCCGATCTCTTATCTGGTAACGGCTTTTGTCTTTGCCGGAATATTCTGGCGGGTCAACCCAACTTTTTACGCCGATCCCTTCTTCCACCTGATAACAGGCGGGCTGATGCTTGGGATCTTCTTCATGGCCACCGACATGGTCAGTTCGCCCATGTCCCCCAAAGGCCAGATTATCTACGGTGTCGGATGTGGCATTCTTACGATGGTAATACGGCTCTGGGGTGCTTACCCTGAAGGTGTTTCATTTGCCATCCTGATCATGAATGCTTTTACACCTTTAATCAACAAAACCTTTAAGCCTGTAAGGTTTGGTGCTTAACTACCGACCTGAACATTAAAAGATTATCAAAATGGCAAAAAAATTAGAATCTACATTTTTAAACATGTTTCTGACATTGCTCATTGTAACCGCAATATCGTCACTGGCAGCAGGTCTGGCATATCAGTTAACCAAAGAACCTATTGCCGAAGTGGCACGTCAAAAACAACAAAAAGCCATAGAACAGGTATTGCCCGGCTTTACTGATATACGGCAGTTTTCGGTAATGCCTGAAACAGGCAGCGATTCCCTTATTTTTTATGAAGGAACTAAAGACGGAGAAGTTGTGGGGGTAGCTGTTAATACATACACACAACTTGGTTATAGCGGCCTGATAAAAATCATAGTCGGGTTTAAACCCGATGGTACGCTGGTTAGCTATGAGGTTCTCGAACATAAAGAAACTCCCGGATTGGGAGGTAAAGCTTCAGATGCTTCATTCAAAGACCAGTTCAAAAACCAGAATCTGAATACTTTTAGGCTCAAAGTAACCAAAGACGGCGGAGATGTGGATGCCATCACGGCAGCAACAATTACTTCACGAGCGGTTTGCGATGCCATTCAGCGGGCTTACGATGCTTATGAGAAAGTAAAAAATCAACCAACCGAAAACAAATAGGAGACGCAGCTATGGATCAAATGAAAAATTTCACCAAAGGATTCTTTAAGGAAAATCCAGTGTTTGTCATGCTCCTTGGAACATGCCCGACCCTGGCAGTAACCAATTCGGCAATTAACGGACTGGGCATGGGACTGGCCACCACTTTCGTACTTGTTATGGCAAATCTCGTTATCTCGTTGATAAAAAATGTGGTACCAAACAAAGTTCGTATTCCGATCTTTATTGTGGTTATCGCTTCTTTTGTTACCATCGTTGATCTGGTAATGGCCGGATATGCTCCTGCACTTCATGCACAACTGGGCATTTTCATTCCCCTTATTGTGGTTAACTGTATCGTGCTTGGCCGCGCCGAAGCCTTTGCCTCACGAAACGATATCTTTTCCTCGATCATCGACGGACTTGGAATGGGACTTGGCTTTGCAATGGCACTCACCATCCTGGGCTCAGTAAGAGAAATACTCGGCAACTATTCCATTTTCGGATACAAGTTTATCCCTACCGATGGTATTCTTGTCTTTATCCTCTCTCCGGGTGCTTTTATAGTACTGGGATTCCTCATCGCTTTAATCAATAAATTAACCAAAAGAGTATAATCATCTAATTCGATAAATTATGGAATACATTTTAATGATTATCAGTGCGGTATTGGTCAGCAATATCGTTTTGGCAAACTTCCTCGGCATTTGTCCTTTTCTGGGTGTTTCCGGGAAACTCTCCACCGCTTCAGGAATGGCCGGATCAGTGCTTTTTGTAATGACAGTCTCCTCCATAGTTACCTGGCTTATCCAGCAATATGTTCTCACTCCGTTAGGACTGGGTTTTTTACAGACCATTACCTTTATTCTTGTAATCGCAGCGCTGGTGCAGGTAGTGGAAATCATACTCAAAAAGGTGAGTCCTCCGCTGTATCAGGCACTTGGAGTATTTCTGCCACTCATCACCACCAACTGTACTATTCTTGGCGTTGCACTGCTGATTACACAAAAGGATTTCAACCTGATCCAGGCAACGGTTTATGCCATTGGAAATGCACTTGGATTTGCCCTGGCACTGATCATTTTTGCCGGTATCCGTGAGCATCTCGAGCTTATGAATGTTCCCAAAGGTATGAAAGGAATGCCCATCGCCCTCGTGGTTGCCGGAATTCTATCGCTTGCCTTCATGGGGTTTGCCAATCTGGTGTAATTTATTCTGGCTTTTCATCTGATTGACTGATAATTGAAAAATTTGCAATCAGCTTAAACGATGCCTGTTATATTCCTGAATGAATTTTATGGAATTTTTCAGCGTTTTTCGTTAAAACCTGGAATTTGTAAACTTTCAAAACAGTTTCTGAACAAAGTCAGGAATAATAAATATTTTGAGGTATTCAATGAGTTAGGTATCCTTCTTTGTTCATTATCTTTCCGGCAATTTGAACACGGATGACGCAGATTCAACTGATTTTAGCAGATCAGTGTAATCGGTGTTCTATTTGCTTTGTGATTTTCGATAAAATTAAACCCCTGCTTTTAGCAAGTCAAAAATGATAGCTGCTTTATTTAGCCCACTAAATTATTGATAAATCATTCGTTATTTGATGATTAAACTAAGTAGTTAATCAACTACCTCAATATAAAAAATCTGAAAGTCGGTTATTCTATCCCCTTTTTTGATGATTCAACGAATAATAATTCATCACTTTTGGTGATTGTACAGTATTCTGAATACTCCTATTTTTGCATTTTAATTTAATCTTCATAAAACACCAAAAAATGAGATCATTCCTGCGTTTTTTAATTTTTGCGGCTGTTGCCGTGCTTTGGAGCATCACCATAACTTCCTGTGATACAGAAGATGAAAAGGAACCTGCACCAAACGAAAATCAGTTTGTAAGTTTAACATCACCCTATTTGATCTGCTCAACCAGAAATCCCGGCGGAGTAGGGTTTGATTTTGAATACAATGGCGAAAAAGGAGGAGCAAACAACCTTGACTCGCTTACTGTAACAGATTTTGAATACGATCTGAAAATAAGGACAATAAAAGGTGAAAAACCAGACGGCAGCCTGGGAGGATTCCCTTATATCCAGTTATCTGCTTCAGCCCAGGCTGTAAATTATTCATCCATTGACACAACCTGTAAAGGTTATACCGATTTCCAGAATCTGAACAGTGCAAATATTCAAACTTACACGCTGCAATCTGATGATTCATCTTTCGACCTGTCTGCGGTTACTGCTGGTAATACCGGAAGTCCTCTGATGCTGGAGCTATTGCAGGAATACAATAAACTCGTAATCGGGCAAAGATGGAAAGAAGCCGCCAATAACGAAATTGCTGACGATGAGCCGGTATGGGTTATCAAAACCAGGGAAGGCAGAATGGTCAAATTTATTGTAACTGATTTTCCTGCTGATCCTGCACCCACATCAACAGGCTACATAGCTATAGAGTGGGATTATTTGCCATAACACTTTTCAGGGGTAAAAAATGATGAAACCTGCTGTTTTAAATCATACTGACCGTAGCTGTGATATCAATCCCGCTTACTTTGGTCATGATTAGCATATTTTCAAAGTTTGGACTTCCCATGCCATTTGTTTTCGGCCTTCTCACAGATCGTGCCTGCACCTTCAATCTGAAAGAAGTCAGTGTTAAATCCGGCATTGAAACAATTGCAACCGCTTTGATTGTGTTCTTTGCTGTTAAAGCAGCTCCTCACATTGCGGAACCCATCATCAGATTACCCTGGCATTTGAAAGGAATTACAGAATTTCGACAGTAAAATCATTTAAAAATTATCACAATGCGTTTTATGAATTTGAGTAAACGGTTGGCAATCCTCACACTTACAGTTCTTTCAACTGTTGTTTCAGCACAGAAAATGAACCTTATTGAAGGTCTGGTATCCGATCAAAACAGTAAAAATCCGGTTGAATTTGCCAATATCTCCGTTAAAAATTCGGCTTTCGGCACAACTACCGATGCCTTGGGCAGATTTAAGATCAGCATTGAGTCAGAAAAGCAAACCATAATAGTCGTCAGTCATATCAATTATTACAAAAAAGAAGTGGTCATCACTGACAGTCTTTTATCCGGCCGAATCCACATATTTCTTACGCCAAAAAAAATACAATTGTCTGACGTAGTCATTTCGGCAGGTTTATATGAACAGCCATTGGATAAACTTACCCAGTCAGGCGAACTGATTTCAAACAGGGAAATTGTGGACAACATGAATTCCAACATCACCGACATGCTGGATAAAACACCGGGCTTTACACGGGTATGGGAATATCATTCACCGATAATTTTGCGCGGGCTGAACTCAAACCGGCTCATTATCATGAAAGACGGCAACCGGCGGATTGGAACTTTCCCGGGAGGTTATTTCGGACAGGATATGAACATTTACGACACAAAACAGGTGGAAATCATTAAAGGTCCGGGTTCTGTTATCTACGGAAGTGGTGCAATATCAGGCATTATCAATGTTATCAGCAGCGATCCGTTTGGTGCAGATAAGAACAGTGTTCAGCTAAATACCGGCTATGGCAGCAATAACAACGAGTTTCTAGAATTGATTAAAATCTGCCATAAAAAAGAAAAATACGGCATTTCGGTAAACGGGAAATACCGTAAAACAGACAACATGATTTACGGTAATGGAGAAACAGCCGAAAACAGCAACGTGGAAGACCGGGATTTCTCTTTTAATACCGGAGTAAAATTTTCTGATCAGCATAAAATTGTTCTGAATGCCGGCTATCATTACGGCGACTGGGGAAAACCAAGAGGTTTCAACGGACCGGAAAAAAGATTTACCAAAGTACGAAACAAAGAAGAAAATTTCCACACTGACCTCTCTTACGTTTATACTCCCGGAGGTTTCATCGAAACAGTAAACCTGAATTTGTACTACGATGATGGCTGGCGCGACTACTACCAGTATAAATACAGCACCATAAGCGGTAATTTGTCAGCACTTGACCTGGTGCATTACAAAGACAACTATGGCGGAGGGCGCTTATTTGCCGTTATGAACTTAGCTGAAAACAACAAACTGACAGCCGGTGTTGATGCTTATCTGTTCCGACTGGACAGCCCGTCCGAAATATTTGATTATTATAATAATACCCAGGGAACATTATCAGGAGCAAAAGATGCTGGTCAGCAAAACCTGGGAATGTTTATCAACGATGAATGGCAATTCGCAGAAAAATGGCGGATGGTATCGGGCATTCGCTACGATGCTGCCGGAGTACTTGAAGGCAGGACTGACACAACAAGCGGGCGGACTGAAAAAAGAGAAGCTTTCAGTGGAAATGTCGGTTTTGTCTATTCGCCTGATCAAAGCACTCACATTTCTTTCAATGCAGGCAGAGCTTTCCGGATGCCGGCTGCCGAAGAACTGTTTACAAAAATAGTAAGCTGTAAAGGAATAAAGGTGGGCAATCCTGATTTAAATCCCGAATACAGCTGGAATTTTGATCTTGGCCTGCGGGGCAGAACCATGAACCAAAAACTAAAATACGACATAGCATTATTTTACAACAGCCTTGAAGATTTTATCAACGAAGCACCTTCTGACGATCCTGACATTGACTTTACCTTAAAAAATACTGATGCACGCCTGGCAGGAGGAGAAATATCGGCAGATTATGGTTTCGATAATGTGCTAAAACCTTCCGATGCACTTTACGTTGGTGCAGGAGCTGCATTTGTTTACGGCACTGATTTGACGACAGAAAAAGACACCCCTTTGTTTGGAATCCCTCCGCTGAAAATACTGGCAGAAGTGAATTACCGCGGGTTGATCAATAAAAAGTGGATTACCGGCTATTCCCTGAAATTAGATACGGAAATAGCCACAGCTCAGAACAGAGTAGCAGAAATACCGGAAGGAACCGACGGCGGCCCGTGGGGATATATACCCTCGGATGCTCATGCTGTCGTTAATTTTGCTCTTGGTTTCAATTCCAATTCACTTCCCGGTTATCCGAAACTCAGATTTATCGTCAGCAATATTCTGGATAACGATTATCAGCCATTTGGTTCATATATACCTGCAATGGGCAGAAATATTAAAATCATCTTAGCGTTTCATTTTTAAAATTTTTATCATGAGAAAAAATGTGTCCTTTTTAGCTTATGCCATGATGCTGCTTTTGGCAGTATCCTGTAATCAACCAAACTCCGTCCAGGACAACACTGACAACAACACTGCTGCAAAGTCCGGCTACCTGTCGGTGGAAGAAGTCATCGAACAGGGCAGCCAGCTGGCAGACCAGACGGTTGCCGTAGAAGGCATCATTGAACATGTCTGCAAACACACCTGGAAAAGATTCAAAATAGTGGATCAGGAAGGTAAGAATGAACTGAAAATTGAACTGGGCGACAAATTTCCATCTGTGGATTCGTCAATTTTAGGGAAAAAAGCCCGGGTTACAGGAAAGCTAATCCCCGTAAGGATGAATGAAGAAATGGTGATGCAGTGGGAACAAAAAATGAAAGAGATTCACAAGGGAGAGGAAAATACCCTGCACTACAAAGAGGAACTGGCATTGATACAAAATATTTACAAACAAATCATCGCTGGCGAAATTCCTTATTATACAATGTATTCAGTCGAGGCGGAAAACTATGAGCTGGAATAAAAAAGAAGTACAGCGCTGGTTTCGTATTTTACACAGAGATATTGGTTATCTTGCCGTGGGCATAACATTGGTTTATGCCCTTTCCGGTTTTTTTCTGTCGCATAAAAACCTCTTCTCCGCTTCAAAAACAGAAAAATTTTCGGTTGAATTTCCTAAAAAACTGAATGGTGAAAGTTTTTCCAATTACTGGAATTCAAATATACCCCTGAAACTCAACCATTACAAAGAAACCGACGACAACATTCAGTTCTTTGTTGAAGGCGGAACAGGATATTACAACAAATCGGGCGGAGAAACGACTTACGAGATTTATAAAGAACGTCCGGTGATTACTTTTTTAAACCAGCTTCACAACAACCAGAAGTCAGGCTGGATTTATATTGCTGACATTTATGCTTTGATATTGGCATTTCTGGCCATTTCAGGCTTATTTATGGTAAACGGCAAAAACGGATTTTTAAACCGTGGTTTATGGTTGATGATAGCCGGAATAATCATTGTATTGTTGTTCGTTTTTATTGGTTAGATTAAACCATTGATTAGTTGGATCGAAAAACAAAACATTTTGTGTCAATTTCATTGGTAATGATTTTATTACTGCCAACGACAATAAAGCGGTGTATTAGCCCCCTGATAAGCTGGACATAATTACCAAAAGAAATTAATAATCATGCAATTGGTTATGAAAAAGAGAAAATTCAGTAAAGAAGAAAAGCTAAAATTGATCAAAGAATTTTCAGAACAAGGAGTTAGCTCAACTCTTAAAAAGTACGGTATTTATCCGGCTACTTTTTACAGTTGGAAAAAAAAGTTTGACACCATGGGTGAAGAAGGCTTCCGGCATGGGATTACCCCGGCTCATCTCACAGAGATCAAGCAACTTGAAAAGGAGAATGATGTATTAAAAAAGCTGTTGGCTGAAAAAGAATTGGAGGGGCGACTCAAGGACGAGCTCATAAAAAAAATATGCACGGGCGAGAAATTCAAACAAGTTAACTGGACTCCAATGATTTGTAAAAATTGAAATTCTAATAAAATGAAGAGAATTGTTTTCATTTTCGTTGTAATGTTTCTTTGCTTAAAAGTAAACGCTCAAAATCATATAAAAGGCAAAGTAACAGATATAAATGATGAACCACTGACCGGAGCATCAGTTTTTGTACCTGAACTCAATAAGGGAACGCTGACTGACCCTGAAGGAAATTATGTAATTAACAATGTTCCAAACGGTAAAATAAAAATTCAATTTTCATTTCTCGGATACAATACAGAAATCAAGACCATTGAAATTTTGCACCCAGAAACGATTGTGGATGCTGTATTAAAAATAGCGATTATTCAATCGCAGGAAGTTGTAATCACAGGTGGCTATGTTACTTCGCAACACGAAAATGCAGTAAAAATTGATGTATTGAAAAGCAAGGACATTGCTTTATCGGGAACTCCTAATTTGATGGAATCGCTAACCCAGGTTCCGGGTGTTGATATGATAGCCAAAGGACAAGGCATTTCAAAACCGGTAATTCGCGGACTTTCAATGAATGATATTCTGGTCATGAATAATGGCGTTCGTATTGAAAATTACCAATTTAGCGAAAATCACCCTTTAGGCATAGATGACAACGATGTAGAAAGAGTGGAAATTATTAAGGGACCTGCTTCCTTGCTTTATGGTTCAGATGCTATTGGTGGGGTGATAAATTTTATAAAAGAAAAACCTGCACCAACGAGGAAGATTACCGGAGATTACCGTATGCAATTGCATTCCAATACACTTGGCATGAATAATAGTATAGGTTTGAAAGGTTCATCAAAAAATATTTTCGGTGGATTTCGTTTTGGTCATAAAACACATGCTGATTATTTACAGGGAGGTGGCGATTATGTGCCCAATACACGGTTCAACGAAATGACTTTCAATGCAAATACCGGATATACCAGTGAAATTGGCACCTTTAAGGTGTTTTATGATTATTTCAAACAAAATCTGGGCATGAGTGTACCTGAGGTAAAAACAATAATTACCGGACAAGGTCGGAAAAATGAAGTTTGGTATCAGGATTTGGAACATCAGTTAATCTCATCCCAAAACAACCTGTATTTAGGCCAATTCAAATGGAATATTAACGCAGCTTACCAAAACGCACTCAGGAAACTTCAGACAACACATGAAGCTCCTTTTGTTGAAATGAATCTTAAGACGATTACTTATGAATCAAAATTGTATTTGCCAACCAACACTAAATCTGAATATATTATTGGATTACAAGGAATGTCACAAAAAAACCGAAACCTGAACAATCGTGCTTCTCAATTTTTACCTGATGCCAACGTCAATAATACAGGCTTTTTAGGTTTGGCAAAATATGAAGTACTCAAAAAACTAACCTTACAAGGCGGTTTAAGATTCGATTTTTACAAAACAGAAACGTTTGCACTGGGAACGGAAGGAACAAACAGCTTTCATCCACCTGTAGAAAAGGATTTTTCAAACCTTAACGGATCACTTGGTGCTACCTATCATCCAACAGAAAAGATTATGCTCAGGGCTAATTTTGCAAAAGCTTACCGGATACCCAATTTATCTGAACTTACTTCAAATGGCATGCACGGAAACAGATACGAGGTTGGAAATGAAAATTTATCCCCTGAAAATTCTTTTGAAACAGATGTTAGCATGCATTATCATGGGGAATTCTTATCGTTTGATCTGGCTGGTTTTTATAATCATATCAATGATTACATTTTTATTTCTCCAACATCGGATACAACTGCAAACGGCATAGGCATTTATCGTTTTGCACAGACAAATGCAAAACTTTACGGAGGCGAAGCAGGCATTCATTTTCATCCTGAATCCATGACCTGGCTGCATGTACAAGGAAGCTATTCCATGGTTATCGGAACGCAGGAAAATGATGATTTTTTACCCTTTATTCCAGCAAATAAATTGCGTTATGAAATACGTGCAGAAAGAAAAACATTGGGCTTTTTAACGAAGCCAAACATAAAGATATCCGCTCTGTCAGCATTTGCACAAAATAATCCATCTCCTTATGAGGTCGCCACAGATGGTTATACAATAGTAAATGTCAGTGCATATTCTGAAATTATCATTTCAAAGCAAACTGTAATTCTTGCTCTTTCGGTAAATAATTTATTTGACACGCAATATTTTGATCACCTTTCAACCTTGAAACCATTGAAGTATTACAATCAGGGACGAAATATCAGTTTAGCCCTGAAAATACCATTTGAAATAAAATAATCGTTACTGTCTGCCAAATTTTTGTTAAAATAGCCAAAATAAGGATATTGTCCTGCTCATGCGGGACTTTTTTTTAAAGCCTGCTTTACTCTTTTGTTGCTTGTATTTCTTTTATGATGTCATTGTCCGTAAGGAGGTAAAGGACAACAGAAAAGAGCAGGAGAGAACGGGCTGTATTATTATGAATGTAAAAAAATCAATTTAAATCACCGAAAACAGAAGATTTTTCTTAAAAGAAATAGCGTACCGCTAAAACTTGAAGGCAAACTGATGATCATAAATGAAAAAGATGCCTTATCATTCATTACTTTAGCAAAAGTAAATATCGCTTAGCAAGGGTTAATTTAAAACAATTCTAAATTTTAAAATTATTAAAGATTTTAGCAGATAACTGTTGTTTTGTTTTCTATTTTTGTAGAGAAGATAAAACCGGAAAAACGGAGATAGTAATTTGATAAGCAGGAACAGAGACTTCGGAATTCCGGTAAAGCATGGTCAGATAAGGTTTGGATATGGTTTTGATCGTGTGTTTGACAAAGTGGTGCTGTGGAAAAAAGAATGTGTTTTACATTAACTTTTTAAAAAGAGAACTAACATTTTTAAAGTTTAAAATAAAATGAAGTACTGATGGAAATTGCATAACAACAATGTTGGTGATTGGAGCAATTGCAACGACCATTATGTTGAGAATGAGTGATGGGTTCGATTGTATCAAATAAAAAAGAAATGACAAACAAACTGGTTACCATCGTTTCTGACCAGACGATCCCCAATGTACTGCTGATAAAAGAGCTGGGCAGTAATATCCAGTGCTATATTTTTCTGACTACAGAAGCAATGGAAAAAAAAATCAAACGAACAGCCATCATTGATACCTGCGAAATACCTGAGGAAAAAATTGTAACCATTAACATTTCCGAAGATAAATCATCGGGCATAAAAAAAACGCTTTATGACCATTCGCTCGGGCTTGAAGCTAATGCCCATTACCATGTGAACATCACCGGTGGTACCAAAATGATGTCCTTGGCGGTTTATGAATATTTTCGCAACCTGAACAGCACCTTTTACTATTTGCCAATTGGCAAAAATGTATTGTCGAAGTTCAAAACCCAATTTGATGAACAAATTGTTGCACTTGAAAACAGACTTACATTACATGAGTATTTGCTGGCTTGCGGAATCAGTTACAATTTTAAAGAGAAGTTCTTTTTCACTGAAGAGAACTGCTTCGAAATTTTCAGAGACTACAAAATAAATGATTTCATATTTGAAAAATTCCCGGTTGAAACGGCTGAAAAAATGTCTGCATATAGTGTTAAGCCTGACAACATCAGGGGAATATGGTTTGAAGAATTCGTTTTCTATTACCTTAAAAAGAAGCTGAAACTTCCTGATAAAATGATCGCCTGTTCAGTAAAGGTTTTTAAAGATATGGATGTACAATACAATGACAATGAATTTGATGTAATGTATGTAAAAGACAACGAGCTCAATGTGATTGAATGTAAAGTTCAAATGGGAGCAAACCCTTCTCAGAAACTCGACGGGATTCTTTACAAACTCGGAGCTATCAACAAAAATTTTGGATTAAAAACCAACTCATTCATTTACACATTGAGCGATTTACAAAATAAATGGGGAAACTACAGTCCGGTCCTTTTACGTAAGTGCGAAGTAATGAACATTAAACCGCCTTTTGATAAAACATTTTTTAAAAAAATAATCAATCCAAATAAAAAAATATGACTATGAAAAAAAATGTACTTATAAGTTTAGTTAGTGATCAAACAATACCAAATGTTGAGCTCATTGAAGAGTTTAAAGAGAATACGGACAAATACATTTTCATCCATTCAAAAAAAACCGAAACGCATCTCAGTTGGATAACAGATGCAACAGGTATACAAAAGTTTGAAAAAATTGAAATTGATCCTTTTAGCATCAATGATATTGAAACAAAATTACGAAGTCATAATTTTGACGATGATAACTACATACTTAACATCACTGGAGGAACGAAGATTATGATTCTTGTTTTAATGGAATTTTTTAAAAATCTTGGCGCTACAATTTTTTATGTTGTTGGTAAGGATTTGAAATACATTAAAGTATTTCCTTTAATTGGGAAACGTGAATATACTCTTAAAAAGAAACTTACTCTTGATGAATATCTTAAATCTTATGGCTTTAAAATTGTTAAGGCGAGTAGTCCAATAAAAAGCTTCCATCAAGCCGATAAAATATTTAGACACTTCATTAAAAATGATTTTGATACATTTAATGAAATTATTGAATTGATTAGAAACAGAAGGGGTAAAAAACTTAATTTGACTAATCAAGAGAATATTAAAAAGTTCTTGAAAAGTATAGATTTTATTCCAGAGAAACCTGACATATTAAATGAAAAAGAAACCAAATATCTGACTGGGGAATGGTTCGAGGAATATATTTATTTTAAAATTAAAGATGAACTGATAATTAATGATAATGAAATTGGCCTTGGCTATAATGTTTTAAATCAGAATACTCCAAATGAATTTGATGTTCTTTTTATGGTTAATCACAAGCTTTATATCATTGAATGTAAAACATCAATTTTTGATTTAAGGATTAGTGGCCTATCTGAGGAAACTGAGAACAATAATTATGAATCAAAGAATATAACTAAAAAATACAATTTACTTCCTGAGATAATTTACAAAGCTGATGCGCTTAAAAGTAAACTTGGACTTTTTGCTAATATATTGATTTTCACTCTTGAAGAAATAAAAAACGAAGATCATGAACCAAAAGATGAACATAAGGTACATTTTGACAGAGCGTTACTAAGTCATGTTGGAATTGTTTCAAAGCGTGATTTTAAAGAAAATAAAAAGATTGATGAATTAATACAATTAAAATAACTGCATGATCCTTAATTTATCCAACCATCCTACCAATCAATGGGATGTAAAACAAAAGGAATTGGCGAACATGCTTTACGGCACTATTGTGGATATCCCCTTTCCCGATATTTCGCCAACGGATGATACAAAGGCGTTAGTAAAGCTTGCCAAAAAATATGTGGGTATCTGCATGGAAAAACTTAATAGTTCTTCTGAACCTCATAATGCAGTGCATCTGATGGGTGAAATGACTTTCTCCTTTGCTCTCGTAGCTGCATTACAGCGGGAAGGAATAACCTGCATTGCATCAACTACCCGAAGGAATGTAAGCGATTTTGGCAACGGGCAAAAAAATGTCCGGTTTGATTTTGTCTCTTTCAGGGAATATCCCCGAATTACCATTTAATTCAATTGAAATGCAAGACATTAATGATTATTTTCCTTTTATCCTGAATAGTGATCAAAAAACTGCCTGTGAAAGCATGTTGTCGTTTTTCGACAATAATGATCAGGTTTTCCTTCTTACTGGTTATGCGGGAACAGGCAAAACCACTATTCTTGGCGGTATGCTTGATTACCTGGATGAAATTAAAAGACCCTACGAACTTTGGGCAACAACCGGAAGAGCCGCAAAAGTACTGGGTAACATAACTGGCCGTCAGTCCAAAACCATTCATTCAGCCATTTATATACTCGACAATCAGACTTCGAAACTTGATGAGGAGAACAAAAAACTGTCGTTCAAATTGAGAACCAACAGCAGTGATGAAGATACCATTTATTTTGTTGATGAGGCTTCGATGATCTCCGACAGAGTTGAAAATAACCAAATGCTGCTGTTTGAAGATGGCAGATTCATGGAACACTTGTTCAATTATGTAAGCCACAGAAAACTGGTTTTTATTGGTGATACAGCTCAGCTTCCTCCTGTGAATTGCGATATCACTGCGGCTTTGGATAGTGCATACATTGAATCAAAATACCAGAAACAGTGCATAACTGTGCTGCTCAAAGAAGTAATGCGGCAGCAACTACATAGTGGAATACTCTGGAATGCAACACAACTGCGTACCCGGATGCAACCGCCAATACCACCGCTGGCAATCAGAGCTTCCGGATTTCCTGATGTTGATGTGGAAAAAAATACCTGGACTGCCGTCAGTGATTTTGTTGTTGATATGAAAAAAAACGGGATTGGAAATGCTGTTTTTATTGCTGCAAGCAACGGTAGCGTGCATTATTTGAATTCGCAAATACGCAACAACTATTATGGAAAACCTGACCTTCCGCTACAAAAAGGAGACTTACTCATGGTCATTCAAAACAATTTCCATTATGATCTGGCTAACGGACAGTCAGTTAAACTTTTGGATTTCGACCCAAAGCCAATAAAACAACATAGTTTGACATTTATTGATGCATTGGTCGAAATCCCTGAAACTGCAGGCAGAAAACAAGTAATGCTACTAATGGACATTTTGCATAGGAAAGAACCAAATCTGACCCTTTTTGAAGAAAATGAGCTGATGAAGAACTTTGTAATACGAATGAGAGAAAAAAGAATAAAACCAAAATCAGATGCGTTTATCAATCACTTTCTTTCCGATCCTTTCATCAATTCACTGCGGGTAAAATACAGTTATGCCATTACATGCCATAAAGCACAGGGTGGTGAGTGGAACAGAGTGTATGTTGGCAGCGAACCCGCAATGGATTATTTCTCACGAGATTATCTCTACAGGTGGCACTATACAGCCATAACCAGGGCAAAACAAAATCTGATATTTACCAACAGCAAATATCTTTATTAATATGCAACTCATTCTCAATACTTTTGGAACTTCACTCACCAGAGACAACAACATGTTTCTGATTGTGAACAAGGATGGTAAACAGCATATTCATCCCGATAACGTTAAATCAATTCTCATCAGCAAAGGAGCAAGCATTACATCCGATGCTGCATTGCTTGCCGTTGAAAAGGAAGTAGAAGTGATTTTTGTTGATGCCGTAGGACAACCAAAAGGAAGGCTATGGAGTGTTAAGTATGGTTCAGTTTCAACTATCAGACGTAAGCAACTCGACTTTACCTTTTCAAAAGCTGCTATTGATTGGATTAAAACAATTATTATGAATAAAATTGATAATCAGTCGGCTTTGCTCTTATCACTTACAACTGATGATCAGACTAAAGAAAACAGGGTTAATTACGCAATTAATAAACTGGAGGATTATAAGAAAAAAATTGAATCTGTCGAAAGTGTTGTTATTTCTGATGTTGCAGCAAGTTTGCGGGGATGGGAGGGTGCTGCTTCAAAATATTATTTTGAAACGCTGTCGCTATTTATGCCGGATCAGTATCATTTTAATGGAAGAAGTCAGCATCCGGCAACTGATGTATTCAATTGTATGCTTAACTATGGGTATGGTATGCTTTATGGTAAAATTGAGGGCGCTCTGATTAAAGCCGGTATTGACCCTTATGTTGGCGTATTCCACAGAGATGATTACAACAGACCTGTATTGGTTTTTGATGTTATTGAAAAATTTCGTGTTTGGGTTGATTATGTTGTAGTTGCTTTGCTTACCCAACAAGTAATCAATGAAGATTGCTATAGTATAAAAGAGGATGGTTCATACTGGCTCGAAACTCTTGGACGAAGAATCCTGATCCAATCATTGAATGATTATATGGAAGAAATCATTAAAATGAACGGGTTAGACCGTACCCGTGAAACTCATTTACAGCTTTTTGCACAGGATTTGGCACAGCAGTTTATTAAATTTAAAAGCGAAGATTAATTAAAGATCGTGATCAATGATACAAGCTGGAAAATCAATTACGACGGTTGATGATCCCTTAATTAAAACAACGGTTGAACATCTCAGCAAATCGATCATCAATCCAAAACCCGAAATACGGGCAGCTGTAAATCAGCTCAGAACCGTATTAACGATTGATCCAAGAAAGTATAGTGCTCTTAAACGAAATCTACCCTACATTACTTGCGGTATTTTTAATCCGCCTTATCGAAAAACGTCGAATTTTGCCAGTATCGGGGTTTTTATTATTGATATTGACCATCTTTCAGAAAAAGAAATGAAACCTGAGGAACTCAAAGAACAATTAAAAAAAGATCAGCGGATCGAATTGATGTTCATATCTCCAGGTGCCGATGGTCTTAAAATCTTGTTCAGATTATCCGAAAAATGTTATGACCATGTCAGATATAGTATGTTTTACAAAGTATTTTCTCAGGCATTTTCCAATCAGTACAATTTAAATCAGGTTATTGACGCCCGCACTTCAGATGTTACACGTGCCTGTTTTATCAGCTTTGACAATAATGCATACTACAATCCCACAGCTGAAAAAGTAAATATGTCTGCATTCATTAATTTTGATGATCCGGTGCAATTGAATGAAGCTAAAAAGCTTTTTGATGAAATTGCTCCTCCTGCTGAAATTAATAACAGCGAAAAAATGCTTACCGAAGATGTTATTCTTCAAATCAAACAAAAACTTAATCCAAACATCAAAACTTTCAAGGAAAAAAACATTTTTGTACCTGGTGAACTGGAATCTGTTATGGAAAAATTGAAAGAACATGTTGGACAATACGACATTAATTGTGATACAATCAGGAATATTCATTATGGTAAGCAAATAAGGTTTACAAGCGGAGTTCATTTTGCGGAGATTAATCTGTTTTATGGTAAAAAAGGATTCGTTATTGTGCCAACAACAAAGACGGGTTCAAATCAGCAATTGGCCGAAATCGTTAAAACACTGCTCTGCGAATTGCTTTATCCTCAGTAAACCGAATTTCAGCATTTCGAACAATAACTATTATCAAACCTTTCACCTAAATTGTAATGCCACGTAAAAAAAAGACTCCAGAACTGACTTTTATTGAAAGAGTGAGACGCATAAAGTCAGCAGGTATCTACAATTACAAAGCTGTAAATCAGCTATCAGGCAATGAAGACGAAATTATGGAAGACCTTCCCTCTCGGGTAAAAAAAGTATTGGGAATTTTTAACAATGCATCAAACAACAGCAGAAGTATGATCTATTTTATAATGTATGACATCGAAAATAACAAAATCAGAACTTACATTGCAAAATATCTGCAGCATAAAGGATGTACCAGGGTGCAAAAGTCGATTTTCCTGGCTGATACAGACAGGAAAGTATTTGATGATATTCACAAAACACTAAAGGAAGTGCAGGAATTATACGACAATTTCGACAGTATTATGCTAGTTCCGGTTTCAACCGATCAGATTAAAGCAATGAAGCTTATTGGACAAAATATTGATTTTGATCTTGTTCTTCACAATAAGAATACTTTGTTTTTTTAATAATGATAAATCATGGAAACAAATAACCATCATTCAGCCTACTATACAGCGCTGCAACACTATGAACAGCAACAGGATGATACATCCAAAAGGTATTTGTTTAAAGTGTTGATGGATTATTTAAAAATCGCTGCCAAAAAGGTAAATGCCGAGAATTTTTTAAAAATAATCAGGCAAATGGATGGTTTTGGGATGATTGAAGTCGGAACAATGGCAAATCAAATCATATGGAGGTACGTCGCTCTTTTTGCCAAGCTAAAAATTACTGAACAGCGCAATTTGGATACATTTACTGGCCTTTTCAAATACCTGCAAAAGCTTGCCTATCAGAAACCCTCACTGGAACATTCATTACTGCTGAAGTTTTTTTTGAAACACAACCATCATTACTTTATGTTTGAACAGTTTATCGAATGGTGGGACATAAGAAATTTCAGAAAAGAAGATTACCTTCCTGAAACTTTTAAAGAAATCACCTACCCGGCATTGGTTGAATCATTTTATAATTCTTATTCCAAACTGATTTTATCCAACATTACACTGAGTAAAACAAAGCTGACGCAGGAACACGAAAAAAAAACAGGTGATCTTATTGAAAACATGGAAAACCTTTACCATGAATACAATAATTTTAAATTTTTCCCTTACTACATTGCCAAGCTCAAAATTGCAACAGGTAAAGAAGTAAATACGATCCCTCCAATCTTTCTCGGTTTTGCCCGTCGAAATGCCAATCAGTTTTGGGTCTGGAGCCTTCTTTCCAGTTATTTCAAAAATGATGAGGAAGCTCAACAGGTTATACTTTGTCGTGCACTTGTATGCTATGGTGACAAAGAAAAGAGAATAGGCGTTTACGAAAAACTCTTTGAAATCACACTTAAACAAAAGAATTTTATTCCTGCCTCTGCTCTTCTTGATGAAATACTAAAAATCAGGAAAGCAAAAAACTGGAACATTTCTCAGGTAATGCTCCATTATAAAGATGCTGACTGGTATGTAGCTCCTTCGGCCAGCTTCTCTTTGTCCGGCTATTTTAAGGAATTATCTGTTGATGCCGATCGTTTTATCTTTCAGGATATGCCCGAAAAACTGGCAATAGTTTCCGGATTGGATCAGGATGCAGGAATCGCCTTTCTGGTAACAGAAGATTTGATAACTTTTGGGGCAAAACTGAAAAAATTCAATATTACGGGAATTAAACAAGGCCTGATGTTAAAGATAATTTATCGTGAAGAAAACGGTAAACAATGGTTGCTATCGGCAAAAACTGTTGACAATGAAAAATGCGCAAAACTGAAAATTCATGTAAAAGGGAAAGTGAAACTACTCAGAAACAGTGCTTTTGGCATGCTCGATAACATATTCGTTCCGGGCGAACTGTTGAAAAATGCACAAATTACAATTGACCGTGATGTAATGGTTACAGCCATACGCAGTTTCGATCACAAAAAAAACAAATGGGGTTGGAAAGCCATAGAGATTGATCAAAATTGAAAATTATCATTTTAAACAATTTTTTTTGTTAAAAATATCAACTTGCTGATAAAAAATTAATAGTTTTACAGGCCTAAACAGATACAACAATATCTCCCTTAAATTATGAAGAAAATAAGGATGCTGACCGTAACTTTTGACACGCACCTGAGAGGATACGAAATACCCGCTTTCAGAGGAGCAGTAATTCAAAAAGTTGGCATGGAGAACGTTTTGTTTCACAATCACCTGAGCGGAAAAACCTTTTTGTACAAGTATCCACTTGTCCAGTACAAAGCCATTGGCGGAAAACCTTCAATCATTTGCATCGAATATGGAGTGGATGAAATTTACAAGTTTTTCGAAAAAAGTGACTGGTCATTAAAAGTAAGCGACAGATGGCTCGATATGAAAATCAGCAAACTCTACTTAAACCAGTTTGTGATGCAGGTATGGGACAAAAAATGGCACTATACCATCACCAACTGGATTGCCCTGAACCAGGAAAATTACAGAAAATTTGCAGAAATAGAAGCACTGTCAGAGCAAATCATTTTTCTGGAACGAACCCTTACTGCCAATATCATCTCAATGGCCAAAGGAATTGAATGGGATGTGGACAAGCCCATCCAACTTACCATTAAACAAATCAACAACTCCCGGCTTGTGAAAATCAAAGACAATATGGTCAATGCTTTTACCATCGATTTCACTGCCAATGTTTTTCTGCCCGATTACATCGGACTGGGCAAAAGCGTAAGCCTGGGTTATGGAGTGGTAAGAAGAAAACAAACTGAAAAAAAATAATAATAAAAAACATGAATGTATTAAGAGAACAAATTTATCTGGCAGCTTTGCTGCACGACATCGGCAAGTTTTACCAACGGGCTGATGATGCTGGAGCAGCGCAATCTAAACAGCTTTCGGAACAAACTAAAAAACTTGAAAGCATTATCTGTCCAAAATCAGGGCAAGGGTATTCTCACAAACATGTACTGTGGACAGCACAATTTCTTTATAATTATGAAATACACATACGAAACTTACTGAAAAAATCAGGAATTGACGAGGAACTAACCTTCATTAAACTTGCCGCATCACATCATAATCCTGATAAGGGTAGCGTGGCTGGCATAATCGTTCAGAAGGCTGACCACTATTCATCGGGTGTTGACCGGACAAAGGAATCAGGCGAAAAGGATGCAAACGATGAAGGAGGCTGGGATAACTTTAAAAAGAAGCGTATGCGATCTGTTTTTGAAGCCTTGTTCAGCAAAAATCCAGAATACAAATTCCAATTGCCCGTGGAAATGATTGATCTGGATAAATCATATTTTCCACAGGAACAATTTACTCAACCCCCCGATTATAAGAGTTTATGGGAAGCCTTTGACAGAGAAGTAAAATTTATCCAGAGCGGAAACTTTAGAACATTTGCGGAAAACTTGCTTAACCTTATGGAAAAGTACACTTCCACAATACCATCAAGCACGATCCATCTTCCCGATGTTTCCCTGTATGACCATTCAAAAACAACTGCTGCTTTTGCGGTGTGTCTCCATGATTATTTATATGAGAAAAACGGGCTGAAGAATTGGGATATCAGGCCAGATGAGCAAGCATTTCTTTTAATCGGTGCAGATGTTTCAGGGATTCAAAATTTCATTTACGACATTGTTTCAAAGAATGCAGCCAAAAACCTTAAAGGCAGATCGTTCTACCTGCAGTTGCTGGTTGACAGTATTTTGCAAAAGCTGCTCAATGAGTTGAAGTTGTTTAATGCCAATATTGTGTATGCATCCGGAGGAGGTTTTTATCTCATCGCTCCCAACACAAAAGAGGTTGTAAAAGCTTTGGAACAATTTGAGGATGAAATATCAGAAAAGATTTTTGACACCCACCAAAACAGGCTTTTTCTTGCGATTGATTATGTTGGCTTTTCAGAGAATGATTTGTTCCGGCAAAGCATACATCAGCCCTGGCAAAAACTGATTGATAAGCTGGATAAGAAGAAACAGCAAAGAAACCTGAAACTATTGGTAAATCGGTATGACGACTTCTTTGAGCCAACCGATATTGGTGGCGACCAGATTAGAGACTCGATAACCGGAGAGGAAATTGCCAATAAAAGGCAGATAGTCTATCTGAAAACAGATGGCGGCATTCAGGAACAACCGGTACATGAAATCACCTATCAACAAATTGAATTGGGACAGCAGCTCAAAAGCTCAGACTATTGGGTAAGTTCGGACATTGAACTGAAATACTGGAGCGATAAATCCTTTGACCCTTGTGGAATTGGTATTTACCATTATTTTTTGTCAAAAAAAGTTATCGAAAAATCCAGGAATAACTTAAAGTCTTCAGCCGATAGGGTAAGGATTTATACAGTAAACGATCTTAACTTTCTTGAAACCGTTATTTCCGGAGCTGAAAATATTTACGGCTTCAATTTTTATGGCGGCAACAAATTTCCAACTGAGGAGGATGAATATGGTAAAGATTTTCCCAAAACTTTTGACCGCCTGGCCGGTGATGAAGATACAGAATTGAAACGCCTGGGAATACTCAGAATGGATGTGGATAATCTGGGACAGGCATTTATCAGCGGTTTCAGCGACAACAAAAAGACTTTCTCACGCTACAGCTCTTTGAGCCGCAGTCTGGATTACTTTTTCAGAGGCTACCTTAACACGATTTACAAAAAGCCAAAATTCAGCGATCACACCTTTATAATATATTCAGGAGGCGACGACCTGTTTATTGTGGGCAAATGGTCGCTGCTGGCTGATATGGCGTACGAGATTTACAACGACTTCAGGCACTGGACATGCAACAACCCACAGCTTGGCATTTCGGGTGGCCTGGCAATAGTTACGCCAAAATTCCCGATCATGAAAGGCGCAATGTTGTCGGACGAAACAGAAAAGAAAGCCAAAACTCACGAAGTAAACAACCTGAAAAAAAACTCCATAACGCTATTTGATTTTCCGCTAAACTGGGAGCTTGAATATCCTGTTGTGAAGGACCTTAAAGATCGCATGCTGGTGTTACTTGCAACGAAAGAGGGGTTACCTTCAGGGTTTTTACAGCGCATCTTTAATTTTTATGAAAATTACCGGGAGCAAAATAAAGAGCAAGATAAAAAGCAAAAAAATCCCAGGTGGCGCTGGATGATTGCTTATGACTTTTCACGTTTAAAAGGGCGTATTAAAAACGATAAAGCAAAATCATTTATCGAAGAGCTAAAACAAGACCTTTTTGCAGATATTTACAAAGGCACCAGACTGCAATCCGGTTATCATTTTATCGAGCTGCTTACTGTTGCAGCCCGCTGGGCCGAATTAGAAAGAAAAAGTTAATCAATTAAATACTTTAATTATGAGCACTATTGAAAAAATAAAAGAAAAACTGCAAGATCTAAGAAATGGGAAACCCAGTATTCAATTTGATCCTTTATGGATTAAAGATCGTATAACCCAAAAGACTATTGATTGGTCGGAAGATATAGGATTCCTAATTTGCGATAAACAGGTTTTTAATAAGAATGGAAGAGATTTTGAAAAAAATGGCGGTAATTCTGTCACAACATCTCAGATTCGTAACTTTTTTGGAGAGGTGAAAAGGATACAAATGAAATTATCGGGTAACGAAGATAATTGGCAAGAAGTTAACTCATCTTTTCTGTTATTAAAACCCAAATTGAATTATATGGCTGCAAGGGTTTTAAGTAAAAACAGTAGCTCTAGAATTGCATTATTAAAAGATCAGTTCGAGTATATGCTTGCAGCAATTCAGGTCGGACCTGATTATTCTCAAACTGTAAAAGAATTCATAAGGTTTGCTGAGCTATTTGAAGCAATTTTAGCATTTCATAAATCATATGGAGGTAAAGAATAATAATTTAAAATAATTTTAAAAATGGACACTTTAATCAAGAAAATCAAATTTGAAGGCAAAATCGTTGCCAAGTCAGGATTGCATATCGGAGGCACCAATTCAGCAATGGCCATTGGAGGGCCTGATTCCACAGTGATCAGAAACCCGATTGACAATAAACCATACATTCCCGGAAGCTCCCTTAAGGGAAAAATGAGAGCCCTGATCGAAATTGCTGACGGAACTATTGATACGGTAAATATGGGCAATGTAAGATATGCCGCAACACAGGACATGAATACAGTAAGTGCCAGATTGTTTGGATCTGCAAAGAATGATGAATCACAACGACCATCAAAACTTATTGTGAGAGATGGTAAATTGCTTTCTGATGATTCATTGTTTACCAATACCGATTTGCCCTATTCCGAATCGAAAACCGAAGTGGTAATTGACCGGATTACTTCTAAAGCAATGCCACGACAGCTTGAGCGTGTACCGGCAGGCGCAGAGTTCAGGCTCGATATGGTATTGAACATTTTTGACGGCGATAATGAAAAGGAATTGATCGAAACAGTGATGCGTGGTTTGCGGCTCGTTCAGGACGACTATCTCGGCGGAAGCGGTTCAAGAGGAAGCGGACAGGTTGAAATTGTGCTTGATAAAATCACTGAACGTCCGGTTGATTTCTATAAGACTGAGACAGGTGAAGAAGACATCACCAATAAGTATTCTCTTAATAAAAACTGATGCAATGGCCAGTTACAAAAAAAAGTTGGTCAAACTCAGTTTCACCGGCGCACTGCATATAGGTGCCGGTAAAAACGACAATTATGACCATTCCGAAGAGATTATTCACTCCGATACCATCAAATCGGCGTTGTATGCTACTTACCGGCAGGTTTATCCCGAACTTTCACAAAAAGATGACGGAGAGCCGTTTTTTGCCTCATTCCGGGTAAGTTCAGCATTTCCCTATTTCGGCAATGAGCTTTTTTTTCCTAAACCTTTGGCTGGATTTATACCAACATTCAGCGATATTCCGGCTGAGAATAAGTCGGAGATTGCTAAAAAGTCGAAAAAAATCCAATATGTAGGGTTTGATCTTTTCAACAACTGGGTTAATGGTATTCAGCCCAATGTTCAGCAAAACCATCTTGACAGTTCCGGAAAATTTTTATTCTCGCAGCCACATGAGAAAAATGTAAAGGTGCTGACCCGCAATGTGCAGCAAAGGGTTTACATTCCTCCACAAGGAAGCGATGCCATGAACACACAGCCATATTTTATCGAACGATTATTCTTCGGCAAAGAGGCCGGGTTGTATTTCCTGCTCGATTACCCTGATAGCGAAATGCTTTCACGCATCCAGGTTTGCCTTCACGTATTGGGTGATATTGGCTTTGGAACTGATAAAAGCGTTGGTAATGGACAATTTGAGGCTACAATTGTCGATTTTGACATTTTAACTCCTGACCAGCCTACTCATCAGCTTGCCCTGGGGCTATATTGCCCTGCAAAAGAGACATTAAGCCAGTCTATTTTATCCGATGCAGCCTTTTCAACAAAGAAAAGGGGAGGATTCATTGTTTCGGCTCAGGAAGAACAGTTCAGGCATTTTCGCAAAAAGTCGGTTTATATGTTTACTGAAGGAAGTCTTTTCCCAGCAATAATGACTATCAAAGGCAAACTGGTTGATTTGAAACCCGAAACCGTTGAAAGGTTACATCCTGTTTGGCGCGATGGCAACTGTTTGTTTATACCTGTAAAAACTGAAACAATATGAGAAAAGCCAAAACCACAAATTACAGAGTAATGGCCGAAACCATTACCCCTGTGCACATAGGAAGCGGTCGTGAGTTGCAGTACAATACCGATTACCTCTACTTTGCCGACAAGCGACAGATTGCTGTTATTGATCCAAACAAGGCACTTGAAATTATTGGCACCGAAAACATTAATGCATGGGTTACTTCTATTAATCAACGAAAAGGATTAGACGAATACATTACCAAAATCCTAAAAAAACCAATGCAGCCCGCTGATATTTCGTCAAGGCTCATCCAAATGGAAACAAGAGGGCTCAGCAGGCAGGCGATCAAGGAGCAATTGCACAATGGCGCCGGAGTTCCCTATATCCCGGGCTCTTCAATAAAAGGTGCGTTGCGTACTGCCATACTTACAACATTAATCGAGAAAGAACCTGAATTTGTAGTTAATCTCCATAATCTAAAGAAAGCTGTAAAAAGAAAAGGACAAATAAATTACGAATTTGATGATGGAAAATTAATAGCCAACTATTTTGGAATAGACCCCAATCAAGACTTTCTTCGATTTTTGCGGGTAGGTGATGCACATTTTGATAACACCTCATGCTATTTGATCATTACTGAAAACCTTACACCCAATGGCTGGCAAATAAAGGAGCAAATCAATCAATATGTTGAGTGCATCTCATACGGTCAGTCAGCCACTTTCAACCTGTCAATATTCGATTCTGGTGATCTTGGCAAAAATTATATCCATAAAAACATAGAGCTGATTTTGGATGGTGATTTTTTTAAATTAATCAATACATACACCCTGCGTTGGATCAACAATGAAATTGCATTTTGGGATAATGAAGGCGACGGCCAAACGGAAAAAGAATATCTGAAAGTGCTGATTAATCTCGAAAAAATTGCAAAGGATTTACCCTCTGATTCTTGTATGGTGCGTGTTGGATTTGGTGGTGGTTTTACCTCGATGACCGGTGATTGGCAAACTGATTATATGACTGAGGATGACTATGGTGAACTGGTATATTCGCTCAGACATCCAAAGTATGAAGGATTGCTTTTTCCAAAAACACGAAAGTTTACCCAGGATTCGCTGCAATTAGGTTTTATCAAATTTAGTGCTCAAAAGGTGTAATATATGCTTCGATTTTATTTACTTTTGCGCCCCTCAAAAAATACCCCTTTTTTTGGAGGAAATAAGGGGTGTGAGCTCTTTTTTACGTCTTATGTTCTTTGTAATCAGGTTACTACAAGAAGGGCTCTCAGAAATCAAGTTCCACCAGAATAAGGATTAAGACAAATCTATTTCTACATACTGCTATGTAGTTTACCTCAGAAATCAAGTTCCACCAGAATAAGGATTAAGACTTCTCCAAATTGAGTAGTTGTTATTTTACAACCCTCAGAAATCAAGTTCCACCAGAATAAGGATTAAGACTATGTTGAGGCCATTAATTGATTTT
>Ga0116152_10000558_pt1 | contig 30185 bp, 27 predicted proteins | sample AD_UKC119_MetaG_FD_89894 | JGI IMG/M metagenome (GOLD analysis project Ga0116152, IMG submission 89894) | Active sludge microbial communities of municipal wastewater-treating anaerobic digesters from Hong Kong - AD_UKC119_MetaG | ecosystem: Engineered > Bioreactor > Anaerobic > Digestate... | reverse complement strand
TCTCTGCATCTTCTTCCTCAGCGTAGTAGCCTACCCACGAGGGGCGAAGTTGCTCATTTCCATCACCTGAATGAATGTCCATAACGGCATCTGCATACGGGTACACTTGGCTGGTTAAAAAGTGTGCCGTTCTCTCGGTCAGGGTTCCATCATTCTTTCCTGGAAATGAACGATTAAGATTTTTACCGTCCACAGGGCTGGTATAAATAGTTCGCCCCAAATATGCAGGAACATTAGCAATATGAATAGCGATAACAGCACCTGACAAATTCTGTGGTTGCAATGTTGGCATCAATCGCTGTAATGCTATGATCGGTGAATATTCTGAACCGTGGATACCCGCAATCAGCAAAAGCGTTGGCCCCGGATTTTTACCATTAACAATCGTAATCGGAACAAAAGCTGTGTTTTCTTCGCTACTGATGGCAACTGTGCCGCTTATGCGATCTCCTGGGGCCGCTGAGAGCTTACCAATAGTAATTACGTCATTTTGCTGAGCAAGCAGACTTGAATTTAAAAGAATAATAAAAAGGAATATTGATAGTAAGCCTAAATTTTTCATCTTTCGAATCCTATTTATTGATATTGAATCCCGTTTAAGCGCATATATTGTAACAATCAATAGCCTTTATAAATAAGTTGGGTGTAGCGCTTGCTTATAGCCTTTGACGATTTAGCATGTATCTTGACTTTCCGAACGGCCGCTTTGGATCGGAAGCGGACGTTCAATAAGTATATATTTACATAGATCAGTCGGCAGGCGTTTCAAATTTAACGACCCGTTGATTAATGCGGCCGAAAATTGAATTGCCGTCCTTATCAAACATATCAATTTCCACCCGGTCACCGAAGCTCATAAAGGGGGTTTTGGGCTTGCCGTCCGTTAAAGTTTCAAGACATCTCACTTCTGCAAGGCAACAGGAGCCATCTTTGGAGCCTTTATTGGAGACGGTGCCGGAACCCACAACGGTACCAGCCATCAGTGAGCGTGTTTTTGCGGCATGAGCAATCAGGTCACAAAAATCAAAGGTCATATCAATGCCCGCGTTGGGAGCGCCGACCTTTTGACCATTTAAAATTGCATGAAGCGGCAGGTGAAGTTTGCAGCCGTCCCAGGCGTCCCCAAGTTCATCGGGTGTGACAAATACGGGGGCAAAGGCCGTTTGTGGTTTTGACTGGTAAAAGCCAAACTGTTTGGCAAGCTCCGACGGGATCAGGTTCCGAAGGGAGACATCATTCAGAATACTGAGCAGTTTGATATGTTTTTTCGCGCCTTTCCTGCTGACACCGGCAGGTACATCATCGGTGATTACGGCAACTTCGGCCTCAAAATCAATGCCCCAGTCTTCGGACCCGGCAAGCACATCATCACGCGGGCCAATGAAGGCATCGGACGCCCCCATATAAACCAGCGGATCGCTCCAGAAGCTGGGCGGTAGATCGGCACCGCGCGCCTTTCTGACCAGCTCAACATGGGTGACATAAGCGCTGCCATCTACCCAGTGGTAAGACCGTGGAAGCGGTGCATCACACTTTGCCGGATCAAAGTCTTCTCCGGTAAGCCTGCCCGACTGAAGCGCATCATAAAGCGCTTTAAGGTCTGCTTCCACATCCGCCCAGTTATCCAGCGCTGCCTGCATCGTTGGCGCGATATGTTCTGCACTTAAATATTTTGAGAGATCTTTTGAAACAACGGCTAGTTTGCCGTCTCTGCCTTGTTTTAGGGATGCCAGTTTCATTAGGTTGCTCTTTCTATGGCTTTATGGTCTATTGACGAATGATTTTCACGAATTTATAATAGTTTCATATGTAACTAATTGCAAGACAAAACAGGAAATACTTTATATGTCCAATTCCGATCTGCTGCTTGAGGCGTTTTTACCATATCGGCTTTCCTATCTTACAAACATGATCAGTCAGGATCTCGCCAAGCTTTATACAGGGAAATTCGGCATTGCCCATACGGAATGGCGGGTGATGGCTGTGCTGGGGGTTTCACCCGGCATATCGGCGGGACAGGTCGCCCAAAAAACGGCGATGGACAAAGTCGCGGTCAGCAGGGCCATTAATAATATGATCAAAGACGGGCTTATAAAGCGGGAGTTTTCAGATGCAGATAAAAGACGGTCTGAACTTAAATTATCAAAAAATGGCCGTAAAATGTATGAGAAAATTGTCCCGCTGGTTCAGAATTATGAGCAAAAATTAATGGAAACACTCAATCAGGATGAGCAGGCAGTACTGGACCTGATCTTAAATAAACTGACCCGATTTGTCAGTGATTGACCCCCACTATCCTTCACTTTCGTGAATACAGCGGTCTATGATATCCGATGACTGGTCAAAATACTGGTCAAAAATAGTGGCTATCGCCCGTAAATATAATTTTCCCTGATCGGTAATGCGGTAAAGAGACTGAATTTTTTCCATATATCCAATGGCGACAAGCTTATTAAGCATCGACAGCTCTTTGGCAAAATCATAATTAATTTTGTGCACGGCCGCGATTTTAATCGGGTCAACCTCAAAATAACACATCAGGGTCGAAATCACATCACGGAACATTTTATCCTCTTTGCTCACCGAAAGTCCGCGTACCACAGGCGACTGACCAGCGGAAATTTTATCCATGTAGGTTCTGATGACCGGGATATTTTGCGCATAACCATCCGGCATACTGCTAATAGCGGACGGTCCAAAGCCGATCAGTGTGTCTGCTTTATCTTCTGTATAGCCCTGAAAATTGCGCTTTAACAAACGTTGATCATAACTGACAAACAGATGATCTTCCGGTAGGGCAAAATGATCAAGTCCAATGGATCTATAATCGTTGGTTACGAGTAATTTACTGGCCAGATCAAATTGTGCCTGACGCTCTTTCTGGCTGGGCAGTAAATGGTCACCAACCAGCTTCTGATGTTTTTTCATATGAGGGACATGGGCATAGCCAAACAGGGCAATTCGGCTTGGTGCAAATTTCAAGGTCTGCTCAATAGTGGATTTTATTGTTTCAAGAGTTTGATAGGGAAGACCATAAATCAGATCAAAATTGATACGGTTGATCCCGGCATCTTTAAAATGCTGCATGGTCTGTGCAATCAGTTCGACCGGTTGAATACGGTTTACCGCCTGCTGCGTTTTTAAATTAAAATCCTGAATACCAAGACTGACCCGATTTACACCTGCCCGGGCATAGGCAAATATTTTCTCGCGGTCCACGGTTCTAGGGTCAATTTCGATCGCGAACTCATCGACGTCATCAATATTGAAATGCTCGCGCAATGTTTCAATCAGACTTTCAAAATCTGCCGCTTCAAGGATGGAGGGTGAACCACCCCCAAAATGAATATGGCTTACTTTCAGAGGACCCGTTTTTTGGGCGGCACTGATTATTTCCTGCTTTAATATATCAACAAAATTTCTGACGGGTTCATATTTATTGCTGATGGTGGTGAAGCAGCCGCAAAACCAGCAAAGTTTTTCGCAATAGGGAATATGGAAATAAAGACTGACTGGTTTGCAAAGGGGAAGGCTTTTAAGCCACTTGTCATAAATCTGCCCGTCCAACGCACCAAATTCAAGTGCAGTTGGATAACTCGTATACCGTGGCAGGCGCTTTGGCCGCGCCAGTTCTGTATGTCTTGATGCTATATTCTGTTGTGTCATAACCGAAGTTATAAAGAAAATAAAATACTGATTAATTGACCCAGATCAGAAAAATGAAAATTATTTAAATGCTTTGAAGGTCATGATGGTGAAGGTATCTTTAATCCCCGGGATGGGTTGAACCTTCTCATTAACAAAACGGCCGATATCTACGTCTTCGTCCAGATGAAATTTGACCATCAGATCAAAGGCGCCGGAAATTGAATAGACATCCTCGGCTTCTTCAATATTATCAACCAGAGCTTCTGCAACATCATAAACTTTGCCCAGCTCACATTTAACTTGTACGAATATATTCTGCATATTGAATTGCCTAAATTGTTTCACCGTTTTGGGCATCATAAAAAACTCTTTCGCGTTATTCAATCATTGTTTCGATTAGTCTGATCAAAATCGGCCGGAGTTTATTTGCTTTTGCTTCATTAAATCGAACATTCGGTTCTTCGTCCATATAGGTGATCTGGGAAATTTCCAGCTGTACGGCGTGGATATTATTTTTCGGATCGCCATAATGCCGGGTAATATATCCCCCTTTAAAACGGCCGTTCAATGCTGAGCTATAGGAAGACTGGCTGGTGATCCTATCCAGTTTCTCAACAAGAAGATGACCGGCTGAAATTCCATTTCCCGTTCCAATATTGAGGTCCGGCAGGCATCCATCAAATAGCATGGGGACACGGCTTTTAATCGAATGAGCATCCCAAAGCATTGCCCGCCCATGCCTTTTTTTTATTCTGTCCAGTTCGATACGGATTTTATCATGATAGGGCTGCCAGTAAGTCTCAACTCTTTGGTTTATATCGGGTACCTTGCCCTTTTTATAAAGTGGCTTTTCTTCAAATGTCTCAAGCGGACAGAGACCCGTGACTTTTTGCCTGGGATAAAGGCTTTGGCCATCCGTGCCTCGATTAAGGTCAACAACATAACGGCTGTATTTTGCCGATATGACCGAGATATCCATATCAACCAGAAAATTATAAAGCCGATCAATATGCCAGTCTGTATCGGTTAATGATAATGCATCATCCGTCATATCATTTTTAATAAAATCCGGAATTTCAAGACCGACATGAGGCATGCTAACCAGTAATGGTGAATTTCCCTGATGAAAATGAAATGCGTTCATATATTGCTCCCGCTTGGCAAAATATTCATTACATGATCGGAAAAGTCGCCCGCCAGAATCATGTCCGTAGCCCGTTCAATATCCGGTGCGAAATACCGATCCACCGTATAGTGCGGGATAATTTTCCTTATATGCTGATGATATTTCGTGAGCGGCTCCGACGTTTTATAAGGGGCGCGAAAATCAATACCCTGTGTCGCAGCCAGCAATTCAATCGCGATAACCGTTGCACTGTTAAAGGCCATATCGTCCAGTCGGCGGGCCCCGTATGTTGCCATACTGACATGGTCTTCCTGATTGGCAGAAGTTGGAATGCTATCAACACTCGAAGGATGGGCCTTGGTTTTATTTTCTGAAACCAGCGCTGCGGCAGAAACCTGCGCAATCATAAATCCGGAATTAACACCACTGTTTTCCACCAGAAACGGCGGAAGATCACTCATCTTCGGGTCAACCATAATGGCAATACGCCGTTCAGATATGGAGGCAATTTCACAAAGAGCCAAAGCAAGCATATCCGCAGCAAAAGCCACAGGTTCTGCATGGAAATTGCCCCCGGAAATCACATCACCATTGTCGGTGAAGATAAGCGGATTATCGGTTACAGCATTGCCCTCAATAAGTATAGTCTTGGCTGAATTATTGATAAGATCAAGCACGGCCCCCATGACCTGAGGCTGGCATCTTAATGAATACGGGTCCTGTACTTTTTTACAATCATGATGAGCAAAATTAATTTCACTGCCTTTCATCAGGTCAAGATAAATAGGAGCTACAGCAATCTGACCGGGCTGTCCGCGCGCCATATGAATACGGGAATCAAATGGTGCAACACTACCCATCAGGGCATCAATGCTCATGGAACCTGCCACAATAGCTGAAGCAAAAATATCCTCTGTTTTAAAGAGACCCTTCAAAGCAAGCGCGGTTGAAACCTGAGTGCCGTTTAAGAATGCAAGCCCTTCTTTTGAACCTAAGCTAACCGGCTTAAGATTTACTTCTTTAAGGGCATCACTTGCTTTCATTCTTTTTCCGTTTAATCGCGCAAATCCCTCACCCATCATTGCCGAAGTCATATGAGCAAGCGGTGCAAGATCACCGGACGCCCCAACTGAACCTTTTTCAGGAATTTCAGCGATAATTCCTGAATTGATAAAATCCATAAATGCTTCCATTGTGGGAACACGAATACCGGAATGCCCCCGGGCCAGACTTGACACTTTCAATACATAAGTAAGTCGCACCACATCATCATCAAGGGGCTTTCCCACCCCCGTGCTGTGAGAAAGAACCAGATTGCTTTGCAACAATGTAAGCTGATCTGCCGGGATTGATGTCTGAGCCAAAAGGCCAAACCCGGTATTGATGCCATAAACCGTTTTTCCACGGGCCATTATGTCTTCAACAATGTCTCTTGAAGCGCGGATATCTTTCCAGGCATGATCCGCCAGTGTGATTTTAAGGTCATGTCTATAAACACCCCGAAGTTCTGCCAGTGTCATTTGACCCGGATTAATTTTCAGTAACATTTTAATCCTCCACCATCGGCAGATTAAGGCCCTGTTCGAGGGCGCATTTCTTAGCAACATCATAACCGGCATCAGCATGGCGCATTACCCCAGTTGCCGGATCATTCCAAAGAACACGGCCAATTCGCGTTGCGGCTTCATCCGTACCATCACAAAGAATAACGACCCCGCTGTGCTGGGAAAAGCCCATGCCAACCCCACCGCCATGATGTAGCGACACCCATGTAGCCCCACTTGCCGTATTCAAAAGGGCATTCAGAAGAGGCCAGTCGGATACGGCATCCGAGCCATCCAGCATACTTTCTGTTTCACGGTTTGGACTTGCCACGGACCCTGAATCAAGATGATCTCGGCCAATAACTACCGGTGCTTTAAGCTCACCATTTTTCACCATTTCATTGAATGCAAGTCCAAGACGATGGCGATCACCCAGCCCCACCCAGCAGATGCGAGCCGGGAGTCCCTGAAACTTAATCCGCTCACGGGCCATGTCCAACCAATTATGAAGATGTGGATTATCAGGGATCAGTTCTTTGACCTTTTTATCGGTTTTATAAATATCTTCCGGGTCGCCACTCAGCGCAACCCAGCGAAATGGGCCGATCCCCCGACAGAAAAGTGGTCGCACATATGCTGGAACAAACCCGGGAAAATCAAACGCATTCTTAACCCCGTCGTCATAGGCCACCTGGCGGATATTGTTGCCATAATCAAAGGTCGGAATACCCATTTTCTGATAATCCAGCATGGCTTTCACATGAATAGACATGGATTTGATGGCTGCCGCTTCCACTTCTTTGGGTTCTGTTATAATTTTTTCTTCCCACTCGGCTACGCTCCAGCCAACCGGCAAATACCCATTAATCGGATCATGGGCTGATGTCTGATCGGTTACCGCATCCGGGCGAATGCCCTTCCTGATCATTTCCGGTATTATTTCAGCGGCATTACCAAGTAAGCCAACAGAAACGGCTTTGCCCATCGATTTTGCTTCATTGATTATATTCATCGCCTGGTCAAGGTTTTCGGCCCGCCGGTCAAGATAACCTGTACGAAGTCGAAAATCGATCCGATCACTGCGACATTCAATAGCCAGCATGGATGCGCCGGCCATTGTAGCGGCAAGTGGTTGAGCACCCCCCATTCCTCCAAGTCCTCCTGTCAGAATCCATTTTCCCTTAAGATTTCCTCCATAATGCTGTCGCCCCATTTCAACAAAGGTTTCATAGGTTCCCTGAACGATACCCTGGCTGCCTATATAGATCCAGCTTCCGGCTGTCATCTGCCCGTACATCATCAGGCCTTTTTTATCGAGTTCGTTAAAATGATCCCAGGTTGCCCAGTGAGGCACCAAATTGGAATTGGCAATCAGCACTCTCGGCGCATGTTCATGAGTTCTGAAAATACCGACCGGCTTTCCGGATTGCACCAGCAGGGTTTCATCATTTTCGAGCTTTTTAAGACTTTCAACGATTTTATCAAAACATTGCCAGTTTCTGGCCGCGCGGCCAATGCCGCCATAAACAACAAGGTCCTCCGGCTTTTCAGCAACTTCGGGGTCAAGATTATTCATCAGCATCCGCAATGGGGCTTCCGTTGCCCAGCATTTTGCATTGAGCACCGTTCCTGTCGGAGCTTTGATAATTCTGTTATTGCTTTTAAGGTCTGACATTTCGTTATCCTGTATATACAAGTTAAAAATTTAAACTTCTCCCTTTATTATGAAGAAGAAAAAATCACATTATTCCGGCTTAAACAATCCCGACAGTTCGTATCTTGAGCCCGGGTGATATAATTTTGCGGTAGAAGCAACACGCCCCTTGGTCCAGGTACGTCGTTCAATCAGAAGACAGGCTTCTTCCTCCGACATATCAAGAAGTGATTTTATTGACGGCGTTGGAATAATCGCTTTCACAACATGCTCAACTTTTTGAAGGGGCGCCATTTTAATCAGATATTCGTAAGGTGTATTTTCACTAAAGTCCTGCTGACCATATCCTGGCACAATATCTTCGTTTACAAGTCGATCTTCAAGCTGGATCGGAATGCCCTGCTCCATATGCACAATCATGGAATGTGTGAGCGTATGACCAACCTCAACATTCATGAAAGTTGCGATTTTTTCATTTGCCTTTACAGGCTCGCACGCTAGAACTTCAGCACTATATTTATGATGGCGGGCACGGATTTCATCAGCAATATTATGGATCTCTAGCGGATTGCTTTTGGCTTTCAGTTCAGCGACAAAAGTGCCAACACCAGCGATGCGGATCAGGTATCCTTCGTCGGTCAATTCCCTGAGTGCTCTGTTAGTTGTCATCCGCGAGACCGAAAATTCCTTTACCAGTTCATTTTCCGAAGGCACACGCATCGAAGCAACCCATTCACCGCTATCAATGCGATCAAGTATATGTTTTTTAATCTTCCTGTATAAGGGTTCCGATTGCAAATCCACAGTCATCGTCTGGTCCTTCATAAAATATAGGTGTCAATTTTTACTTGTATAGACAAGTTAGTCAAGTATTTTCTTCAACCTGTCCATGGTGGCGGCAAATTCCGTAAATATTTTATCTTCCCGGGTATGTTTATAATCGCTGATTATACATTCTCCGGCAACAATGACGTGCCTTACCGGGTTTTGATTACCATTAAAAATGAAGCGATCAATTATGGCTTTATCCGGTGTTCCAACCAGAATAGGTGAGCATTCATCCAGTATAATCAGGTCTGCTCGCTTACCAACAACGATGGCGCCATTATTAAAACCACTGGCTGCCGCACCCCCTTTCAGGCATTTCTGATAAAGGTTGGTGCCTGTCTGGGGTTCTTTTTCATCCGCCGCGATATTACGCTTATTATGATGAAGCCGTTGACCATATTCAAGCCAGCGCAGCTCTTCGCTGATACTGACGGAAATATGGCTGTCTGAGCCTATGGCGATCAGACCATTTTGATCAAGATATTTTTTTAGTGGGAATAATCCATCACCCAGATTTGCTTCTGTTGTCGGACACAACCCGACAACGGCTCCCGATTTAACAATCATAGAAATTTCATCATCATTCAAATGGGTTGCATGAACCAGACACCAGTTTTCATCCACATTCATATGATCATATAGCCATTCAACGGGCCGCTTGCCCGACCAGTACAGGCAATCATTTACTTCCTTTAATTGTTCGGCAATATGAATATGAATAGGACCGGAGATTGGTGAATTCAACATACATTCTTTTAGGGCTTCTTCAGGGACAGCTCTAAGCGAATGAAATGCCATTCCAAGTTTCTGACCAGGTTCAGTTTCCAGTTTTTTACTTAGGATGGATAACAGATCTAAATAACTTTTTATGTCATGACCAAACCTTAATTGGCTTTTTGTCAGTGACGTCTCTCCAAAACCGGACGCCATATATAAAACAGGCAAATGCGTAAGGGCAATTCCAACATTCTTAGCCGCTTTTATAATGGCATCGGACATGGCCAGGGAATCGTCCCCACCATGATGCAGATAATGAAATTCACAAACATTGACATATCCTGCTTTCAGCATTTCCAGATAAAGCTGAGAGGCAATGACCTCAAGATCTGCCGATGAAATCTGTCCGGCAAAACGGTACATAATGTCACGCCAGGTCCAGAAGCTGTCATTCGTTGAATAAGTATATTCAGCAAGACCCGCCATCGCCCGCTGAAATGCATGACTATGAATATTATTCTGCCCCGGCATTGCATAACCCGCATAGCGCTCGCCTTCCCCGCCGTAGCCAGATATAATATTTGAAATTAATCCGCTTTCATCAATGTCCAGAGCAACATTGCTGACCCATCCGCTGGGTAATAATGCCTTCGTTAATATAATTCTTTTCATTTTATAAGATTCTGGATATAGTTGTCTATACAACTTAATTTATTCGAATTCTGAGTTTTGTCAAATTTTATCGAAAAGACCCTCATATGAGCTATAAAATCTGGACCGACGTAAATCTGCTGACCATGAGCGACACGGGGAGCGCTTATGGGTTAATCAATGAAGCTGCACTTGTGGAAAAAGACGGGCTTATTAACTGGATTGGCAATAAAGCCGATATGCCGGTCCATTTCAATGGTGAAATAATTAATTGCTCAGGCGCCTATATGACGCCCGGGTTAATTGATTGCCACACCCATCTGATCTATGGCGGCAACCGGATAAATGAATTTGAGAAACGACTTAACGGTGCAACTTATGAAGACATTGCCAACGCCGGCGGCGGCATTCTTTCAACAGTCAGGGCAACACGGGCAGCGACAGAGGATGAACTTGTATCAAGTTCTTTAAAACGGCTTCGCCAGCTTGAGAAAGACGGTGTCACCACAATTGAAATAAAGTCAGGCTACGGACTTGATGTTGAAAATGAGATTAAAATGCTGAGGGCCGTTAAAAAGCTGGATAAAATCAGTAATGTGGATGTCGTCGCCACCTTTTTAGGTGCACATGCCCTACCACCGGAATATCATGATAACAGGGACGGTTATATTAATTTAATCATCAAAGACATGCTGCCAAAAGTGGCCGAAGAAAAGCTGGCAACAGCCGTTGACGGGTTTTTGGAAAATATCGGTTTTAGCTATTCTGAAATGGAGCGGGTTTTTAGTGCCGCGAAAGAATATGGCTTTGATTTAAAACTTCATGCGGAGCAGCTTTCCGATCTTTCCGGTGCCGGACTGGCCGCACACTTTAATGCTTTATCCGCTGATCATCTTGAGCATTTAAGTGAAAGCAGTATGGATCTGATGCAAAAATCAGGCACTGTTGCCGTACTGCTACCGGGTGCCTATTATACATTAAGAGATACAAAACTGCCGCCGATAGGATCATTACGGAAGCGAAATATCCCCATGGCTGTTGCCACGGACAGCAATCCGGGGTCATCCCCGGTGCTTTCATTAAAACTAATGATCAATATGGCCTCAACTATATTTGGGCTTACCCCGGAAGAAGCCCTGGCCGGGGTGACAAAGAATGCTGCAAAAGCCCTTGGACTAAGCGATCGAGGCTTATTAAAAGCCGGGCTTAGAGCCGATATGGTGCTCTGGGACATCAGCCATCCAGCTGAACTTGCCTATCAGGTTGGCGGATCACCTGTTTTGTCCGTGATAAAAAACGGTAATGTGGTTTACCAAAATACCTGAAGAAATTTTAGACCTTAGCTGCTCAGCTTGCCGGCGAAGAATGCATAGATCAGATAGCCAACAACAACCGGGACCACGAACCGGATAATGGTGAGCCAGAATTTAAAGAGCAGGCTGTCGCCCAGCCCGATTTCTTCCAATACATCCTTCCGGTTCATCATCCATCCTATAAATATACCCGCAAACAAGGTGTTAAACAGCATCATGGCATTGGCCGACATATATTCCAGAAGGTCCATAATATTTTTGCCGGCAACCGTCTCCGTAAATGTAAGAAGCCGGACATCAGACAGCACGTTCATGGAAAGGGCCGATAGTCCGGCCAGGCACCAAAGACCAATTCCGGCAAATAGCGACGCCACAGGGCGGGAGCAGATCCCCTTTTCTTCCAGAGTGGATACCGTAGGTTCAAACAATGAAATGGTCGATGTAATGGCGGCAAATGCCAGAAGCATAAAGAAAAGAATGCCAAATACCTGACCAAACGGCATCTGATCAAAAATCACAGGCAGCGTTACGAAAACAAGATTAGGACCGGAATCCAGATCTAGTCCATTGGTGAAAATAATCGGGAAAACAGCAAACCCGGCAATCAACGCAACAAACGTATCGGCAAAAGCAACACCACAGGCAAGCTTGGGAATTGATTCGTTCTTTGGAAGGTAAGACCCGTAAACCATCATTGTCGCACTGCCGAGTGAGAGAGAAAAGAATGCCTGACCGGTGGCTTCAAGCACAGTCTCGCCGGTTATTTTTGAAAAATCGGGATAGAACATAAATTTAAATGTTTCAACGATACCGCCGTTAAAAAGTGAATATATGACCAGTAAAACCAGGATAAAAAACAGCATCGGCATTAAAACATTAACCGCTTTTTCAAGCCCTGCCTTAATGCCACGGGAAATAATAAATGCCGTAATAAGCACAGCAAGTGTCATCCAGAAAATAAGTGTTACCGGGCTGTTCATCATTTCCGCAAAAACGGTCTGAGTTTGTCCCTCAACAAGATTGCTCAGCTGCCCGGTAATCATGCTAAACATAATTCAGGGTCCACCCGGCAATAACGAAATAAAAGCCAAGAATTCCGATCGGAGTCATAATATTGGTAAAACCGATCAATTTCCAGAACGGCCTGCTTTTCATTCCTTCTGCAAGGGCCCCATAAGCCGCAATCGGGGGCAATTGCCTGCGACGACCAATGGTAAGTTCTGTCATAATTAGCGGAATGCCAAAAAATAATACAACACCAAGATAAAGCAGGACAAAAGCACCACCGCCATTCTGACCGACTATATAAGGGAAACGATAAATATTTCCAAGGCCGACGGCACTTCCGATCGCAGCAAGTAGGAATGCCATTCCTGACGACCATTTTTCCTGTGTTACATGTGTCACTTGAAAAACTCCCGATAATTATTTTTTTGATTTTCATAAGTTAGCATAAGTATTTTTGTCGTCCATAAAATAATGCCGCACCCCCCAAAGAGAGTGCGGCCAAGTTTAAGGCATGATTAATGCTTTATGCGTAATATTTTCCGAAACGATTGGTTATGAAGTCATTGAAATCAACATCTTCCTGTTTCACAAATCCTTTGTTTGGCAATTTACCCTGCGCCAGAAGATCGACCATGGCGCATATCCCTGCCGATGTCGTTACCTGGATAGCCGACCACATTTTTCCACCAATTTCCTGATTATAGACTTTATGTGCATATGAGTCCTGCACATAGCGGCCATCAATATCCCCGGTCACTGTCACATATATAAGAACTACATCCTGATAGGTAAAAGGAAGCGCATATTCAAATATATCCTTCATCACATCCTGCCGCTCATTTAGACGGAGATCCTGCAGGAGAAGCTTAAGAATATCCCGGTGTCCCGGATAGCGGGCAGTCCGGTAGTTTAGATTTTGAACTTTACCTTCCAGAGTTTCACATAGGGTGCCAAGGCCTCCGGATGTATTGAAGGCCTCATAATCAATGCCATCAATTGAGAAATTTTCCAGCTCCTCAAGCGGCGGCGTTTCAACCAGTCTGCCGTTTATCACCGCTTCACAGGGCTGACAATATTCATTGATAAGGCCGTCTGTCGACCAGGTCAGATTATATTTTAAGGCATTTGACGGAATTTTTGGCAGTGCGCCGACCCTAAGATGCACATTCTGCAAGCGTTCAAATTTTTTGGCTATGTCATAGGCAACAATGGATATATATCCCGGTGCCAGACCACATTGCGGGATAAGGGCAACATCAGATTTTTTTGCCAGATCCTTTACAATTCGTGTGCAGGCAACATCTTCTGTCAGATCAAAATAATGAACGCTGTTTCTTACAGCCGCTTCGGCAATAAATTTGGTTATCTGGTAAGGTGCCGCTGAAAGTACGGCAAATTTGCCAGCCATTTCTTTATCAAGCGCCGATTGATCCTTTACATTTAGATTAATGGTTCTGACAGTGTCATATTTTGGCATTTTTGCAAGAGCAGCATCATTGATGTCCGCGACTGTGACATGATAGTCACCGCTGCCAGCCAACATTTCAGTAATCATTTCACCGATCTTGCCAGCCCCCATCAGCAGAATTTTTTTCATTTAAGATCCTATCTAAAAACTATTGATCCCAATAAACTATAGACTAATATGTGCAGAATGAAGGGCGAATAACGTCGATTCGCTTGATATTATTTGACATTTTAACGGGAAATTTGGCAAAATGAAGGAAATTTAAAAATGGTGTACATATGGATGATAAAGATAAACAATTGCTTAATCTGCTGAGTGAAAACAGTCGGTCATCAACAACGACCCTGGCCCGCATGCTTGGCCTGTCCAGAAGCACTGTTCAGGACCGGATCAGGCGTCTAGAAGATCGAGGAATTATTGCCGGTTATACGATCCGCCTCAATGAAGCGTTCAGCCAACGGCTTATTTCTGCACAAGTGATGATGACCTTTCAGCCAAAATATGCCACCGCCATCTTGCAGGCGCTGAAAAAAATGCCCGGGGTCGTTTCCATTTTTACGGTCAGCGGAATTTATGATCTTATTGCCACCGTTCGGGCACAGACCACCGAGGAGCTCGATACAACAATTGATAATATTGGTATTCTTACAGGAATGGAAAAAACCACAACATCCATCATCCTTTCCAGAAAATATGAGGTATAGCCCGATTATGTCAAAAGATTGGCTTAAGTTATCGTCTTGCCGCATTGGCGATGCGCAGGCAGGCGCGGGCGCATATAGCTTCTACCGGCATACCAGTTGTTTTACAGGCAGCTTCCGCTTCTGAGGTAATGGCCATGGCGCTTGCCAGTCTTGTGGTTGTCCATTTAGAAAGATCGGCTTTAAAGCGCTGTGCTTCCATGGCAAAAACGCGGGGGATAAGTTTTCCCATTGCCTGATCGGCAGACATTCCCTGATCCATATACCCACGGGCCAGATGCATGCGCTGAATTTTACGAAGCAGTGAACGAAGAACCGATATGGGACTTTCTCCGCGGTTGAAGGCTTTAAATAGACTGTCATCGAGGACACGAAGATCACCGCTTATGGTGGCGCTGGTGATGGTATCAATGGTGAGTGCACCACTGTCCCCGACACAGGCCAAAACATCTTCAAAAGTGACCTGATCACTGCTGCGTTTGCCAATTGGACCCATATAAAGGGCAAGTTTATTCAGCTCACTTCTGGATACTAGTCGGTCACTCCCCAGATTCATTTGCAAAAATGCGGCTGCATCGGCATTGATGGTGAGACCATTTTCCCTCATCACTGCATGGATTAGGGCATCAATTGTTGCCTGATTGTCTTCGTAACAGGGAAGTGCTGCCGCGTTTTTCGCTTTTTCAAAAAGTTTGCGAAGCCCTGAAGTCGGACGGAGATTGCCCGCCGATATCACAACCAATCCATCGCCCACTGGATTTGCAAGAAAATTCTCAGCCGCCTTCGCTGCATTTTCTGTGGCTCCCTCGACCCTGATTACCCGGCGCCCCCCCATCATGGATATAGCCGCCGCCTCGTCAGCCAAAATTCCGGGATCGTTTTTAAGATTGTCCGGATCAATATTGGCCACCAGAAAAGGATCCTGCAAATCGGCAACCACCTGCTTTGCAATCAAGGTTGCCCGCTCACGTACCAGCCCCTCATCAGGGCCATAAACCAGTACAGCCAGATATTCAGGGGAAAGTTTTTTTACCTGTGCATCAATATCACGGTAGGTAAGTTTCATTACCTTGCCTCACGCGGGTTTTCGTTCAGATATGTTCCGATCCGTGTGATGATCTGATTGGCCACTTCCTCTGATAATCGCTCCAGTGATGTTTCGCGGGCAATTTTATTTGAATAATCAGACCGGACAAGATCATAGGTCACAATTGCGCGGGCAGTGCCATCCATAATGGATTGATCCGTATCCACATCAACCAGAGCGAAATCAACAGACAGTTTAAGATTTTGCAGGGTCACAGTTTCATCTTCACGGATACCATAACCGGCTTCCTGTAAATTATAATCCGCTTTTAATATGTAGCTGGTTACAGAGCCATCTGAAGAAAGTGGTGAAATCCGTTCATTAAGATTATTTTGAAGAAGCTGGGAAAGTCGTTCCTGACGACCGGAAGCATTACGAATCTGATCAATTTTAATATTCGCCATAACCTGAGCAAGTCCGGCTCCGCTTTCAGAATTCTGACCATACATCGGCTTAAATCCACACGCTGATATTAATAGCAGACTTAGTATGCCAAAAATTCTAGCGGATAATTTTAGCCTTTGGTTCATGAAGTGCCTTTTAATAACCTATACAACGATATTAACAATTTTGTTGGGAACCACAATAATCTTCCTGATCTCTTTTCCGGCGATGGAATTTTGCACCTTTTCGGATGACAGGGCCAGTTCCTCCAATGCTTTTTTATCCATATCTTTTTCAACATCCAGTTTGTCTTTAAGTTTGCCCTGCACCTGAACAACGACTGTTACGGTCGTTTCCTGCATAAGTTCAGACCTAGCCACCGGCCAGGACGCGTCGGAAACCAGACCTTCCCCACCAATTTTGGACCACATTTCCTCAGCAAGATGCGGCATCATTGGCGCTGATAGTAAGATAATTGTACGAATGGCTTCATTTAAAGCAAATTTATCGCCTTCACTCCCGTCTGATTTAAATGCGGCTATGGCATTGGTAAATTTATAAGCCTGCGCCACTGCACTATTAAAATGGAAATCTTCAATATCTTTGCCAATTTGTACAATGGATATATGGGTGATGCGTCTTAAATCCTGCGCCTGCCGACTAAAATCAGATGGCTCATTAATGTCTTTTGCTGACGGATCAATATTTTCTGTGACTGTCCGCCAGAGCCTTTGGGTAAAACGCCAGGCACCTTCGACGCCTTCTTCCGTCCATTCGAGATCACGTTCGGGTGGACTGTCAGAAAGCATAAACCAGCGGGCCGTATCCGCACCATATGTATCAATGATATCAGTAGGATCAACCACATTCTTTTTTGATTTGGACATTTTCACGGAACGTCCGGCAGTAACTTTTTCCCCGGTTTTTTTATGGATATAACTACCGTCACTTTGTTTATCCAGCTCCTCGGGTAAAATCCAGTTGCCTTTACTATCCTGATAAGTCTCATGGCAAACCATCCCTTGCGTAAACAAGCCGTCAAATGGTTCCTTAACGTCACAAAGGCCAATTTCTTTCATGGCGCGGCTGAAAAAACGTGAATAAAGAAGATGCAGGATGGCATGTTCAATACCGCCTACATACTGGTCCACCGGCAACCAGTAATCCGCTGCTTTACGGTCAAACGGTTTATCAGAATGAGGGGACGCAAATCGGGCAAAATACCAGGAACTGTCAATAAATGTATCAAAGGTATCGGTTTCGCGTTGAGCCGCTTTTCCGCATTCAGGACAATTAGTATGTTTCCAGGTCGGATGATGGTCCAGAGGATTACCGGGCTTATCAAACGTAATATCATCCGGCAACACGACGGGCAAATCCGTTTTTGGGACAGGCACCACACCACAATCATCACAATAAATCATTGGAATTGGCGCACCCCAGTACCGTTGACGGCTGACGCCCCAGTCGCGCAGGCGATAGTTTATTGTCGCTTCACCAAATCCGCCTTCCTCGGCCAATTCTATTACTTTTGATTTGGCATCCTCCACCGATAAACCGTTTAAGAAGTCTGAGTTGCCAATGATACCCGGATCAGTATAAGCAATAGTATCAACAGAAAATGTTGCTGGATCTTCGCCTTTTGGGATAACCACAGCTTTGACATTTAAATTATATTTTCTGGCAAAATCCAAATCCCGCTGGTCATGGGCAGGACAGCCAAAAACGGCACCCGTGCCATATTCCATCAGGACAAAATTCGCTACATAAACCGGAAGGTCACACCCTTCAACAAACGGATGCTTCATGGTCAGATTTAGCTTAAACCCTTTTTTCTCTGCCTTTTCAAGCGCTTCTTCACTGGTGCCTAGTTTGCGGCATTCTTCAATAAAGGATTTTAATTCCGGATTCTTTTCGGCATAGGATGTTGCAATTGGATGATCCGCGGCAATGGCTATAAATGAGGCACCGAAAATCGTATCAGGGCGGGTTGTATAAACGGTTATTTTTTCATCACCCTCTGCTGCATTAAAAGTCAAATGCATACCTCTGGACTTTCCAATCCAGTTTTTTTGCATTGTTCTGACCTTTTCCGGCCAACGGTCAAGTTTTTCAAGTGTTTCATCCAGATCATCGGCCACCGCCGTTATTTTCAGAAACCACTGATTTAATTTTTTACGCTCTACAACCGCGCCACTACGCCAGCCTTTACCATCAATAACCTGCTCATTCGCAAGGACTGTATTATCCACAGGATCCCAGTTAACCCAGCTTTCCTTGCGGTACACGAGGCCAGCATCAAGAAAGTCAATGAACATCGCCTGTTCTTTACCATAATATTCAGGATCACAGGTTGCCAGTTCCCGGGTCCAGTCAAATGAAAAACCAATAGATTTTAACTGGTTTTTCATATGATCAATATTTTCGTAAGTCCATTTTGCCGGATGAACGTTATGCTGCATGGCTGCATTTTCGGCCGGCATTCCAAACGCATCCCATCCCATTGGGTGAAGAACATTAAATCCTTTTGCTCTTTTATACCGGGCGACAACATCGCCTTGTGTATAATTTCTTACGTGCCCCATATGAATGCGTCCAGAAGGGTATGGAAACATTTCCAGTACATAGTATTTTGGCTTTGAATAATCCTCACTTACGACAAACGTATTATTATCTGCCCATATTTTTTGCCATTTTGCCTCTGTTGCACCAGCGTTATAGCGTGTCATTTTCATCGGTCCCGGTCTTTGCAAACTTTGGGAATTATCAGCCTAAAATATATTGCGGCCGGATAATTCACATATGCTGCATAATTTTATATCTACTAATTTTTTTAATTGGTTACTGGCGCATTGTCACGGCGCAATAATCTCGCCTGAATAATGATTGCTGAGTTGATTTGTTCTGCCGCATCTGGACGAGGTGCTATTTCAACCCAGGAACCATTTTGCATTGCCTCGCGGTGGACAGTGATCTTAAGGGCATCAGCACGAAGTTCCTTACCAATAATATATAAATCGATTTTACTGCGCTCGTTCGAATCGTTTGGATTGACAGCCCAATCAGTAAAAATCGTTCCACTTTCATGATCGGCTTCAAGCATTGGCATAAATGACAAAGTATCAAGTGATGCTCGCCAAAGATAGGCATTTACGCCGATTGAAAATACTTCTTCTGCAGCCTGAATATTATCCCGGGGTTCGCCAATTTTACTTCTTTTGCTACATCCGGTCAGAGGAAGTAATATAAGCATCATTATCATTGTCAGAAAGACGCTTATTGATTTTCCCTGTTTTACTATCATTTAAATTCCATTCCTATTTCCGTATAAAGGGCTGTATCTTACACTTGATCCATCACATTTTTTTGCATCATAACGATTGCAACAGATTAGATAAAGTTGTTTATAGACTTAATGTAATTAATCTTGATTTATTCCTAAAAAAAAATGCTGTTATTCTACTCAAATGATTGAAATTATATTTTATTTCTATATACTTATCTTGGTACAGAAATGAAGTATTTTTTGTAATAATAAATTTCACGACCTTGTAGTTACAGACATATAACTGTAACTCATTGTTGTTGTTGAGAAATTTGTGGTTTGTACATGGGATTAGATGTGAAAAAAGTGACCTGTAATATACGCATAGCTGCCATGGTTTTAAGCATGGCGGGGGCATTTTTTATGCTATCGAATGCGAATGCGCAGGATCAGATTCGCGCGAATCCAAATTATAAGGCCCCAACAGAACTCGATTCACTACAATCCGCCAATAAATTATTTAATGATAATCTCACAAATGATTTTAACCAGTTTCTTAACCCCCATGAAGAAAATGATCAGTATATTATGCTGACAGAGCCAGAGAGCAAACAAAAGTCTTATGTTTCACTTGGGGAGGCAAATGAAACTCCCGTACCGCTTCTTCAGGTAACACATCAATATATGTATAACCCATCCCTGTCTTTCAGTCTTCCATCAATCGGTAGCAATGCAACCCCCGGGTTGATTTCCAGCCGGACGGGTGGTTCGCAAATGGTCGTGTCACTCAACCCTTCGCGCCGGGCCAGCACATCCATTGATAAGGATAAGTCAATTAAACTGGTTTTGGGCTCGAGTTTTATTAACACACCCGAAAGCCTTGTTACGGATTATATGACCAGCGGGCTACTTTCTCAAAGGGCTTATAACTTATCTCTGGGGCTTGGATATTCCGGCTTTAGACTTGGGGCTTCCTTTAGCCGTAATAACTTCCTATTTTCACCCGATATGTCAGGGTTTGATTTAGGTTTCGGGTATATAGGCGGAAGCTGGTCCGCAAATGTCAGTGTTGGTGCATATAATAGTGAACGACCATTACTTCTATCACAAAACTATAATATTTTTGATCATATTTCAGCATATGAACTTGGCGCCGCTTACAGGTTATTCTCAAATGTAAGTTTGACTGGCAGGTTTACATATTATTCTTATGGCGCAAGCAATGATTTCGCTTCAATTGATGATGTGCAGTCATTAATTTTTGGAACAAACGTAAGCTTCTAAATTTTAGAATCCCCTTATTGCTGCGATACCGGCCGCTCCGCTGCCATCCAACTGTTCTGCCGTATTTTCGTTGACGCCACCTAAAGCATATATCGCCTTTTGGCTTCGCTTACATATTTCAGAAAAATGATTTATGCCAATTGTTAAAGCAGGATCATTAAATGTTTCCGGATGGCTTTCTGTCGGAAAGACCGGCCCCAATAAAACTGCATCAATAATATTTTCCGGCAATTTTGAAACAGATTTCTCACTATGGCAAGAGACGGAAATAAAATAATCGGGATAATTCTGTCTGATAATTTTTGCTTCTGTAGCCCTGTATTCTGGCAAATGTATTCCATCGGCCTGGACGGCCAATGCTATTTCCAGATCAGCCGCAACACTGAATATTATTTTTTTATGATTACAGATATATCGTAGTGCCACCGCCAATTCATAACGGTTCTTCAAATTATAATCCCTTAGGATAACAAGTGACCCGGCAGGTAATTTTTCGATAACCTGCTCTGGCAATGGTTGCGCTGACTGATCCGTAATAAAAATTAAAGGCGGCAAATTTTCCTGACCGCTTTGACGATTGAGATCAATTGAAATGTCTGCTAGGGTTCTTTTCATAAAAAAGACTTTAGCCCAAGGCAATATTAATGACCAGTAATCTTAAGATAATAAAAGATAAAATTGAACAGGCTGCTCTAGGGTGCGGTCGGAACAAAGAGAACGTTACCCTCGTTGCCGTATCAAAGATTCATACGGCTGAGACCATTATTCCTGTACTTGCAGACGGACAGCGGATTTTTGGCGAAAACCGTGTACAGGAAGCAGCCGAAAAATGGCCCTCCCTAAAAGAAAAATTCGAAGGAATATATTTACATCTTATAGGACCGCTGCAAACAAACAAAGTAAGACAGGCGGTTCAGTTATTTGATGTTATTGAAACAGTTGACCGCCCCAAGCTGGCAAAAGCCATAGCGCGCATCTGTGAAGAAGAAGGAAAATACCCCGATATCTACATTCAGATTAATACGGGACACGAAGAACAAAAAGCGGGGATGTCTCCTGAGAATGCAGATGAATTCATCAGGCTTTGCCGGGATGACCTAAAATTACCGGTGAAAGGGGTAATGTGTATTCCACCGTTTGATGAAGATCCGACAGACCATTTTAAACTGCTTAAGCAGATTGCTGACCGTAATCATTTGAGCATAATTTCTATGGGTATGAGCGGTGACTATGAAAAAGCTATCGAAAATGGTGCAACCCATGTTCGGGTTGGCACAGCGCTATTTGGTACACGTCCCGGATACTAAGATAATATCATACAGGTCGCCGATCCGGCAGCGTAAATCTTGCCGTCTTCATCCATAATTTTTCCCTCTGAAACAGCGAGACGCCTTGAGCGGTTAATCATTGTCCCCTCAGCGATCAGCTCCTGATCAAGCGGAATTGGTCTGATCATTTTAATTTCAAGATTTATTGTGCTGTATTTAACGCCCGGTTCCATCAAAGTCTGCACAGCACAGCCGGTAATGGAATCAAGAATGGTTGCGCTAAAGCCACCATGAACACCACCCATAGGGTTTAAATGCCGCTTATCCGCGCGTACTAAAAATCTAACAAAGCCTTCCTCTGCAAAGACCAGTTTTGAGGGCATTGTCTCTGCCATGGAAGGGGCAGGTATTTTTCCCGCCATCATCGCCTGTAATATTTCAAGGCCTGTCATTTTGTCAAAAGACATTTTATTCCCGATAAGATTTAACAGGCGACCCGCATGGGTCGCCTTAATGATATTTTATTTTCTAAAATCCACATCTACAGAAGCAGCCAGATAGGCAAACATAGCAAATACTGCAGCATTGTTGGTTATTGCCGGAATATCAACTTTATCCAGCGTATCATTTGCTGTGTGATGAAAATCAAAATAATTGGTTTTTTCCATTCCAAAATTGACGGCTGGCATGCCGGCATTACCAAGGGCCGACATATCGGAATCCCCTTTTGCTGTATTTGTCATTAAGGTGGCAACACCGTAAGGCGCGAGAACAGCGGCAATTTCACGTGCAACAGCGAGTGAGGTCGGCCCAACGCCAGGCTCAAAATCAACAATACGACCGGTACCACTGTCCCATTCTGCTCCCAAGATCATATTATCAAAATCCTTGTTGTCTTCTTTATGGGCACGGACAAATTCATGAGCACCAAGCAGTCCTTCTTCTTCAGCGGCCCATAACACAACACGGATGGATCGTTTGGGTTTAATCCCACCATCAATAATATGTTTTCCCGCTGACATGACAATTGATACCCCTGTCCCATCATCAAGTGCACCTGTTGCCAGGTCCCAGCTGTCAAGATGGCCGCTTATAAGCACCGCTTTTTCAGGGTCTTCCGTTCCTGTAATTTCACCAAAAACATTATAGGTTGTTACCGGATCATGAGGGTGCGGGTTCATTTCCATATGAAGTGTCACCGGTTTTCCGTATTTTAAGGCCTGGTCAAGCAGATCGGCATCAGGATTTGAAATAGCCGCTGCCGGGATTTTCTTAACCCCGTCAACATAAGTCATACTGCCTGTGTGCGGCGTTCTGTTATCATCTGTGCCTATTGAGCGGATAATAATGGCGGAGGCGCCCGCTTTTGCCGCAGCCACAGAACCATTCCGACGTGCCTGCCCGGCATAACCATATCCTTTTGCCCCGGCCACACCACTATCTTCCATTCTAAAAGAAATATAAGCAATTTTACCATCAAGGCTATTCGGTGCTGCGGCTGCCAGATCCTTATATTCATCAAACTGGACTACTTCTGCTGTGATGCCGCCTTCGGGTGTTCCAACGCTTGTTCCGAGCGCCGTCATCGCTAAATTTTGCTCAAAAGGCGCTGTCATCCTCAGAATAGCCGTGTTGCCACGGTGCCAGACCGGAAATGGTACGGGTTCTGTCCAGACCCGGTCAAAACCCATTTCCTTCATTTTGGCAACAGCCCATTCTCTGCCTTTTTTATCATTGGCCGTGCCAGCCAAACGATGGCCGACTTCTGTTGTGAGTGACGTAATGACGTCTTCCGTAACGCTTGATTTCAACGCGTTTTTTCCAATCATATTTGCATGATCAATCATTTCTTTTGTCAGCATATTATTTTGTGCCGAAGCGAAATTTGCTGATAATCCGATTAATCCAATAGCGGTCAGTAAGGCAATTTTTTTCATTTTTCTCTCCCCGAAAATAAGTATTATGAAACGACAATAACAGCCACAGCCAAAAAGTCAAAACGACTATTTATTGATCCCCAACAGATCAAAAAAGAATACATATTCAAGTGCGATCTGCTTATATCGCTTAAACCTTCCAGAAGCCCCACCATGCCCGGCTTCCATATCGGTTTCAAACAGGAGCAGATTTTTATCTGTTTTATATTCCCGGAGTTTGGCAACCCATTTCATTGGTTCAAAATATTGCACCTGACTATCATGAAGACCTGTTGTAACCAGAATATTCGGATAATCTTGTCGCGCAATATTATCGTATGGTGAATAGGATAGTATATAGTCATAATATTCTTTGATTTCAGGATTTCCCCATTCGTCATATTCGTTGGTTGTCAGCGGAATACTGGTATCCAGCATCGTCGTAACCACATCAACGAAAGGAACATGAACCCCAACACCCAGATATAATTCGGGTGCCATATTGAGAACGCTTCCCATCAGCAGTCCGCCTGCACTGCCCCCATTGGCATATATTTTCTTTTTATCCGCATAGCCCTTGTTAACCAGTGCTTTCGTGACATCAATAAAATCATTAAAAGTATTTTTCTTGTTGAGCAATTTTCCTGCCTCATACCAGGGCCTGCCCAGCATCTGCCCGCCCCTGACATGAGCAATGGCGTAAACGACACCGCGGTCAAGAAGGCTTAGCCTGGTAGCACTAAAACTTGGCTCTATCGTAATACCATAAGATCCATAGGCATATTGGAACAGCGGGTTACTGCCATCACGGCAAAACATTGATTTTCTGTAAACCAGCGAAACTGGCACTTTTACGCCGTCACGGGCCTCAATAAAAATCCTTTCGCTTTTGTAATTTTTCGGATCAAAATCCCCTAAAATCTTATCCTGCTTTAAGAGAACCCTGCTTCCGGTCTTTAGATCATAATCATATACACTCAGTGGCGTGGTTAATGAACTATAGGTCAGGCGAACTTTTGTGCTGTCGACATCCGGGTTACTTGAAATATTGACATCAAAAACCGGATCATCAAATTGTAATTTTGTTAGTTTTCCTGTTTCGAAATTTAAAACACAAATACGGTTCTCGCCATTCTCCTTTTCATGAAAAACAAGCGCATTTTTAAATATTGTAAAGTCTGAAATAAAAACATTTTCCCTGTGGCCAACGACATTTTCCCATTTACTTTTATCGGAAGTATGATTTTTATGAACTTTCATAATCCGGAAGTTTTTGGCCTCATAATTTGTATAAATGTAAAAATAATCCCCCATTTTATCGATCGTATATTCATGATTTTCTTCCAGGGGTAAGAAATGTCTGAATGTTCCATCAGGGTTATCAGCGTCTAAAACGGAAACACCCGCACGGCTCGTGGTGTTATGAAAAATAAAAAGAACACTGTCATCTTTTGATTTCCCAAGAAATGTATAAAAAATAAGGTTCTTTTCTTCATAGACCAGAACATCCTCTTTCTGATCAGTACCCAGTTTGTGACGATATACCTTATTACCCAGCAGGGTTTGTCTGTTTTTTTTAATATAAAAAACAGTCTTGTTATCATTGGCCCAGAATAACTGACCCGATGTACCCTTTAGTTTATCGTCTAACAATTCCCCGCTCTCAAGATCCTTAAACCGGACCGTATATATTCTTCGGCTTAAAGTGTCCGTTGAAAATGCGGCAACTTTATTGTCAGGACTTATATAATATCCCCCGAGATTAAAATAACTGTGCCCTTTTGCCATTTCATTGACATCAAACAATAATTCTTCTTCGGCATTCTCTTCATCTTTCCATCTTACATGGACCGGGTATTCATTGATTTCATCAAATTTTGACTGATACCAGTAATTCTTGTGTAGCACTGGAACAGAACTGTCATCTTTTTTAATTCGCCCGATAATTTCATCATATAACTTAGCCTGAAAGTCTTCTGTATGAGCCATAACAGATTTCAGATAACGATTTTCCGCTTCAAGATGAGACAAAACCTCCGGATCTTCACGGTTATCATCGCGCACCCAGTAATAGTGATCGACTCGTTCATGCCCATGAATTTCTGTTTTGTGAGGTATTTTTTTAGCAACAGGTGCTGAAATCTTTTTGATCATAGTGTTTTTCTTAAACTCTTTAATAAATTTTCATGTCAGGCAGTTAATATAATTCCCTGAATGCCCGCAAGGTATTTTATCTTATTCATTCATTTCCCGCCTATATTTAAGTTTTCGGGTACTGAAATAAATTAAATTGTATTTTTCTGATGAAATTAGACAGGTAATTTCTTGCTCTATATATTCATTATGTTAAAAACAGTATGGAAGGGGAGAAATTATTTCTCCGTAATCTAAACCTCTGAAAGGAGTAGAGGATGTCAGATATCAAGCGGCCAACCTCGCCGCATCTGCAGGTATATTCATGGAGCCTTGAGATGGCACTGTCCATTCTCCATCGGGCTACCGGTGTTGCCCTTGGTGGCGGCGTTTTGCTGATGACTTGGTGGATTATTTCCACTGCAACGGGCCCGGATGCTTATGACCAGTTTCGAATGTTTATGAGCGGAATAATTGGGAAAACCATTTTATTTGGGTTTACATTTTCACTTATGCTCCATCTTTGTAATGGAATTCGCCATTTATTCTGGGATATGGGCAAAGGATTTGAGCTTGAAGATACACATCGTTCAAGCAAAATGGTCTTGTTTTCCAGCATCCTGCTGACGATCCTGTGCTGGGTCATCGGCTATGGTTTGATTTAGGGAGAGATACTATGAGCTTACGTTCCCCACTCGGTAAAGTTCGCGGTCTTGGTTCTGCGAAAAACGGCACCCATCACTGGTGGATGCAGAAAGTTACCGCTGTTGCCCTGATCCCATTGACCATCTGGTTTGTATCGAGCGTTGTGCAAATGACACAGGCCAGCTATGAAGTCGTTATCAACTGGATGACTTCGCCGATCGTTACGGTACTTATGACATTATTTGTCGCAACGGGCATTTATCATTTAAAACTGGGGCTTCAGGTGGTTATTGAAGACTATATCCATTCGGAATCGGCAAAAGTTGTGCTTCAGATGACTGTTTCATTCTGCTGCATTATCACTGCTACAGCCGCTATATTCTCCATTTTAAAAATTGCGCTTTAAGGTTAAATCATAATGACAAAATCATATGAAATAGAAGATCACGCCTATGATGCTATCGTTGTCGGCGCTGGTGGGGCCGGACTTCGCGCCGCTATGGGCATTGCAGAGAGCGGCCTTAAAACCGCGTGTATATCCAAAGTATTCCCGACACGCTCGCATACGGTAGCGGCACAGGGCGGCATTGCCGCTTCACTTGGCAATATGGGGCCGGATAAATGGCAGTGGCATATGTATGACACTGTAAAGGGATCAGACTGGCTCGGTGACCAGGACGCCATTGAATATATGGTCAGACAGGCACCGGCTGCTGTTTATGAGCTGGAACATTTCGGCGTTCCGTTCAGCCGTACGGAAAAAGGCCGCATCTATCAGCGCCCTTTCGGCGGGATGACAACTGAGTTCGGCGAAGGGCCAGCCGCCCAGCGCACATGTGCTGCTGCTGACCGGACCGGGCACGCCATGCTTCACTCGCTTTATCAGCAGTCCCTTAAATATGACACAGATTTTTATGTTGAATATTTTGCCATCGACCTGATCATGGAAAATGGTGAATGTCGTGGTGTAATTGCTCTTGATATGAACAGTGGCAAGCTACATAGGTTCCGCGCCCATTCAACGACTCTGGCAACAGGCGGTTATGGACGGGCCTATTTTTCAGCAACTTCCGCCCATACCTGTACCGGGGACGGTGGCGGCATGGTACAGCGTGCCGGATTGCCACTACAGGATCTTGAATTCGTGCAGTTCCATCCGACCGGGGTTTATGGTGCCGGGGTTTTGATTACCGAAGGCGCCCGCGGTGAAGGCGGATATCTGGTCAATTCGGAAGGGGAACGTTTCATGGAACGATACGCCCCATCCGCAAAGGACCTGGCCTCCCGTGATGTGGTTTCCCGTTCTATGTCATACGAAATCCGTGAAGGCCGCGGTGTTGGTGAACATAAGGATCATATTTATCTGCATCTTGACCATCTGGATGCGGCTATCCTGCACGAACGCCTGCCGGGCATTTCGGAATCGGCGAAAATTTTTGCCGGTGTTGATGTGACCAAAGAACCGATCCCGGTTCTGCCGACGGTTCATTATAATATGGGCGGTATTCCGACCAATTATCATGGTGAGGTATTAAATCCGTCCAAAGATGATCCGGACCGTATTGTGCCCGGCCTCATGGCCATTGGCGAAGCGGCCTGTGTTTCGGTGCACGGTGCTAACCGGCTTGGGTCTAATTCGCTCATTGACCTTGTTGTGTTTGGCCGTGCGGCTGCAAAACGGGTTGCCGATGTTGTCACACCGGGCAAATCCCATCCAACACTTGCGGCTGATCATGCCGATATGGCACTTTCCCGTCTTGACCGTCTGCGGTATGCGGACGGCGCAATTTCAACAGCGCAAATTCGTGATAAAATGCAGCGGACCATGCAAGGAAACTGCGCCGTGTTCAGAACGGAAGAGGTTCTTCAAGAAGGTAAGCAGAAAATTGACGATGTGGCAAAACTGCTTCCTGATATTAAAACTTTTGACCGTTCGCTGGTCTGGAACAGTGATCTGATTGAATCGCTTGAGCTTGAAAATCTGATGGCGCAGGCCCAGATCACTATGCACTGCGCCGCTAACCGCAAGGAAAGCCGCGGAGCCCATATGCATGAGGATTACCCGGACCGTAATGATGATGAATGGATGAAGCATACTGTCGCCCGGCTTGAAAATGGCAAGGTTGATATCAGCTACCGTCCGGTTCATGATTATACCCTGACCGATGAAATCGAATATATTAAACCTAAACCACGTGTTTACTAAGTGGAGGATTAGACAAAATGGCTGAATTTAAACTTCCAAAAAACTCTACTTACAAAAAAGGAAAAACCTGGCCCGCCGAAGAAGGTGCCACAAGGATCAAGCGGTTTAATATTTATCGCTGGAACGAAGATGACGGGGAAAACCCGCGCATTGACACCTATGAAATTGATCTGGATAAATGCGGGCCGATGGTGCTTGATGCCCTGATTAAAATTAAAAATGAAATTGATCCGACCCTGACATTCAGACGGTCCTGCCGCGAGGGGGTCTGTGGGTCATGCGCCATGAATATCGGCGGTAAAAACACACTTGCCTGTACCATTGATATTGCGTCCTATAAAGGGGATGTTAATATCTTCCCGTTGCCGCATATGAATGTGGTTAAGGACCTGGTCCCGGATCTGACCAATTTTTACGCCCAGTATGCTTCCATTAAGCCATGGATGCAGACCCAGACACCAACACCAAGCGGCACAGAGCGCCTGCAAAGCCCGAAAGACCGTGAAAAGCTGGATGGGCTTTATGAATGTGTGCTATGTGCCTGCTGTTCAACAAGCTGCCCGAGTTACTGGTGGAACAGTGACCGTTATCTGGGCCCGGCTGTATTGCTTCAAGCCTATCGCTGGCTTATCGACAGCCGCGATGAGAATACCGGTGAGCGACTTGATAATCTTGAGGATCCGTTCCGGCTTTATCGCTGTCATACCATTATGAACTGCACCAATACATGCCCCAAAGGCCTTAACCCGGCCAAGGCGATTGCAGAGATTAAAAAAATGATGGTGGAAAGACAGGGGTAATTTTCGCTAGAGAATAAAATAAAAAAGGCCAGCTAAAAAAGCTGGCCTTTTTTGTCAGCAGTCATGCTGAACTTGATTCAGCATCCATAATGTCTCACAAATTTTCCATTTGAATATGGACCCTGAAACAAGTTCAGGGTGACATATGAATGTTTAACCTTTTTTCAGATAGTCCCGGCATAGCACTTCGGCGATCTGAACGGCGTTTAAGGCCGCACCTTTAAGCAGGTTATCAGACACGCACCAGAGGTTAAGGCCGTGTTTCACGGTGTCATCCTTGCGGATGCGGCTGACATAAGTGGCAAATTCGCCCGCTGCATCAATCGGTGTGATGTAGCCGCCGTCTTCGCGTTTATCATAGACCATGATGCCCGGTGCTTCACGCAGAATTTCCCGGGCGCGTTTTACGGTCATTTCCCGCTCAAATTCAAGATTAATGCTTTCACTGTGACTAAGGAAAACAGGGACCCGTACACATGTTGCAGTCACGCGGATATTGGGGTCCAGAATTTTTCCGGTTTCAACAACCATTTTCCATT
>Ga0116152_10000557_pt1 | contig 30208 bp, 21 predicted proteins | sample AD_UKC119_MetaG_FD_89894 | JGI IMG/M metagenome (GOLD analysis project Ga0116152, IMG submission 89894) | Active sludge microbial communities of municipal wastewater-treating anaerobic digesters from Hong Kong - AD_UKC119_MetaG | ecosystem: Engineered > Bioreactor > Anaerobic > Digestate... | reverse complement strand
TCGCGATCGTCGGGGCGATTCGGCTCGCCGTGACGCGCCCCATTCAGCTTCTCACGATGGTCCTGGCGCCCGGCGCCGTCGCCCTGGCGATGTCCACGAGACGGATGTTCCCGTTCGGCGCCGTTCGCGTGAATCTCTTCATGCTGCCGTTTGTCATTCTCCTCGTGGCCTTCAGCGCCGACGCCATCGCCGCCGCGATGCGCCGAGCCGCTTCGAAGCCGGCGAACCCGACGGGACTCAGACGCGCGATGGCCGTCCTGACGCCCGTCTCGCTCATCGGGCTCGCGATCGCGCTGGCCAATCCCCGCGTCGAGAAGGAACTTCACGATCCCAAGCGCCGCGAAGAGCTTCGACCTTTGATCGACGCCATGCTGAAGGACTACCGGGAGAACGACGTCGTCATTCAGTTGGACAACCACACGGCCCACGCCTACCACTATTACACACGACGGCGAGCTATCGACTTTGACACCTTCAAGACGCGCTGGAGCGACAGCGTCCTGCTGAAGAGTTTCGAAAACGCCTCCGCGGGCCATCGCCGCGTCTGGATCCCGATGTCTCATTTCCATCGCGGACGCATCGAGGAGATCCTCGGCCTCCTGGCAAAGCGATGGCCGAATCTCGCCGTCATCGATCGGCGCGACGCCGTGCTCGCCTTCTTTGACGCGGGTTCCCGCCCCGAGCGCATCCCGCCGACTGCGTTCGAGGTGCGATTCCCCAATGGCGACGATCGCGCCGCCCTGGCGACGGACGGCGATCCCACAACGCACTGGATGTCATCGAGCCCGCGGGAGCCGGGCTGGCAGATCACGATTGAGCTGAGTTCGCCGCAACGCCTGAGCGCCGTCGTGCTCAACACGCCGATCTGGCCCGACGACTGGAGTCATGAACTACACGCTCAGTGGCAGGGAGACGATGAGACCGGCTGGTCGAGCGAGGGACTCAGCGTGTGGGAGGGGCCGCGGACAACGATTCGATTCGAGGGGGGGAGTGAGCCCGTTCGCCGTATCCGCCTGATCAATCTGCAGCGGGATCCGAAGTTCCACTGGTCGATCCACGAGCTGGAAGTCTGGGCGCAGCCGGGCGCAACAAAAAACGCGACGAATTAGATTCGTCGCGTTCGATGGAATTCTGGTTGATTGCGCCGGAGTCCGTCTAGGAGACTTTGACGAATCGCTCGACGCTGTTGAGATCGCGGATGAGCGATGTCGTCGCCATCAGTTCGCAGGTCGCACCCGCCTCAGGCTGGCAGAGTCGCGGCGCCTTGGGCAGCACCATCCAGATGCGACCGCCGCGCTGTCGGCCTTCGGAGGCCGAGGCCCGCAGGGACTTTCGCACGCGTCGGGCGCTGCGACCTTCCGAGTTCGATCGGAAGATGCGCGCGAGCGTCTTGGAGGCGGCCTCATTCGTGGGCGCCTTTTCGAGGGTCACTTTGATCTTGCTGCCGGGCTTGATGTCGATGGCCATAATGCAATTCGCCTCCAGAACTTTCGAGCCCCGCAATATATCTGAGCCGTGTGAATTCCGCAAGACGACGCGGGGACCCCGGACCCGCTTCCGGACGGGGGCGCCTGGGGCGTCGGTCGCGTCGAAAACGCGGGCGGACGGCCCGCGAAGCCCGCCCAGGCCCCGGAATCCCGGCTTTTCGATCCCGTTCCCGTCGCGTAATATCTCAGGGCTCCACGCCGAAGTGGCGGAATCGGCAGACGCGTCGGATTCAAAATCCGATTCCCGCAAGGGAGTGAGGGTTCGAGTCCCTCCTTCGGCAATCTCTCACAAGCCAAAAGCAAAACAGCACTTACACATCTGTCAGCGTGCGGCGGCATTCAGAGCCGTCGTGTCCCCACGACGAAGTACGGCGGCCGGACGCCCGATGATTCGCCACGCTGAGGACAGCAAGGCTCGGATTCGAGCATTCCGTTCTTTGCGGCGCACGCCCGGGGCGCCGGATCGGCGGTTGGATTAAGATCGATCTGCTGATTGACCCGCCGGGAGAACCAGCGAATGGCCGAGAGTATCGTCGTCATCCTGATCGTCGCCGTATTTGTGGGCCAGCTGGTCGGCAAATTCGCATCAGGCGGGAACACGCCAGCCCCCGATATCGATTCCCTGCGCCGCGAGCGGGACCAACAATCGGCCCTTGAAGCGATGGCGCAGTCTGAAACAGACAAGGCGACCTGGCGAGAATGCCCCCGGGCGAATTGCGATCGAATGAACCGCCCGACGGCGCACTACTGCGCATCGTGTGGGTGTGATCTGTCCGGCCGGAATGAGCGCATCGCGTCCTGATGCAGACATGGCGACATGGGCCCGCCGCATCCTGCTGACAATTATCCTCGTGACGCTCGTCGGCTACGGCGTTCGGGCCGCCGGGCTTGTCCCGTTTGTTGCTCTCGACTCCGCCTCCGTCTACCTGGTCGATGGCGCCATCCTGCTGACTGTTGACGACTTCTTTGAAGCGGCGCCTCCGCCATACATCGGATTGGCCGACCGCCTTCCGATGCCTCTCATGAGTACGGGGTGGTTTGCACCACCGGTGATCGAATACCCGTGCTACATGCTCCCCTACTGGTGCATCCTGGTCGTGGCCGTACCAACTTGGTTCATCCTGCATCGTCGCGCCCGGGAATTACGATTGCGCGAGCGCCGGGGGCTTTGCCTGACGTGCGGATACTCACTCGTGGGGAATGTGTCGGGCGCCTGCCCGGAGTGCGGAACGGAAACGCCGCGACCGTCGATCGGCAAGGACACGCCCTGAATTGCTGTCGCGATTGCATCGCATCGTCGTTCCTCAACGGATTCCGACGCGCCCACCTGGTTCGTATTGACCTTCACACAGGGCGCGACCTGGCAGCCTATTGGGGACTCATCGCGGAATTCCGAAAAGTCGATTCACGCCGATGTGACGCGGACGACCACAATCTCGTTACGCCAAGATGATTGTTTTGCACTTTCAGCGCTTAACCTGCGTGTTGATCGGTTACCCAGGGCTGCGTCTGCCCGCTTCGCGGGCGGCGCTTGTCCCGGGCTTCCTTGTGGCACGCCTTCGGTGTAGCGGCATTCGAGCGACCGCACGGTCATGCGATCGGACTGCGAACCTACCGTATGTCGCGAGGTTCCCGATTTTCCGTGACGAACCTTGTTCCTGGATCCTGCTCACGTCGCAAACAGTTTCACCAACCGCTCGAAATCGGTGCGGATTTGGCCATCATCGATGAATGCGATGCGGCTGATCAGCGCGTCGCGCGACTTCGACATCGGAAGACGATCGAACGAAATCCAGCGACCCGCACGGTCCTGATCGAACGCGCATCGCGAACGACTGCGCCGATTGATTCATAAGTAGGACAATAACGACACGCGTCTAACGTCAACGTGATCGGACGGCGCGTTTTAACGCACGCTTCATCGCGCGCATGGTCGATTTTCTTGACGTTGATTGTGCGCAGGCGGACAATGAACGTGCACACCAACTCCCGGTAATGCCGCGTTCGGTTCATGCATGACGCGACGTTACCCCGCCAAAACTGAGGGATGGAAAATGAAGAAATTCAGTATCGGCCTCGTCCTGGTTCTTTCGATGTCGGCGGGACCTTTCTCGGCTGTCGCCGATGACCCAACACTCTATGTCGTCGGCTATGCGCACCTCGACACGCAGTGGCGCTGGTCCTATCGCGCCACGATCGACTCGTACATTCCGAACACGCTGCAGGGCAACTTCACGCGCGCCGATCAGTATCCCGACTACATCTTCAACTTCTCCGGCGCCTATCGCTATCAGATGATGAAGGAGTACTACCCGGCGGACTACGCGACGCTGCAGACCTACATCGCCAACAACCGCTGGTTCCCCTGCGGTTCGTCGATGGATGAGTGCGACTCCATCGTCCCCGGCGCCGAGTCCCTGATCCGTCAGGTCCTCTACGGCAATCACTTCTTCCGCCAGGAGTTCAACACGGCCAGCGAGGAGTTCATGCTGCCCGACTGCTTCGGGTTCCCCGCGTCGCTGCCGTCGATCCTCACGCACTGCGGTCTCAAGGGCTTCTCCACGCAGAAGCTCACGTGGGGATCCGCCATCGGCATCCCGTTCAACGTCGGCGTCTGGGTGGGTCTCGACGGATCCGAGATCATCGCGGCCCTCAATCCCGGCGCCTACGTGAGCTCGCTGGATCACGACCTCAGCGAGGACACGAACTGGCTCAATCGCATCAACGCCACGGGCGACGCGACGGGCGTCTATAAGGACTACATGTACTACGGTGTCGGCGATCAGGGCGGCGCCCCGAGTCAGTCCTCCGTGCAGTGGCTGGAAAACAGCGTCAACGGCACGGGCCCCGTCAGCGTTCTCTCCTCGAAGGCCGATCAGATGTTCATCGACATCGCGCCGGCCTTCAAAGACACGCTGGCGCACTACCAGGGCGACCTGCTGCTCACGCAGCACTCCGCCGGCTCGATCACGTCGCAGGGCTACATGAAGCGCTGGAACTTCCGGAACGAACGACTCGCCGACGCGGCCGAGCGCGTTTCCTCGTTCGCCGAACTCATGGGCGGCCCCGAGTATCCGCAGGCGCGGCTCAATCGCGCCTGGGCCCTCGTCCTTGGCAACCAGATGCACGACATCCTCCCCGGTACGAGCCATCCCAAGGCGTATGAGTTCTCGTGGAATGATGAGGTCATCGCCCTGAATCAGTTCGCCGATGTCACGACGTCCGCCGTCGGCGCCATCGCCGCCGAACTCGATACCACAGCGACCGGCACGCCGCTGGTCGTTTACAACCCGCTCGGCGTCGCGCGACAGGATGTCGTCGAAGCGACGATCGAACTGAACGGACCGGCGCCGACGGCCATTCGCGTCGTCGGACCGAACGGCGTGGAGGTTCCCTCGCAGATTCTGAAATCGACCAGCAAGAAGATGGACATTCTCTTCGTGGCCGATGTGCCGTCCGTCGGCCTGGCGGTTTACGACGTGCAGCCCGCCGCCACACCGGCGACGTCCTCCCTGACTGTCACAAACACCACGCTTCAGAACGATCGCTACGTCGTCACGCTCGACGCCAACGGCGACGTCGCCTCGATCTTCGACAAGCTCGCCCAGCGCGTCATGCTCACGTCGCCGTCACGGCTGGCGTTCTCGGAAGATTCGCCGACGCAGTATCCCGCCTGGAACATCGACTGGAGCGACGCACAGCTTCCGCCGCTCGGCTACGTTGACGGACAGCCGACGATCAAAATCGTCGAAAACGGCGCCGCCCGCGTCGCGATCGAAGTCACACGCGACGCGCGCGATTCGCATTTCGTTCAGACGATTCGCCTCTCCGCGGGTGACGGCGGCAATCGCGTCGAGTTCGACAACAGGATCGACTGGCGAAGCGCCGTGTGTAACCTCAAGTCGACGTTCCCGCTGAACGTTTCCAATCCCAACGCCACCTACAACTGGGAAGTCGGAACGATCCAGCGCGGCAACAACTCACCCTCGAAATACGAAGTGCCGGCCCACTACTGGTTTGACCTGACGGATTCCAACGGAACCTACGGCGTCACGGTTCTGAGCGACGCCAAGTACGGCTCCGACAAGCCCGACGATCAGACGCTGCGACTCACGCTGCTTCGCACGCCCGGCGCCGCCGGCTACCAGGACCAGACGACGCAGGACTGGGGCGAACATGACATTCTCTACGGTCTCGCCGGCCACGTCGGCGACTGGCGAAACGGCCAGACGGACTGGCAGGCCGTTCGCCTGAGCCAGCCGCCCAGGGTTTTCCAGACAACGTCGCACGCCGGCTCGCTGGGCCGCACGCTGTCGCTGATGAGCGTCGACAATCCGCGTGTCCGCGTCATGGCCGTCAAGAAGGCGGAAGACTCCAACGAATTGATCGTCCGACTCGTTGAACTCGACGGACAGGCGCAGACGGGCGTCCACGTGTCGCTGCCGAACGGCATCGCCTCGGCGCGGGAAGTGGATGGCCAGGAGCGTCCGCTCGGCGCCGCGACGGTCAACAACGGCGAACTCGTGACGGATATCGGCGCCTATGCGCTGCGAACGTTCGCCATCACGCCGAGCCCTGTGGCGACGCAGGTGCCGGCCGTGACGCAGGAGTCCGTCCCGCTGCTCTTCAATCGGGCGGTCACCAGCAGCGATGGCCAGTCGTCGGTTGATGGATTCGATGACGGCGGCGCCGCCATTCCCGCCGAGATGCTGCCGAGCGAACTGGACTATCGCGGCATCTCGTTTGACCTGGGACCCACAACCGGCGGCCAGCTCAACGCCGTCGCGTGCGTGGGCCAGCAGGTCTCGCTGCCGACGGGCCCGTATGGCCAACTCTATCTGCTCGCCGCCGCCGCGAACGGGGATCAGGTCACGACATTCCTGGTCGATGGCGAAGAGGTCAAACTGACGATCCAGGACTGGGGCGGTTACGTCGGCCAGTGGGACAATCGCATCTGGGAGGGCGGCATCACGGAAGTCGCCTTCAACTGGCCGTGGGCTTACCTCGGCCTTGAGCCGGCGTACATCCGGCGCGACCCGATCGCCTGGTTCTCGTCGCATCGGCACACGTCGAGTGGCGGCAACTCCTCCTATGACTACGCCTACCTGTTTGTGTACACGATCGACCTGCCGCCGGGCGCCACGACACTGACGCTCCCCGACAATGACAAAGTGCACATCATGGCCATGACAGCCGCGAATGATCCCGGCGCCGATACGACAGCCGCCCATCCGCTCTACGACGTGTTCGATCGCGAGATCGTCATCCCGACAGTCATGACGCCCATCGCGGCGACGGGCTGGAACCGTGACATCGTGGTCGAACAGGGCGCCGCGACACCGTTCGACGACGACGCCCTGTCCTTCGATACACCAAACAACTGGACGTACTACGAGGACGGCCTGACCGATTCCGTGAAGGGCCTTCCGAGCAGTCGCCAGTTCATCAGCATCAGCGACGGAACCACTCGGGTTCAGCTCGAGCCGTACGACCAGGACAATGTCCTCTTCCTGACTTCGTCGCAATCGAGCGGAACACTGACATTCGATCCGTCGGAGCAGACAACCTACGACCGACTCGCGATCTTCGCCGCCTCGGCGAATGCGACGTCGGGCTCAACGGGCGCCCTGACGATCACGTTCACCGACGACACGACGGCGACGAACCTCACGTACAACGGCTACGACTGGTTCTTCGTCGTGTCGGCCAACGCGATCAACAACCTCGGACGCGTTCGACTGCCGGGCGGCGAATTCGAAGACAATTCCGACGGCAATCCCCGCGTCTATCAGACGACGCTTGATCTGAAGGCGATGGGTCTGAACGAGAAGCCGATCAGGAGCCTGACGTTCGAACGCGCCAGCGGTACGAATTCGAATCGCTCCACGGCGATCTTCGCAATCAGCGGCGCCGAGACGAAGCTCGCGATCGACCTCAACTGCGACAACGAGACGAATTTCGACGACGTCGAGCCCTTTGTGCTCACGCTGATCGATATCGACGCCTACGACGACGCCTACCCGAACTGCGACGAGCAGCGGGCCGACGTCAACGACGACGGCGTGATCGACGGCGCCGACGTCCAGGCCTTCGTCGACGCGTTGCTGCAGCCGTAAGCCCGACGCGGTTCGGCCGGGCCACGGGATTTGTGAATACACGCTTTGCTCCGCAACGGACAGGTCCGTTGCGGAGCTTTTTTTTGTTGCGGAGGACGCGCCACAACGATCGCGCAGGTGGTGGTAGGATATTCTGCGTCGAATGCGAGCTTGCGTTACCCTAAGGTCGCCCGGGAACAGCCCATGCGGATCCAGCACATCAGCGCCATCACTTTCTTCGTTCGCAACATGCCGAACGCCGTGGACTTCTACGAGAAGTGCGGGTTCGACGTCACCTTCGGCGGTCCCGACGCCGAGTTCACGACGCTTCAGGCGCAGGACGCGTTCGTCAATCTGATCGACAACGGACACTATCGTCCCGCGCAGTGGGGGCGCGTCATCTTTCGCGTCGACAGCGCCGACGATCAGTACGAACACCTGGTCTCGAATGGAGTCACGCCCGAAGCGCCGCCAAAGAACGCGGCGTGGGGGGAACGCTACTTTCATGTCCAGGATCCGGACGGTCACGAACTGAGCTTTGCCGAAACGCTCTAGCGCTGCAGCGACATCGGATCCCGCGGATCGGCCCCGATCGGCGCCAGCATCGCCGCGAATTCATCGGCGCTCGGCGCATCCTTGGTGGGCTGCGCGGGAACACCCACGACTGTCGTCATCGGTTCGACATCCTTTACGACGACCGCGCCGGCGCCGACGATCGCCTCGAACCCAATGCGCACATTCTGAATCACTGTGGCGCCAATGCCCACGAATGCGCCGGACTCGGCCACAACGTGCCCCGCCAGGCGCACGCCGGGACAGATATGCACGGCCATGCCGATCATGGATTCGTGATCGATGATGCAGCCCGTGTTCAGAATGGCGTAGTCACCGATCTGAGCGTGGGCGCAGACAAGGGCGCCCGCCGCGATGACGAGTCCCTTTCCGAGTGTGACGTTCGTCGCCAGCCGGGCCGAGGGATGGATCGCGCTGACGAGTTCGAAACCGAGCGCTTCGACGCGCCTGGCGATGTCCCGCCGAACGCCGTTGTCACCGATGGCGATGATCGCGCGGCGCACGCCCTTCGCATACAGCTCCGCCGCGTGGGCGACGCCGCCGAGCACCTTCAACCCGTCCACGCGACGATCGTGCAGCTGAACGTTGTTGTCGAGGAACCCGATCGGTGTGTAGCTCTGCGCCTGGGCGAGAATGTCGAGGACCACGCGACCGTGACCGCCTGCGCCGAATATGACGACTTCGTCCATGATGTCGCTCCCATCTGACACATCGATCGGTCCGTTGGCCGGGCGTGTCGATAACGTATTGCGTCTCGCGGCAAGCCGTCGGCTCGCCTTCCTCACATCGACGGGGTGAAAAGTCCGACTGAACCCAACGCGATCCGCGTCGTAGGAAACCCGTGAAACGCGCAGAAACTGCGCCCCGAGGGCGCCCACGATGCGGGGCCTGCGGGCGGAGACGGGGGGTATTATCGGATTGTGTAGTGATCAGGGGGCGCCACCGACATTCTTATCGGGCCGGGCGAATTGCGGCGTCTAATAAAGCGTCGCACGACGATCCTGAATTTGGAAGATTCTCGGCACTTATAAGTTTTATCGGCTCGCGCGCCGGACGATACAGCGAACGACAGGGACCATAACAAACGCTTCGCCTTGAGATGGGAGCGGCCAACATGCTCGATTCGCTGACAAATGGCACGACAACGTTGAATTCGAGAAACCGGAACACCTCACTTGCCCCGCGACGTCGATGCGTCACGGCCATCACGGCCGTCACGCTCGTCGTGGCGTTGTCCGGCTGCAGTAAGGACTTCCGGATTCCGAGCTGGATCCACAACGGATTCATGGACCCGACGCAGGCGGGCAACTACCGCACGGGCACGACGAATGAGATTCTCTCCGTCATGACGTTGCTGGAGGAGCCCGACGAACTCGTCGACGCCGAAGAACCCAGCGTCGAAGATCTCGAACCCTACTACGTCGAACCGGTTCTGGGCCCCGGCGACATCCTGCGCGTCTCGATCTACGAATTGATCGCGCCAGGTCTCGCCTCCGAGCAGCAGATTCAGGTGCGACCTTCGGGGTATGAAACCATGCCGTCGCTCGGCCCTGTCAGGATTGCCGGGCTGACACCGCGCGAGCTGGAACTTCAGATCAAGGATCTGCTCAGGGAAAAGCAGATTCTCGACAACGGCGACGTGCAGGTATCCCTGCTGCGCAGTGAGGCCCAGCAGTTCACGATCGTCGGCTCGATCCAGCAGCCGGGGAACTACCCCATCACACGACCTGACTATCGCCTGATGAACGCCGTAGGGGCTGTCGGTGGCATCCCGACGCAGGTGGATACCATCTATATCTTCCGACGCGCCGAGGCGGGTGAAGTCGCGGGCGGCTCGAACGTCATGGACGCCCAGGCGCGACGCCGCGGTCTCTGGAACGACGAGCGCTATACACTTTCCGATGTCGGACGCGGTCCCCGCGGCCACGTTCGCCTCGCCCAGGCCCAGCCAAACCAGTCGGAACTGGATCGCCTGGAGGCGGCCCCGGCCGGTCGCGAATCGGCCCCTGTGTTCGATCCGACGACAGGCCAGTGGAAAGTCGTCGATTCGGCGGCCGTTCCCCCCATGAAGACCGAGACACGGACGCCGACGACGGTTCCTGTGACTCCGAACACGCCCACAAGCATGCCCCAGGACGACGACATGGGCGATTCCGCCTCTGAGGTTCGGATTATTGCAATTCCGGCCAAGGCTTTGCTCGCGGGCGATCCCAAATACAATGTCGTGATTCGGCCGCGAGATCTGATTCGGGTTCGGATTCCGAACATCGGTCAGTACTACATGGGCGGCAACATTCAGAATCCCGGTCCATATCAGTTGGACGGGCGGGCATTGACGGTCAAACAAGCGCTGGCTTCGGCGGGAGGCTTCGGACCGCTCGCGGAACCTTCCCGGGCGAGCCTGGTGCGCCGAATCAGCAAGGACGAGGAGCAGACGATTCAGATCGACTTGGACGCGATCCTCGCGGGTGAAACGCCGGACTTCTACATCCGGCCGAACGACATGATCAGTGTTGGATCGACGCCGGTCCACATCTTCCTGGCCGTTCTCCGCAACGCCTTCCGAATGAGCTATGGCTTCGGATTTGTGTACGATCGCAACTTCGCGGACAGTGACAGCTTCAACGCCCGCGAACAGGTCCGACAGCGAGAACTTCAGGAATCTCAGTTGAGAGGCCTGCCGATCTGATCGCCACAATAACCATGACTCGCGATGATCGACTGCGACAACGGGAACGGCGCCATACGCCGCGGAAGGGGTAGAGTCACATGGATGCCCCGACCGGCGCCAGCGAACTGACGCATACGAACCCGATGGCGACTTCCGTCTCCGAGCCCGTTCTCCCGACCTGGCGAGCGGCGCTCGGCGCCGGTGGCGCCCTGAAGCTCGGCGTCATTGGCGCCCTGGTTTCCTGGATTTACTGGGATCAGTACGAGCGTTTCTGGCATTTCTGGCAGACGCCTGACTGGTCGCACGGTTTCCTGATCGTGCCGTTCTGCCTTTACCTCGTGCATATGCGCCGGGGCGAACTGCTTCGTGGGCGGCACGAAGGGTCGATCATCGGCCTGTTCCTCCTGCTCTCAAGCCTGGCCGCCTATTTTCTCTCCATCAATCTCAAGATCGGCTATCCGCAGTCGCTCTCCATCATGGGTGTTGTGGCCGGGCTCGTGCTGCTGCTTCGCGGCTGGCGATCACTCTGGATCACGGCCTTCCCGATTGCGTTCTTCTTTCTGGCGGTTCCTCCGCCGGATCGCCTCTATCGTCAGTTCACGCATCCGCTTCAGCAGATGGCGGCGGCCATCTCGACCTGGTGTCTCAACCTGTTTCCCGGCGTCCTCGAGATCGAGCGCGAGGGCATCAAGATCGGCTACTGGATGCAGGGCGGCGAGTCCGGCGCCTTCACGGTGGCCGGCGCGTGCAGCGGCATGCGATCCCTGATGGCGTTTGTCGCATTGGGCCTTGCCCTGGCCTATATGACGCCCCGACCGACCTGGCAACGCATTTCCATGGCGGTATTTGTGGCCCCCGTCGCCCTCCTGTGCAACATCTTGCGGGTCATCATCACGGGATGCCTCCAGATGTATGGTCATCAGGACCTGGCAAAAGGGACGCCCCATACCCTGCTTGGACTGATCATGTTCGCGTTCGGATTCGTACTGTACATGGGCCTGCTCTGGATCCTCGACCATCTGGTGGTGGATGAGCAGGAGCCCACAGCCGCGACGTAGCGGGGGGATTCCTGATTTCATGACGCATCATCAACGTCAGTCCATCTACTTTGCCCTGGCGATCATCGTGCTCGGCGGCAGCGCGATTGCGACAGAATTGTGGTCCTTCACAATCATCAAGGGCCCGATGCCGATTCGCAGACCGCTGACCAGCCTGTCGCCCGCGTCGCTCGGCGACTATGAACTCGTCGCTTCGCAGCGCCTGTCGACGGACATGATTGCCGAACTGGGGACGGATGAGTACATCGAATGGACCCTGAGCGATCGCCGCATCAAGGACAGGAACAACGCCATCGTCAACCTGTTCATCACGTATTACACAAATGTTCAGGACCAGGTGCCGCACGTTCCGGAAGAGTGTAATCCGCAGGCGGGGCTCATCCCGGCGGGCGATGACTCGCTGAAATTCCGGATCGAGTCGCTGGACGAGGAGATCGACGTCCGGCGGCTGGCGTTTCTTCCGAAGAAGGAACAGAGCATCAAGAACGTCGTTTACTACACGATCAACGTCAACGGCACGTTCCACAGCGGCCGTCAGACGGCGCGACTGAAAATGGCGGACTGGCGCGACACGCGACTCTACTATTCAAAAGTCGAAATCATGTTTCCGGGCCGCACTGACGCCGACGATCCGGCGCTGGATCGACGCGCCCGCGAGCTGATGGACGCCTCGATCCGCGTCCTGTTTGATGACTACTGGCCGTTGCGCGGCAGTGAGCGCGACGACGTGTCGAGCGCGCCCGCGCCGACGGAATCCAACAACGACTGACCGGACATCCCACGTCCGGAAGCCCACAGAAGACCCAGGGGAATGAAAGCGGGAATAACGCATGGCCAAGAAACTCAACAAAACACTCGTCGGTTCGCTGGTTGTCACGCTCATGGTGCTGCTCGCGGCGGTGGGATTCGTCCTGGTGCAGAACCTGCCCGGCTCCGACCCGTTGGTGTTCGCGGATGAAGCGAAATCGCTGGAAAAGGCCGGAGAATATGACAAGGCCATGCAGGCCTACATCCGCGCCTACAGCAAGGACGACACGAAGAACCCTGAGTATCTCGTGAACGCGTCCCGCAATGCGATCGAGGCGGGCCAGATCGGCTACGCCCGCGAGTTCCTGGCCGACGCGCTGACGCGCCAGCCCGGCTTTGTCCCGGCGCACGTGATGACGCTCAAGCTCGAACTGGAGATCGCCAAGCTCTTCGGTGGCCCCAACACCTGGCAGCGCGTTCTCGACACCGCCAACGCCGCCGCCCAGTACGACGAACTCAATGAGATGGCGATCACGAATTCCGCGAAAGGTCTGGCGATGCTCGCGCTCAGTGAGACCAATCCGACCTATCGCGAGAAGGGTGTCGCCGCGCTCCATCGCGCTTCGGAACTCGATCCGACGGACATCGACACGATTCAGGGACTGACACGGGAACTCTGGACCAGCGCGAAGGAAAAAGAGCTGAAGCGCAACCTGGACGACGCGAAGGCCGACATGCAGACAGCCTACGCCATGATCGATTCCTCCATCGCGCGGGCGACGTCCGAGGGCAAGAACAAGCAGGTCGGAGAACTCGAACTCCTGCGGGCACAGCTGTACCTGCTGGACGGCAGGGCCGACGACGCTCGCTCAACCCTCGAACACCTGGCGGAGGGAGACACCGACGACGCACAGCCGCTGATTGCGCTCGCAACGCTCTACACAGGCCGTGTCTCGATGGATATCGATCGTGACCTGAACAAGGCGGAGACCTATCTCCGCAAGGCGCTGAAAATCGATCCGGCCAACGGCGCCGCCTATCTCAATCTCGGCTCCATCTACGACATGCAGATCGGCCTCGCCGAGAGCCCCGAGAAGGCCGACGAATACCGGCAGAAGCAGCGCGATCTCTACGCCGATGGTCTCCAGCACATCAAGCGCTCCGAGCACTTCCGCGAACTGTCCAATCGCAACGCCCGCATCGAACTCGTCAAGAACCTCTTCCTCGCCGACATCCGCGATGCGCAGTCGGCGACGGGCGACGCGAAGACGGCGCTGCTCAAGTCCGCCGAAGACTGGCTCGGCCAGATGAACGAGGAAGCGCCGGCCAATTCGCAGGTCGCGCTCTTTCTCGAAGCGCACCTGCTGAACGCCCGGGGCGAGTACATCGCCGCGACACGGCAGGGCGAGGCGGCGATGAAAGCCGGCTCCCAGGCGCCCAACGTCCAGCTGCTCCGACTCATGGCCGATCTCTACGCCCGGCAGAATCAGATCGGCCGCGTCCAGGACATGCTCGAACAGGTCATCGCGGCGACGCCTCGAAACCCTGATCCGGCCGTCTTCCTGCGAATGGGCCAGGTGCTCCTCCAGCAGAATCGCCCCGCCGAGGCCCTGCGCTTCCTCAAGCCCGACGCCCCGGAGGCGCTGCGAACGGCCATGGCGCAGAACCGCACGGCCAACCAGTTGCTGATCGAGGCCTACTCGCGACTGGGTCAGCCCGAACTGGCCAAGCAGATCAGCGATCGACTGGGAACCGGAGACACGCTCGAAGACAAGCTTCGCAGCGCCTATCTGCTGGCCGTCGAAAAGGACTACGACGCGGCCGAGGCCGAGGCCCGGGCGCTGTTTGAGGCGAATCCCGACAGTACGGCGGCGCTCCAGCTGCTGATCCACGTTCTGCAGGGCCAGGGCAAGGACAACGAGGCCCGCCGCTTCGTCGCCGACCTCGTGGCGCGCAATCCGGACAATCGCGACTATCGCCGGTTCGAGATCGCCCTGGCGCCGCCCTCTGACGATCGCGACGAGAAACTGCTCGGCCTGATCGCATCCATCGAGGACGAGAAGATGCGGGACCTCGAGTACGCCACGTATTACAGGAACCATGACAACGCCGCGAAGGAACAGGAGTATCTCGACAAGGCCGAGGCGCTCGATCCGACGAACGCCGGCATCATCGAACTGCAGCTCGCGGCCTCCCTTCGCGCGAAGGACTGGGATCGCGCACAGCGGTTCGTCGACAGGTTCGCAGAACAGAACCTCGACGGCGCCGACGGAAAAGTCGCCCAGGGACGCCTGTCACTCGCCCACGGCCAGATCCTGCGAGAGGCCAAGGACCCCGCCGCCGATCGAATGATCCGGGACAGCGTCGAGCTCCTGCGCCAGGGGCTCGATCTCTATCCGAGCAATTCCATCGCGTGGACCTACCTGGCGCAGGCCTACCTCTTCCAGTCGGACAAGGAACAGGCGAAAGACGTGCTCGAACGCGCCCTGGGGACGAATCCCAACAACGGCTACGCCGCAAAGATGCTCGCCCAGATCGCCTACGACGAGAATGACGACACGACGGTGCGCAAGTACCTGAAGGTTGTCGAGCGCGCCATGCCCAGCGACGACTGGGCGATCAAGATGCGCCAGGTCATCCGCGAACGCGACAACCCGCTGGACGGAATCCCGGGGCGCGTCAAACGGCGCGAATCCGATCCGAACGACGTGGCCAACCTGGTCATGCTCGCGCGACTCTATGCGGATCCGAAAGTGGCGAAATATCGCGAAGCCGAGGAAGTCTATCGAGACGCGCTGACGAAGGACGTCGACAACCTGGGCCTGCTTCGCGAGGTCGCGACCTTCCTGGCGTCGGACGACGTCAACCTGCCGCAGGAAGGCGAAGCCCTGTTGATGGAACGCCTCCAGAACACGGATGACAAGTCGAAGAAGGCGATTCTCGCGGCTTCTCTCGCCGAGTTTTACGCGGAGCTCGATCGCTACAACACGGCGGATCGCTACTACCGCATGGCCATCGCCTTCGACGACTCACCCAGCATTCTCTCCCTGGCGGCGGATTTCTACAGGAAGGCCAAGCGCTACAACGAGTCGATCGAAACCCTCGATACGCTGCTTGCCAAGCCGAACCTCGATCGCAACCTGGCCCAGAACGCCCAGTCGCGGAAGATCGCGGGCCTGCTCGCCATGAATGAACTCGATCGCGCGAAGGCCGAAATCGACGCGTATGTCGCGGCCTATCCGGAAGACGACCAGGGAATGATCTACGAAGGCGCCTACCATCGCGTCGGCGGTGACATCAAGAAGGCGGAGGACGCCTTCAACCGGCACCTCTCCAAGGATCCGGACAACGCCGTCGCCCTCTGGCAGCGCGGCCAGCTCTATGTGCTTCAGAACAAGTACCTGCTCGCCATCCAGGATCTTCAGCGCGCCACGGCCATCAAGCCGATGGCGTTCGGATTCCAGCATCGCATTCTGCTCGCCGACGCCCTGGTCGAAGTCGGCCGCAACGATGACGCGATCAATGAACTGAACGACATTCTCAAGGACGACCCGACGCAGGATCGTGTCGCCAAGGCCCTGATTGACACGTATATGCGTGTTCGTCCCGCGAAGTTCCAGGAGGCGGAAGATCTGATCTATCGCTACATGCGAAACAACCCGCGCGACTACCAGTGGCCCGAGCTGCTCGGTCAGCTGGGCAAGATCGCACAGGATCCCCGCAAGCGGGCCACGGGCTATCTGAAGGCCGCCGAACTCTCCCAGAATCAGCCGGATGTCGTTCGCGAACTCTTCGCCGCCCTGCGGGAAGGTGGAGATCCACAGTCGATTATTGATTACGCGACACAGAAAATGACGACGACGGCGCTGAATCGCGTCCCCAGCGCCCTGTGCGACCTGGCCTGGGCCTATCATAAGAAGGGTGACCAGGAGCGATGCGTTGAGGCGCTGAAGCAGTCTCTCAGCGCGGCCAGCGAGAACTTCGTCGAGTACAACCAGATCATCCGCGACATGGTGACGATCCTCGGCAAGGAGGGCGCCAGAGACGAGATGAAGGCCGCCGCCGACGCGGATCGGGCCAACCTGCTCAAGCGCCGCGCCCTCGTGCATCTCTACTGGATGAACCGCGAGTACGACGCCGCCATCGAAATCTGTGACTCTATCCAGGCCGAGGCGGTCCGGGACGGCGATCTGCTGTTTGTTCACCTGGCGAAGGGAATGATCTACTCATTCAAGGGCGAACCGCTCAAGGCGAAGACGGAATATGAAGAGGCGCTCAAGATCAACCCCAACCATTCGATGGTGCTGAACAACCTCTCGTACCTGCTCGCCGAGACGCTGGACATGCCGAAGGAAGCGCTCCCCTACGCCAGGCAGGCGAAGCGCGTCGAACCTAACAATGCTGATATCCTCGATACCTACGGATGGATCCAGGCGAGAAACGGACTGCTCGGAGAGGCCGCGGGAACACTGTTACGAGCGCTGGAGGCCGACGACAAGCACCCGGACGTACTGATACACCTGGCGCGCGTCAACGCCATGCGCGGCGAATGCGACGCCGCCCGCCGACGCCTCGAGTACGTGCGCGACGTCATCAACACGAGAATCGACGAATCATTATCCGGCGATGAAAAACAAGCGTGGCAAGCCTATTTGCCGAAGATAGAAGAGGCCTCAACCCAGGTCGAAAAAGACTGCGGCCAGTCTTCGTGACGCGGCCGCGCATAAAATGCGCATGTGGCGCGGCGTCGACCGGTTGGGGCTGTGACGCCGATACCTGAACGCCGCACGCCCGATGGATTGTCGAAGGGGACGACGAGGTTGACTGAATGACGACGCTGACGGCGGCAACTCCGACTTACGGCGAGGCGATGATGTTGGCCGGCGCGCCCGCCACTCCCGCGCAACCGCAGGTCGCGTTCTCGGCCTCCGATCTCTGGCGCGTCTTTCGCCAACGGATCCTCTTCATCATTCTGCTGGGCACCTTCTTCGCCGCGATCGCCATCGGCGGCGTTCTGTTCTGGTACTTCAGGTATCCGGGATACGTCGCGGAATCCATCATCAAAGTGGAGTCGCTGAATCCCATCGATCCCACGCGGCAGGACGTCAACGATCGCATTGACAATCAGGCGATCCAGCGTGAAATCCAGAACCAGGCCTTTCTCGTCACACGCCCCAGCGTCCTCGACAACGCCCTGAAGAACCCCGATCTGCGCGGTCTCGCGTGGTACCGGGAGGCGGACGCCGAGGCGAAGCGCAAGAACGAAAACCCGCGCGACCTGCTCGAGGACATCCTGACAGTCGCGCCGATCCGCGAATCCAACCTGATCCGCGTCGCCGCGACGTGGCGCATTCCCGCCGAAGTGCCGACGATCGTGAACGTCGTGGTCAACGAGTATCTCAAACTCGTCAACAGGCGATCCAGCGCCGAAATCTCGCAGCAGATGCAGGAGATGGCCAAGGAATTCGAAATCGCCCAGCGGGCCCTCGCCGCCAAGAGCAAGGAAATCGAAGATTTCATCCAGAACTCCGAGTATGGCACCCTCGGCGTTGCGATCGATCAGAAGGTGGCGGGCCTCCAGGACCACGTCACGGAGCTCGAGATTCTCGTCGGAAACCTCCGCTCCGTCTGGCAGGAGATGAAATCGCTGAAGCCCGAGGACGTGCCCATCGATCAGCAGATGCAGGAACTCCTGAAAATGGATCCCCAGGTCCAGCGCCTGGAATTCCAGCTTCAGGAGGCCCGTCGCAACCTCGACCTGGTCACTGAGCGCTTCATGGAGAATCACGCGACGTACAAGTCGGCCAAGGCCGCGTACGACGCCGCCTTTCAGAATCTCTCGTCAGCGACGGCTCAGCGTATCGTCGACTATCAGCGCCGCCGCCTCGAGGAGGCCAAGCGCAACTACACACGCGTCAGTGATACGCTCGTTCAGACCAAGGAGCAGCTCGCGCGGGCCCAGGCCAAGCAGCGGGACAAGGACAAGAAGCTCGCGGTCCTCGAGAATCTCATGGATGAAAAGGAGCTGCTGACACAGCAGTTCCAGCTCCTTCAGGAGAAAAAGACACGCCTGGAGATCCAGCATCGTCAGGACAAGAAGGTGCGCGTCGAAGTGACGGACACCGCCGTCCCTCCGAAGCGCATCAGCAGTCCGAATCTCTATCTGTTTCTGCCGGCCAGCGTATTCGTCGGCTACGGGCTCAGCATCGCCCTGGCGTTCCTGCTCGACATCACGGACAAGTCGGTCCGCACACCGCGCGATGTCTCGCGCACGCAGCTCCCCGTCCTGGGCACGATTCCCTCGACGGACGACGACGAAGTCGTCTTCGAGCGCGTGGAGACCGCCTGTCTCGATGCGCCGCATTCCGTCGTGGCCGAGGCCTTCCGCAACCTGCGCGCCAACCTGTTCTTCAGCGCACCCGCCGAACAGCAGGGCGTGATCCTCGTGACGAGCCCGAGCGGCGACAACGGCAAGACGACTGTCGCCACGAACCTCGCCATTTCCATTGCCCTCAGCGGCCGGCGCGTGCTCCTGGTGGACGCCAACTTCCGCCGCGCGGCGCTGCCCGCCATCTTCCCGAATATGAAGGCCGAGGGTCTCAGCAATATCCTGATCGGCCAGGGTCAGCTGCGCGACTACGTCTCGCCCTCGCAGGTTCCGGGGCTGGATGTCCTCGGCGCCGGGCCGATTCCGCCGAACCCGGCCGAACTGCTCGGCAGCAGCTACCTGCGAGACGTCATTGTCGACGCCCGCGCCCGATACGATCAGGTCATCTTCGATGGCCCGCCGGTCCTGCTCGTCAGTGATGCGATGGTCCTGGCCGGCGCCGTCGATGGCTGTCTGCTCATCTGCGAATACCGCAAGACCTCCCGCGGCGCCCTGCAGCGTTCGCGGGCCAATCTGGAGGCGATCAACGCCCGCATCTTCGGCGCCGTTCTCAATAAGGTTGAGGGACGACGCGGCGGGTACTTCCGCAAGAGCTACCGCGAGTTCTACGCCTATCAGGAGCCCGACGAAGACAACGTCGAGCGACCTCGACTCGATATCGCCGCCGTTGCGGGCGCCGCGACGAGTCACGACGTCGATGACTACGGTGACGACACTTACGGCTACGGTCCGTCCGACGACGACGCGCCCTACGGCGGCGTCGGCGACAGCGTCGAAACCGACACAGTCGTTGAGGAGCCGCAGGACATCGAGGGCCTGGACGAACTCGAGGACGAACCGCCCGTCAGCGACGCCGTCAACGACGCTGTCGTGGCCACGGAAGCCGCCGCGCCGCCGCCGGTCTCCGCGCCAAGCCCGCAGCCCGCGGGGCCGGACGTTCCCAATGTGGATCTCGGGTCCGAGCTGGACCTGGGGAGCCTCCCCGATCTGAGCGATCTCGATCAGCTCGATATCCAGGCGGATATCGACATCGAGAAGCCGCCCGCCGCCGCTCCCGCGAAGCCCCCCCGGCCGCCGATCGACGCCGGCCGCTCGGATGACGAGGCCCTCGATCTGGAGAACCTCGCCGATGAGCTGGAAGAGCTCGAGGGCGATGAGTTCCGCATCGACGATCGCTTCGATCTCGGCGAAGATGCGGAAGGGGATGATGAGCCTGACGAAAGGCCTTAAAGTGCGGGCTCATTCCAAAGGAGCCCGCGCCCATGTCCGACGATTGCCGTACGACGCCCGATCAATGCGTTGATCTCGCACGACAACATCTGCAGGCGCAATGCGCCGCCCTGAACGTGCTGTCGGATGCGCTCACGAGCGCCTTCGCCAACGCCGTCGAGCTGATCCGGGATTCCAGTCAGGCCATGGTCGTCACGGGCATCGGCAAGAGTGGAATCATCGCACGGAAGGCGGCCGCGACACTCGCCAGCACTGGCACACCCGCCATCTTCATGCATCCCGTCGAAGGTCTGCACGGCGATCTTGGCGCCGTGCCGCCCGGCGCCGTGCTGCTGGCCCTGTCAAAGAGTGGTGAAACGGAAGAGCTGAACAAGTTCGTCCATCACTTTCGACGCATCGGCGGCCGCGTGATCGCTGTGTGCGAACTGCCGTCGTCACAGCTCGCACAACTTGCCGACGTCCATCTCGCGCTGCCGAAACTCCCCGAGGCGGGTCCGCTCGGGCTCGCGCCAACGACCAGCACACTGATGACGCTTGCGCTCTGCGACGCCATCGCCATGGCGCTGTTGGAGATGCGGTGTTTTCGCGAAGAGGATTTTGCTAACTTTCATCCCGACGGCAGCCTCGGCCGCAGGCTGCTGCTCCGCGCCGCGGACATCATGCATTCGGGTAATGAACTGCCCACTGTCAATCTCGGGGCGCCCTTCAACGACCTGATTCTCGAAGTCACGAGCCGACATTTAGGCATGGCGTGCATCGTTGACGATAGAGGAGTGTTGTCCGGTGTTTTTACGGACGGCGATCTCAGGCGACTGCTGACGCGATGCGAAACGCCGGCGCGACTCTCCGCCGGCGAAGCGTGGCGACTCAGTCGCAGAGACCCGGAGGAACCGCAGGTTCGATGCTCGAGCGTTTCATCGGAGACACTCGCTGTTGAATGCCTGCGGCTGATGCGGGAAAGTGAGATCACTGTGCTGATCGTGTCGGACGACGGGGAAAGGCCGCAAGGTGTTGTGCGGCTCCAGGATATCGTTAGAGCGGGGCTGGGTTGATCGCGCAATCGCCGACAAGTCCGCCCGCATCAAGCAGGGCGGTCATGGATTTTCGCAACACGACTCACGTCGACAACGACGAGCTTCTATCTGCCATTCACGACGCCATCGAGATGTGGCCCAGTGAAAAGCTGATCGTTCGTGTCAGGTACAGCCGTGGCGCAGAATTTTCCGGCGCCTGCTACTACGCGTCGAATCGCATCTTCGTCAACCTCGGACGCCAGAATCGCTACCCCTATCGGCTGCTCACGCACATTGCCCGCCCCAGCGCGAACCGCACGCACTGGTGGCGCGAGCTCTATTCCGTCGAGATCGCATCGCCGATGCAGCTCGTCCTCTTTGTGTTTCTGCACGAGTTCTATCACTGGCTCGTGAAGCAGGCCCGTCGCAATGTTCGCCAGAAGGAGGGACGCTGCGATCGGTTTGCAACCCGCGTCCTGGTCGATTCCTACGGGGCGCAGGTCCGCGATTCCCACGGCCGGCCGGTCCCGCGTGAATCGTGGGATTTTCAGGATCTCAACGGTTTCGTCGCCGCAGCGCTGCGCAAGCGCCCCGTTCGAATCACGCAGCCGCTGCTGCTCCCCGGCGCCGCCGCGACCAAGCCCGTTCGACCCAAGGCGACTTCCGGAAACAACGAATGCGCCGCCTGAGTGAACCATTGCAACGCGGAGACCGTATGCAACGGGCGGCCCGATATGCGAGACGCGCGAGCGCAAAAGCGCTCGGCGCACACGGCTTAACAAACAAATAACGGATTTCCAGGCCATCGAATTGGATCGATGGTTGACACGAAACTTTCCGGCCGCCTATACTGAAAGCGCTGCGGGTGTCACACCCGTCGCTCCTGCGGATATTCCGAAGTCGCCGTTATTCCTGAGCTTTCGGAACTCCGAAACTGCGTCATCCGAGCATTTCGCTCGACGATCCCGTCCCAATCGGCATCGTCCGGTGGCGCGTCGACAACTCGTCTTCCACTCGCTGCGGCACCCTTCGACCGCGCCAAAATCCCAGGGTGCCGCACGCCTTTTTTACACTTTGCATCAGCGCGACTGACGATCGTACGCGGCGCGATACCACGCGAACGCCCGAGCCATCCCGTCCTCAAAAGAGACACTTGGCGTCCAGTTCAGGAGTTGCTGCGTTTTCGAGCAGTCGATCCGCTGGGGCAGGCCCGTCAATGCGACGGACGCGCGGCGAATGCTCGTCGCGCGGATCCCCGATTTGAAGATGAATTCCCCCAGCCAACCGAAGAAATACGCGATCCAGTAGGGCGTTTTCCGTCGGACGCGGCGCATGCCGAAGCCGTCAGCCAATGCGTCGAAATACTGTCGCTGCGTGACATGCTCGTTCCCTGCGGCGATAAGCGCCCGGCCCGCCGCCTCGGGAACCATTCCCGCCTTCGCGATCGCCTCGGCGACATCGTCCACGTAGACCATCGCCATCGGATTCTTCGCATTTCCCACGAGGCTCATCATCGAATCGCGCATCGCCGGCTCGACGTATTCGCGCAGCGTGCGGTTCCGGGGACCGAAGACGTAGCCGAGCCGGACGATGACCCATTCCATGGAGGATGGGCAGTCCGCCATGACGACCCGCTCGGCCAGATACTTCGCCCGGCCGTACATGAACCACATCGGCGGCTCCGTCATCGGCGTGTCTTCCGTGATCGGTTCGCCCGTTGTGTAGAGCATCGGATGGTAGGCGCCGCAGCTGCTGACATGAACGAAGCGCTTCACGCCCGACGCGGCCGCCGCCAGCATCAGGGCGCGGGTTCCGTCGATCGTCGTCCGGCGGAAATCCTCCTCACTGCCGACCATGTCGACGCGCGCCGCCGCGTGGTAGCAGACGTCGCAGTCCGCGCAGGCCGCCTTCAGCGAGTCCGCGTCTTCGATATCTCCGAGGAAAATGTCTGCGTCGAGCGACTTCAGAAAGGCGTGATCGCTCGTCGGCCGCGCCAGGGCCCGCACGCTGTCGCCGCGACGAATCAACTGTTCGATCAGATGACTGCCGACGAACCCGGAGCCGCCGGTCACGAATGCGCGCATGATGAATACAACCGAAGCAGCGAACGCCGAGCGGACTAGTGGTCGCTGGGCGGCCTGGGAATCCAGCGGGGAACGCGGCGACAGAAGTCCTCATAGGACTCGCCGAATCGATTGCGGAGCCGCGGCTCCTCGATGGTCGTCACCTGCCAGTGGCCGAAACCGATTCCCAGCAGGAAGAGGATGAAGATCCCCCACGACCCGAGCACGAGCGCTTCGCCAAGCACAGTGACCAGCAGGGTCAGCACGACAGGATTGCGAACCCAGCGATAGGGGCCCGTCGCCACGAAGACCTTGGGAGGATCAAACTCCACATGGGGTCCGCGGCCGTAGAAGATCAGCCAGACGGAACAGAGGATGTAGCCGACGAGTCCCGTCGCGAAGATGGAGACTCCGACCAGATGTCGGAACGCTCCCCAGAACTGACCAGCCCGCGCCCAGAACTGCTTCCAGACGCCCAGACTCGATTCGGAATTCCAGAATTCGGGGATATAAAAAAGCGACGGAAGAACCCCCAGAACAAGAATCAGGAACGCGATCGTGAAGATCGTCGCCTTGATTCCAAAGGGCTTTTCCGTCGCTTCCTGTTTCGTTTGCGGCGTGTCTACCATCGCACGGCAAAGCCGGCCGTCATCCACTTGCTGGACTCGACCGCGTGAACGACCGCCAGCTCACCCGGCTTGATCTCGCCCTCGCGCACCATCTCGTCAAAGTGGAGCAGCGTGGCGGAACCGCCGCAGTAGCCGATCTTGTCGCTGCGGAACTTGATCTTGTCTCGCGTGATACCCAGCTTGTCGAGGAACGCCGGGATGTGATCGTCGTAGAGCTGCGTCGTCGGAATCGAAACGACATAGTGATCGACGGTGCTCGGATCGATCTTCATCCGCTTGGTGAAATTGAGCAGGCCCTGGAGCAGCAGCGGGGCGGCGTTTTCGTTGACCGCCGTGAAGTCCTGCCAGAGATGGTGCTCGCCGGCGGCGTAGAGCTCCGGAATCTGATGATTGGGGAGCATGAGGTCCGCGGCGGCGCCACCCGCCGTCATACCGGCGGGGCGACCTGCGCCGACAGACTCGACGAATGTATCGATGATGCGATGGGCGGGTTCGCCACCTTCCTCGCCGGCCCGCAGGACAATCGCCCCGGCGCCATCAGCAAGAATCCAGCGAAGCGCCGCATGAACCTTGTCCATCTTCTCCTGGTTGAAGTAGCAGCTTCGCAGGTAGATGGAGGACAACTGGCTGTAGGCGACCAGCACGTTGTTGTATCGACCGCTTCGAATCGTATCGAAGGCGATCTGCGTGCACTTGCCGACGCCGGAACAGTTGGAGTGAATCTCGAACTCGGCGCAGTTCTGAATGCCAAGCCGCTCCTGAAGCAACGCGCTCGTTGGCGGCGTGCTCTGATCGTAGGACGGACACGAAATCAGAATCGCATCCAGTTGCTGCGGCTCCATGCCCGCCATGTCCAGCGCGCGTCGCGCCGCCTGCTCGGCCAGCATGCTGAAGTTGTGCGTCATCTCTCCCGTTTCGGGATCGACCGCAAAGTGCCGCGTCTTCACGCCGCCGCGGGAGAGCATCTGTTCACCGATGTTCTCAACGAACTTCTTTACCTTCGGCGGCGCATTCTCCAGCGTACCGAGGACTTGCTCGACTTTCTCGCTTGGAATCGGAGGCCCCGGAAGAAAACTCCCAGTGCCGGCGATGACAACAGGTCGAAGTGACATATGACTCCCAGCAAATACTGTGCGCCGCGATCTCAATCAGGGAAGCAAGGCAAAGCCGCGCCGCTTTCCACAACCCGTTGGCCGGACGCAAAACCCGGAATAATAGCACGCCTTTGCCAACCGCGGGAGGCCCCCACTCTGGGACTGACTCGCACGGCCGGATCGGTCCGGGCAATCCGGTCATATTAGCGGCGGCGATTCAATTGGCAACCAGCCCCTACGCCGGGGCTTCGGTCCGCCGCAACATCATGAATGATAGGCGATTACGGAACACCGGCCGCAGGACCACTCCGTTTTGCGGAGATCCTCCGGCGTCCCGTTTCGCCACGGTGGGGCCCCGACGACGCCCTTGCCGAGGAACGCCGGGCGCCCTCCAATTCCGAAATGCGTCTGACCTGGAATCGACTTCATCTCAAACAGGCGGTCCCCTTTCGCACCGCCAAGGCCGTCCGCACGGACAAGCAAACCCTCCAGATCCATCTTCAATATGAAGGAGTCGTCGGCTGGGGAGAGGCCGCGCCGACGGACACCTATCGCCAGGATCTGGCCTCGGTCGAGCGGACCCTCAACGCCGTCGCGCCGTCACTCACCGGGAAGAACCCGTTCCACCTGGAGACGACGCTTAACGAACTGATCACACAGCACGCCGACCAGCTCGCCACGATCGCCGCCATCGACGCGGCGTTGCACGACTGGATCGGAAAGAAGCTCAGTGTCCCCGTCGTGCGACTGCTTGGCGTTGACGAACGGACCGCCCCAAAAACGTCGTATACGCTGGGAATTGACGATCCAGACGCGATCGCCCGCCGGGCGGAACAGGCCGCCGGGTACCCTATCTTCAAACTGAAGACGGGAAGCGAAGACGACGACGCCATGCTCGAAGCCATCCGCCGCGTGGCGCCGCACAAACCCATCCGGCTCGACGCCAACGCCGCATGGACAAGCGACGAGGCCATCGAGAACATTCGCCGACTCGAACGCTTCGGCATCGAATTCGTCGAACAACCCCTGCCGGCCGACGACTACGAAGGTCTCGCGCGCGTCCGCGAAAACGTCAACGTCCCGATTGTCGCCGACGAAAGCTGCGTCACGCTGATGGATGTTCCCAGGTGCGCGGGCGCCGTCGATGGAATCAACATCAAGCTGAGCAAGTGCGGCGGAATTCGGGAAGCCCACAAAATGATCCATGTCGCCCGCGCGCTCGGCCTGAAGGTCATGCTCGGCTGCATGATCGAATCCGAACTCGGCATCGCCGCCGCCGCCCAGCTCGCGCCGCTGGCCGACTGGCTCGATCTTGACGGTCACCTCCTCATCTCCGACGGGCCCTTCGTCGGTCTGGGCGGACAGGACGGCCGCCTTACGATCGCCGGCGGCCCCGGTCTCGGCGTGCGACCGCGAGACGGCTGAACTGGGAAACGCCAATCCCCACAGTTGGGGCGCCTCGCGATTCATGGGGCGCCCCACTGGGCAACTATCCCCAATATCCACCCCAAACGAGACGCGTATCACCTCTGAATGCCCCTGATCGCCGATAAACCGCCCTATTTTCGTCCCAGAGGCGGTCCGATTCGGGATGGCACACGTCATGCATATTCACACCCCGGCCGCACATTGGGTGTGGCGGGCCGTACCTCGCGGCCTCGCAGGAGCAACAGAGGAGATAAAGCCATGACTCCCCACGAACCTGAACCGACGAACCCGACTCCGCAGGCCCAGCCTCGGCTGAGCTACAAGTTCCAGCGTCTCCGCGAACGCATCCGGCGATCGATCCTCGCCGGTGAGTTCGGCGAGCGACTTCCCGGCGAACGCGCGCTGGCCCGGCGATACCACGCCAACGCGAAGACCGTGAATAAGGCGCTCTGTGATCTCGCGGCCGAAGGCCTCCTCGTCCGGCACATTGGACGCGGCACGTTTGTCGCGGGCGCCACGCAGGACGAGGGTGAGACATCGTCCGGCGCACGATCGCGGCAATTCGCCTGCATCACCCAGTCGGGCAGCGCCGCCCACGAGCGTTTTGACGCCGAACTCAACGCGGGCGCCCGGGAAAACGGTGACCAGCTGGCGTTCCACGATCGCTCGTCCCGACAGGGCGTCGCGAGCCTGAATGACTGGCCGGCCGACGCCCGGAGCGACACGCAAGGGCTCTTCATCACGGCGCCGCGCGCCCTGAGCGAGACCAACGAGATGGACGATGAACTCGTCCTGCACGCGTGTCGACGCCAGACGCCCATCGTGTCCGTCGGCGCCTGCGCCACGTCGGCCAAGCTGAACGCTGTCGCGCCGGATTTCGTCGACGGTGGATTCCGGCTGGCCGAACACCTGCTGCGCGTGGGCTGCGACGTCATTCGGGCCGTCACGACGCGCCAGACGCGTGAGACGCTCGCCGTCATGAACGGCGCCCGAACGGCGACGGCCCGATTCGGCGGACAGATCACGCAGTTCGACCTGTCGAGAGGCGCCGCCATGGAGCGCGACGGCGCCAACACGCTCGACGAGGACCAGACACTGGGCCTCATGTTGATCGGCTCCGACGCGATCCGTGCGTTCATGGCCGACCCGCAGGGTCGAAAGGCCTGGGAACAGGGCGTCATTGCCGTCGCCTGCTTCCCCGATGTCGGTGACGACGCCATCGCCGGCGCGAAGCTGACGGCCTATGAGTGCGACACCGGCGTCATTGCCCGATGGGCGTGCCGACTCATGAACGACACGCGGCCGGGGCGGCGTCCCGTTGAATTCCTGATTCCTGGACTGCTCCACGTACGCGAGACGGTCCATGCGAAGTCGGCGATTCAACCGGAACAGGCGGGCATGAGCGGGTTGACGCGCCTGCCGGAAATCGCAATTTGATTCGGAATTGTGGGAAAAATGGCGACAAACAGGGTCGGGCGGTCCGAGGTTGAAATCAGGCCGTCAGACCCTGCGAAGTCGGATTCTCACCAGCGTTGCTTCAGAATCCGGCCCCGCCAGTCAAAGAGCGACAATGTCGTTACAACATTCCGTCGTTGCCTGCGAACGCATTTGGATGCATAATAATGGTTGGATCATAAAGATAGCGTGACATCCCTTCCTTTTGAGGTATCGCTCGCATGGGCGCAACGATCGAGGCGCTGCACAACCTTCAGGAAATCGAGATTCAAATCGCTGAACTTCAGCGGCGCATTGACCGCAAACGCGCCGCCTGCCAGCGACAGGAAAAAGAGATCGCCGGCCTGGACAAACGGATCGAGATGATCCGTCGCGAGATGCATCAATACCAGAAAGACGCCGATCGCCTCAATCTCGAACTCCGCTCCCACGAAGAACAGGTCGCCAAACTCCGCGAAGCGCTGAATACCGCGAAGAACCAGAAGGAATACTCGGCCGTCCTCACGCAGCTCAACACCTTCAAGGCCGACAACAGCAAGTCCGAAGAGCGCATCCTCGAGCTCATGTCGTCAATCGACGGCTTCAAGAACAACATCGCAGAAATCGAATCCAAGCGCGCCAAGGAACAGGAAAAGCTTGTCGAGCTTGAATCCGCGGCGAAGGACGCCGAGAACAAGGCCAGCGATCGTCTGACGAAGCTCCGCGCCGAACGCGATGAAGCCGCGACGGGGATCTCCCCCGAGGTTCTCGACATGTTCAATCGCGTCGCCGCCAAGAATGATGGCGAAGCGATGGCCGTCATCATGCGAACCCATCCGCGCCGGCAGGAATTCGCCTGCGAAGGCTGCAACATGTCCATCACGATCGAGCAGGTGAACAACGTCCTCACGCGTGATGAGGCGGTTCTCTGCAACGTCTGTGGTCGCATCCTCTACGCCGAACCCTCGGCGACGGCCGCCTCCAAGTAAGGCGGGCGCCTCCTCTTCGCACGACACGTCCCGACGACAACGACGCCCCTGATGGCGTCTCCCCGTATTTCTGCATTCTGACTTTTTGACTTTTCCGGATTTCCGGTTGTCACTCGCGCCCACATTCCCACTACCCAATGGAACGGCTCACACTAGAATCCCTCCACCATGAAATCCATGACACTCCATACAGACGGCGGCGCTCGGGGCAATCCAGGGCCCGCCGGGGCCGGCGTTTCACTTTGTGATTCGGCGACGGGGGAAGCCGTTTTCGAAGCGGGCTTCTGGCTTGAGCGGATGACGAACAACCAGGCCGAATACACAGGTCTGCTGAAGGGGCTTGAGGCCGCGTCGAAGGCGGGTGTCGACGAACTCGCCATTTATTCCGACAGTGAGCTGATGGTCAAACAGATCAACGGCGAATACCGCGTCAGGAATCCGAACATTAAGCCGCTCTTCGAAGACGCGTGGCAGAAGCTGAAGGGAATTCCCAAGTGGAAGATCCACCACGTCCGCCGCGAGGAGAACCGCCGCGCCGATCAGCTGGCCAACATGGCGATGGACATGAAGGAAGACGTCATCAGCACGGATGAGATCGGCTGAAACCGAGACGTTGCAGGGGGGGGCCATGACCGACGCCGGCAGTTGTCCAGATCCCGTTCATCGCGTTGTCCCTTTTCTGCATGTCGTCGACGTCGAGGCGACGATCGCGTTCTACGCCCATCTGGGATTCGGTCTGCACAACCTGCTGCGCAATCACGATGGCGACGCCGTGTGGGCCTGGGTCCGACATGAATCGCAGGAAGGTCGCGTCGCCGAGATTTTCTTCGCCCGCGCCAGCGGTCCCATCGACGCGACGCAGCAGGCGGTCCTGCTCTATCTCTATTCACGCGATGTCCACAAACTGCGGGATCACCTGCTCGCCAATGGTCTGCACGACGGCGGCGGGTACATCGGCCAGGCCGGGCCGAACGAAGGACGCCGCGTCGCGTTCGACGTGCAGTACCCACCTTACATGAACGAAGGTGAACTGCGCGTCCACGATCCGGACGGCTACTGTCTGCTCATCGGCCAGCTCGAGCCGGAATAGGCGCAGCCCAGCGTTTCCTCAACGACAATCGGGTGGCATGCCGAGGCCCAACGTCGGCATGTGTACGTCAGGCGCGACGGGTGGCCCATCGCTTCCGCAACATATCGCGCCCTGGCGCACAAGTGCTGTTTTTACAGAGAGTTCGCCGCCATAATAGCTCCGGTTGTTACCACACAAAAGGAGCATGTCATGGACGGCGAACTCTTGCGGAAGTTGTAT
>Ga0116152_10000555_pt1 | contig 30336 bp, 28 predicted proteins | sample AD_UKC119_MetaG_FD_89894 | JGI IMG/M metagenome (GOLD analysis project Ga0116152, IMG submission 89894) | Active sludge microbial communities of municipal wastewater-treating anaerobic digesters from Hong Kong - AD_UKC119_MetaG | ecosystem: Engineered > Bioreactor > Anaerobic > Digestate... | reverse complement strand
ATGAAGTGAACTTGATATTGACTTGTATTGAATAAGATATAAAATCACAAACAAAAACGAGAATATTTTCCCGTTAATGTTTAAATATTTTTGGGACATTTTCCCAAACTATTGACATTATTTGTTTGTATATTTAGAAAATAAGTCTTCAATCATAAATCTATACTCTACATCTTGACCTTCTGTTGTCTCTATAAAACATATTGGTGGAAACAATACACACCACCAATTATCACCATTACCATCACCAAGAGTTATTACAAGTGATTCATATTCTCCTTCAGGATATATAACATTCTTATATTTTTTTTCTGGGAAATAATTATATCCATAAACAATATCAAATTTTTCATCATAATTATTATCATTTAGCGTTGTTTTTACAGATAATTTTATATTTGGTAAACTACTTATTATGTTTTTTCTACTTTCCTCAATAGTATTAGAATTATTTGAAATTTCTAATAATTGTCGTTCGGTACTTTGTTTTACTTTTTCTTTAATATATTGATCATAAATACTATTACTATTGGCAATTATTCTTAATCTAATAGCTTCATCTGGTATGACATAGCTTTCTTTTTTGCTAAAAATTAGTACCAACAATAATAATACCGCAATTATAATCATTAATTTTTTCATAAAAAATCACCTATATACTTAATAGGTGATTTAATTATTTTTTAATCATTGCAAATATATATCTATCAAGATTATTTAAATCTTTTTCACTTTTTATTATGGCATTTGGATATTTTCCCTTAATTATTTTAACTATTTCTTCGTTTTGTCTACTACCTATTTCAAATGCAATTAATATTTTATCTTTAAAAATTTTATCTAGTTTTTCTATTATTTCTCTATAAAATTTATATCCATCAATTCCGCCATATAGGGCAATATCAGGTTCTTGAGAAGTAGATATATCTACTTCATCCCCAATTGGTATATATGGTGGATTTGATATTAAAACATCATACCTTTTGGTTAATGGATCTAACATATTGCCTTCAATAAAAGTAATGTCAGTATTTAAAACTTTGGCATTTTCTTTTGCAATATCAATTGCCTTTTTTGATATATCAACAGCAGCAATATTGGCCTGGGGAATAAGTTTTTTTAATGTTATGGCGATTATTCCACTCCCTGTTCCAATATCTACGATATCAATATTATCATTAAAATTATCTTTAATCAACTTATATGCTTTTTGAACTAAATATTCAGTCTCAAATCTTGGTATTAAAACATTCTCATTTACTTTAAACTTGTAACCATAAAAATCGGTTTCTCCTAACAGATATTGAATGGGAGTGTTGTTTCTAATTCCTTCTACAAGTTTTTTAAACTTTTCTATTATATCATCTTCTAATTTTTTATTTAAATCTTTAAAAACATCAAAATAATTAATCTCTAAAAGAGATGATAATAATAAAATCACCTGATCTTTATGAATATATTTTTTGCCATAAACAATTAATTCTTCTATTGTCATTGTGCTGCCAATTTTCTCTTTTGATCTTCGTTAATTAATGCCTCAATAATCTCCTCAAGTTCTCCCTCCATAACACGATCCAATTTGTTTATTGTAAAACCTATTCTATGGTCTGTAACTCTATTTTGTGGATAATTATATGTTCTAATTTTTTCAGATCGATCGCCTGTACCAATTTTGCTTTTTCTTTCAGTTTCAAACTTACTATTTTCTTCTTCCATTTTTTTATCATATAATTTAGCACGTAAAATTTGCATTGCCTTTTCCTTATTTTGTAATTGGCTTCTTTCATTTTGACAACTTACTACGGTGTTTGTGGGTAAATGGGTAATTCTAACCGCACTATCTGTCGTATTAACTGACTGCCCACCAGCACCACCACTATGAAAAACATCTATTCTTAAATCACCAGGACTAATTTCAATATCTACTTCTTCACGTTCTGGCATAACTAAGACCGTTGCTGTTGAAGTATGAACTCTTCCTTGGGATTCAGTATCTGGTACTCTTTGAACTCTGTGTGCACCACTTTCATATTTTAATTTTGAATAGATGCTGTCACCTTTAATCATAATTTCTATTTGAGAAAATCCACCAGCTTCTTTATAATCAGCATGAACTACTTCTAATTTCCATCCTTGAGATTCACAGTATTTTTGATACATATGAAACAAGTCTCCTGCAAAAATATTAGCTTCATCTCCACCTGCTGCCCCTCTTATTTCCATAATAATATTTTTATCATCATCTGGATCTTTAGGTAACAGCAAAAGTTCTAATTTTTTCTCTAACATCTCACTTTTTTCTTCAAGTTCTTTTAGTTCTAACTCTGCCATTTCTTTTAAATCTTGATCATCCAGCAGTTCTTTTGAACCCTCAATATCAGATAAAATCTTCTTATAATCTTTATATACTTCTACAATATCGCTAAGTGAAGACTGTTCTTTAGCAAGTTTTGTCATCTTACTAATATCTGAAATAACTTCTTGCGTTGTAAGTTCTTCACTTAACTCATTATATTTTTTTAATATTCCTTCTAATCTATCTATCATCTTTATCACTCATTTCTAAATAATATTATACCAAAAAAGGCTTATTCATCCAAGCCTAATTCTTCTTCATCTACAATTACCAAATCTTTATATTCGTCAGTATCATCTGATGGATCATCTTCTTCATCATAGCTATCATTTGTAGCAGTTACTTCATCCTCATCAAGTTCTTCATCATTTATCTCATCAAGCTCTATTTCATCTATATCATCTATATCATCTGCAATATGTATTTTTTGTTTTGGATGTTTTGTTCTTAAATCCCAAATGCCGTTATCTAATAAAATAAATCTTTTATCAGTAGCAAGTGAAGTATAATAATCTCCTATTTTTGTTTCAAAAAAATTTTTTGGCAAATCTAACATTTCAATTATTTTTTTAAATAAATCAGCTGTTAATTGCGCCCCATCTTCTTCTATCATCATATAAGTAATATCTTTATATGACATAGCCTCTAATTCTTCTTTAGTTAATTTTTTAATACTCATAGTCATTTCCTTTCAAATATCATATTCTAATTTTAAATTAAAATCCTGATTACTAATTTTATATGTAATACAAATAGTATTATCATAATTATTAATATTCAATACATCAATATAAATTGACATATCGCTATCAATAGTACATACTTTTTTAATAAAATTCAATATATATTCATTATTTTTTACTAAAATTTTATTTTTTATGTCAAAGGTGTACCTATCATCATTATATGAAAACTTTATAATATCATTTTCTATATTTGCAGTTGTTTCAATATTGATATCATTTATTTGACATCTAATCTTTGTTTTTTTAGTCATACTATCACTTAAATCCCTGAGTGCATTATAGCATTAAGTTATTAAATAGTATACATATTTTTATGTTTTTTTTCATACTAATTTTAGGATATGGTGATGATATGAAAATACTTAAAATTATGGGTAAAGTTTTTATATCGCTGATTCTTATATTTATAATTGGAAACTTTTTATGTTATTTTTATGCTCTTATTACCCCTAAAATATCTATTAAAAATATTAATAGTTTTTTCCTTTATGACAATAATAATGAATTAGTATTTCAAGGTAGTGGGACACAAGAGTGGATTACTATTGATGATATATCGCAAAATTTGATAAATGCTACTATTGCAGTTGAAGATAAAAACTTCTATAACCACAAGGGATTTGACTTTTTGAGAATTGGAAAAGCTGCCATAGAGAATATAAAAGCCGGAAGTATCGTCCAAGGTGCTTCAACAATCAGCCAGCAATATGCCAAAAATTTATTTTTAACTTTCGAAAAGTCGTGGAAAAGAAAATGGAAAGAAATGTGGCTTACCTTAGAACTTGAAACTCACTATACGAAAAAAGAAATATTAGAAGGATATTTAAATACAATCAACTATGGACACGGGATGTATGGGATAGAAAATGCCGCACAATATTACTTTAATAAAAGCGCATCTGATTTAACTATTGCTGAAGCTAGCATATTGGCAGGCATACCCAATTCGCCTTCTAATTACTCGCCACTTGCAAATTATAAACTATCAAAAACGAGACAACTTGTCGTTTTAAGTAGAATGCAACAACTTGGATATATATCAGAAGAAGAAAAAAACGAAATTTATAACACGGAATTAACATTTTATGGCAAAGTAGATAGTCTAAATTTAACGACTTTAATGTATTTTCAAGACGCAGTAATGGATGAATTAAAATCAATAGATAAGATTCCATCTAGTTGCTTAGAGACCGGTGGACTAAAAATTTATACGACCCTAGATATAAATGCTCAAACTATTTTAGAAAATAATATTGACAAGTATCTACAAAATTCATTAATTCAAACCGCTTCTGTAATTATGAATTCTGATGATGGATCTATAGTTGCACTTGTTGGCGGGAGAAATTATACAGAATCACAATTTAATCGTGCAACTTCATCTAAGAGACAGTCAGGTTCATCAATTAAACCTTTTTTATATTACGCTGCATTAGAAAATGGTTTTACAGCAAGTACCACTTTTTTAAGTCAAGCAACTACATTTAATTTATCAAATGGTAAAACTTATTCGCCTAAAAACTATAACAATTTATATGCTAATAAAAGCATATCTCTTGCAACAGCAATCGCCTACTCAGATAATATTTATGCCGTTAAAACCCATTTGTTTTTAGACGATGAAGCTTTAAATAGCGTGGCAAGCAGAGTCGGTTTTGATACTACTATTGCAAATGTCCCTTCTTCTGCCCTTGGTAGCACTGAAGTAAATATTATTGAAATGGTAAAAGGGTATGCCACATTTGCAAATGAAGGATACAAAATTAAAGCACACTTAATTTCAAAAGTAGAGGACATGAATGGTAACACGCTATATGAATTTAAAAACGAAAAGAGTTTAGTATTAAATCAATCCTACACTTTTATTATGAGTGAACTTTTATCCAATACTTACGATAATAATCTTATTGACTATAATTATCCAACATGTATTGGAATTGCACCTAGATTAACAAGAAAATATGCAATGAAAAGCGGAACAACCGACTATGATGCGTGGCTTGCCGGCTATACCCCTAATTTTGTGATGGTTAGCTGGGTTGGGTACGATAATAATTTGCCCGTTAGTTCTTCAGAAAGTTTTGCCAACAAAAAAATATGGGCTGATACTATGGAAAAATATCTAAATGATAAAGAAAAAATATGGTATGATATGCCTCCTAATATTGTTGGAGTCCTTGTTGATCCGATTTCTGGAACTCTTGCAACAGCCAATAGCAAGAATAAAAAAGTTCTGTACTATTTAAAAGGTACAGAACCATCTAATACTATTAGCGCTTTTGATGATATTAATCAAGAATAATTTCTACTTCGTCATCATTGTTTAATAGATGACTATTAGCATCATCCAAATCTAAATGAAGTTCATATGTAGCAAGTGGTGTTGGTTTCACATAGACATTGTCAATAATTCCACCTTTTTCACCACTAATTTTTATTTTAACTTTTTCGTGTCCATTCAATTTAGATGTCAAAAGTGCGTCATTAGTAATATGTATATGTCTTGATGCAATTATTGCACACTCCCTTGATATACTACCTTTGGGGCCAATAATCTCTATCATTACAGCGTTTCTCAAATCACCAGAATTTCTAACTGGTGGTTTTATTTTTAATGCATGTGCATCTGTTTTAGATATTTCAAGCTGCGTGTACTCTCTAATTGGTCCTACAACTCTAATATGTTTAAATATTTTATCACCATTTTTAACATCAACATATAAATTGGATGCAAACTGTCCCGGTTGAGTAAGTTCTACTTCTCTAATCATTTTAGTATCACCAAACAATTTAGCAAAATCTTTTTTGGTTAAATGAATATGTCTCGCTGATATTTTTATCTTTAAATTCATACTATCACCTATTACAATTATACACTGATTAACTTTTTTGTGATATATCTTTTTTTAATACATATAGTTTTATTGACAAGAAAGGATGATTTTATGAATACCAATTATAACCCTAATAACCAGTATATTCCTAATCCACAAAACTATTTACAGCCTGCAGTAGAAGAAGAACAATCATACGTTGAAAATATTCTAAGACTTAATCGTGGTAAGATTGCAAGATTTTACATGGCTTTTCCTGACTCGGTTGAATGGCGAGATAAAGTTTTTACTGGAATTATTGAGCAAGCAGGAAGAGATCACGTAATAATAAGTAATCCCCAAGATGGGAAATGGTACTTGCTTTTAGCTATCTACTTAAATTATGTAGAATTTGATGAGAAAATTAATTATAGTAATAGTTTCTATCCACAATAAAATACTTATCGCTAAGTATCTTATTCAATATTAAGTGAAATAATTCTTATGAAACATATCGATGCAAACGTCGTATAAAGTATATCATAGATATGGGTTCCCTGTAGCAATACAAATATTGTACATACTGCTGCAATAACTATTATTGCATTCCCTTTTCCTCTTGATAACAAGAAATAATCAAACTCCTCACATTTAAAATTTACATCCACAATTAAAATAACAATAAATAAAAAATATTAAATGCAATTTTAATATTTTTTTAATACTTTACACTTTCTTTTACTTATTTTTTCATTCTTCTACATATTTTCCTAAAAATTTAGATGCAATGAGAACTGCTTTGTTTTCAAAATCTGTTATTTTGTTTTTAGTAGACATAATTATGACAGATCCTATCGAATCACCATTTACTATAATAGGGCTTATAGAATAACTTGCTTTTTCTAGTGTAGAATTTATAAATGGAAAATTATTGAATTCCTCTATGAATACATGTTCTCTATTGTCTATAAGATAGCCTAATTCTTCACTTATGTTTTGCTCAAAATATTCTTTCTTCTTTTCACCCGCTATAGCAATGACCAGATGTCTGTCAGTAATAATTATATTTTCTTTTATTACTTCGTATATGCTATCAACATAATTTTTATAAAATTCTTCTAAATTGCTAAACGGAGAATGTTTCTTTAATATTATGTTCTCGCTTTCCAAAAAAATCTCTAATGACTCTCCATCTTTAATTCTTAGTGTCTTTCTAATCTCTTTTGGAATAACAATTCTACCTAAATCATCAATTCTTCGTACTACTCCTGTATTTTTCATATATTACCAACTTTCTACATTCTTTATTGTCTCCAAAATTATGTTCTCATATACTATTATTTTACCTATTTATAAGTTTTCCCTTAAGTATATTATAATATTGTTAAAAGAATATCTCATTGGTAAATTATGGAAAAAATTAACCAATACTTAACAAAAAAAGAAATATACTTTATATTTCTTTTAATAGATTATTTAAATAATAAATTGGAGATTTTTCTAAATCCTGTAGCAAGAGCTTAATATGAAATATATTACTTTTATATATAAATTGAAATTTATTCGATATTTTTATTGATTTAATAAATACGTCTTGATAGTCTATTTCTTTCGATTTTTCTTTACTAAATACCAATTCAATGTATTCTTTCTTTTGAATAACATCAACTACATCAAGGCTTTTAGCAAGTTTTTCAAACCATTCCTCATACATATAATTAATAAGATATTCATCTAATTTTCCAAAACGATCCTCCAACCCAGATTTTATTTTCATAAGTGTCTCATAAGAGTCAACTTTATTAATCTCTTTATGAATAATAATTTTTAAATCTGATTCACTAACATATTCATCTTCAATATGAGTTTTAACATTTATTAGAGGTGCCACGTATTCCGTTTCCTCATCTTCTTCTATATTTTCTCCTTTTAATCTAAGTATCTCTCGCGTTAACATTTTAAAATAAAGATCAATCCCAACAGTATCAATAAATCCAGCTTGCTCACTACCTAGAATGTCTCCGGCGCCTCTTATCATCAAATCTTTATTAGCAATATTAAAACCACTTCCAAGATCGGTATACTCTTTTATAACATTTAATCTTTTAATAGCAGTTTCTGTTAATACTTTATTTTTATTATACATTAAATATGCATATGCTAATCTATCACTTCTTCCAACTCTTCCCCTTATTTGATATAACTGACTTAGTCCCAACCTATCAGAATCGAGCACAATCAGACTATTAACATTTGGAATATCAATCCCATTTTCAATTATAGTTGTGCACAATAATACATCATATTCACCATTTATAAACTTGTATGTGCAATCTTCTAGATCATAACTATTCATCTGACCATGAGCATAAGTTATTTTAGCATCTAGTACCAATAACTTTAGTTTTTTATATCTTTCTTCTAAATGCTGTACTCTATTGTCTAATACAAATATTTGTCCATTTCTCGATAATTCTTTATATATTATATTTTTTATTAAATAATCATTTTCCTCAATTACATATGTCTGTACAGGCAATCTATTAGATGGTGGTGTTTCAATAATGGATAAGTCTTTTAAACCTAAAAGTGCCATCTGTAATGTCCTTGGAATTGGTGTTGCAGTAAGTGTTAAAATATCAATATTTGTTGCAATTTTTTTAATTTTTTCTTTGTGGATTACTCCAAATTTTTGCTCCTCATCAATCACTAATAGGCCCATATCTTTTAATAAGATATCATCACTTAACAATCTATGGGTCCCAATTACAAAATCATACTCTCCCGTAGTTAAACCGTTTAAAATTTTTGTTTGATTTTTCCTAGTTGTAAAACGATTTAATAATCCAATTTTTATAGGATAATTCTTGAATCTTTCAACAGCGTTATCATAAATCTGTTGTGATAATAATGTAGTTGGGCATAGATATAATACCTGTTTTGAATCGCAAATTGCTTTGAAAATTGCTCTAAATGCCACTTCCGTTTTTCCATATCCAACATCTCCACAAAGCATTCTATCCATTGGAAAACTTGACTCCATGTCATTTTTAATTTCTTTTGTTACCTTCGTTTGATCTGGAGTTAATTCATACATAAATTCTCCCTCAAACATGGCTTGCATTGGTGTATCGGTACTAAATTTATATCCCTGAGCCATCTTCCTTTTTGCCTGAATCGTAATTATTTCCTTAGAAATATCTTTTAATTTCTCTCTAATTCTTTGCTTTGTCTTAGCCCACTCAATACCATTTAAACTGTTTATTTTAGGTGTTGCACCATCATTACCTGAATATTTGGCAATTAAATCAATTTTTTCAACTGGAATATATAATTTATCATTTTTTAAATAAAGAATTTCCAAATAATCTTTTAATATTCCATCTTTCGTTAATGTTTTAATTCCGTTGTAAATACCAATTCCATAAATATTATGAACTATATAATCTCCTACTACTAACTTGCTTACATTCTGAATTTTTTGACCATATTTCAACAAATTATTTGTTCTATGGGGTTCCTTTCTAATATTATAGATTTCATTTTTTGATAAGAAAACATATTGATCATAAACAAAACCTTCATTCATATTCTTATCAATCAAATTTACTTTATTTTCAAAGATATTATCCTCGTCTGTAAAAATATATCCTTTATCTAAACTTTTAGATAGTTTGTTTAATTGTTTTTTGGTAAGTGCCACTATTACTGTTTTTTTATTGTTTATTTTTTCCTTTATATATTCATTAATTTTTATTATATTTTCGTTAAAAGAATCAATAATTTTAACATCATATTTTTTAAAATTTATCTTTTTATCAACAATATCGCTATCAAAAGATAGATAATGAATCGAATCCTGTTCAAATACTTTATCTAATTCAAAAAGTTTAGCATCATTATTTTTACAATTCAATTCCAACATGTCAACTAAAAGTCTATCATAGCTGTTTTTTATTTGGTTATAGTCTTTATATATAATATATTTGTCATTAAAATATGATGATATATTTACAAAATTTTGATTGTTTTCATTTTCTTCTAGAAAAGGTTTAATTACAATATTATTGATACTTTCTATTGATTTTTGGGTATCAACATCAAAATATCTAATAGATTCTATTTCATTTCCAAAAAACTCTATACGCACCGGATTATTTTCTTCAAATAGAAAAATGTCTAAAACAAATCCGCGAACGCCAATATCCCCAGTTTTTGAAACCAAAACTTCTCTTTTATATCCCAAATTTATTATATTTTCCACCAATTTTTGAATATCAATTGTATCTTTTATTTTTAAATTGATAATAGAATCATTATATTTCTTTTTATTTGGCAAATATTTTAAATATCCTTCTAAATGGGTTATAACAACTTGCCTATCATCATTAATTAATTTATTTAAGACCTCTAATCTCTTCGCTAAATACTCCTTGCTAACAGATACCGCTTTACTAGTTAGAAAATCATCTGCTGGAAAAATATATACATTTTTTAGGTAACTACTAATATAATTATAAAGTTTGTTTGCCTCAAATAACGTCGGTGTCACAATAAGTATTCCTTTTTTATTTTCCTCATATAACTCTTTTATAGACAAACTAAAAAATTCATCGGTAATACCAGATATACCCATGTTATTTTTTAATGCTTTATTTGTAATTTGGGTGAAAATGCTCACAACATCACCTACTTCTAATTATATTTATTCATCAATCTTTCAAAATCTATTTTTATATAATCTATAACTATATTCTCCGCAATTTCTAATATTTTATTTAAATTTGATATTTCTTCTTTTGACAACTTGCCCGTAACATAATCTTTTGTATCAATATCCTTGTTATTACTAATTCCAATTTTTAATCTTTTATATTGATCAGTTTTAATATTTTCTTCAATATTTTTTAAACCATTATGTCCACCACTACTGCCATGACCTTTTAATTTAATATGACCAAATTCTTGATCTAAGTCATCAGAAATTACCAAAATATCATCAATCTTTATATCAAAAAAGTCAATATATTTTTTTACAACAATTCCAGATAAGTTCATATATAACTGTGGTTTTAACAATATTACCTTTTCTTCATTTAGAATAGTTTCTAAATACTCTCCATTAAATTTATTTTTAAAATTACCAAGTTTCAACTTATCAACAAGGCTGTTGATAACCATAAATCCCATATTATGCCTTGTCGCTGCATATTTTTTGCCAGGGTTCCCAAGACCTATTATTAATTTCATATACTCACTTCCTATTAAACATATTTAAAATTTCATCTGTATAGCCATCTCTATCATGTACATATAATGGACTAATTATCTTTAGGCCACTATTTCCGTTCTTGATACATTCCACCAAGATAGCATTACATTCTTTACCCATTTTAGGATAAACAAATTGTATTTTTTTTGGTTCCAATCTATATTTTTTTAATATATCTAAAAATTCAAATAATCTATCCGGTCTATGAACAAATGCAAAAGTACCATTTTCTTTTAAGAGCCAAACCGCAGCTTTTACAATTTCTTCAAAAGTAACTTTTATTTCATGTCTAGCAATTGTTTTGGTTATACTTTCATTTGTTAAAGACCTTTTTTCATATTTAAAGTACGGGGGATTACTAACCACTATATCAAAACTATCTTTAGGATATATTTTGCTGAGATTATTGATATCTTCATTTAAAACCTTTATTTTTGATGATAACCGATTATATTCAATCGATTCAAATGCCAAATCATATATTTTTTTTTGTATTTCAATACCAACTATCGAAACATTAGAATATTTATATGCTAAAATTAGTGGAATTACTGCGTTTCCAGTTCCCAAATCTATTATTTTTTTGCTTTTTTTACCAATAGATATAAAATTGGCAAGCAGTACAGAATCAATTGAAAAACAAAAACTATCCTTCATTTGATATATCTTTAGATCACCATAACCTAATAAATCATTTAGTTGTTTATTTGCCATCTACAATTACAATTCCTTTTTCTGCTACATCTACCTTATATGTGTTTGCAACAACATCAACTGCTACTATTTTTCCTTTACCTTGAGGAGTGTCAATATAGGTGCCTACTTTTAACATTTTCTTTTTCCCTTCGTCGTATATGTCGTTTTCATAGTTTAAACAACACATGAGTCTTCCACAACAACCATTAATTTTTTGGGGATTTAATGCTAAATTTTGGTTTTTCGCCATATTAATTGACACTGCATTTAAATCGCTTAAAAACAAGTGGCAACATAATTGTCTTCCGCATTGGCCATATCCTCCAACAATTTTTGCTTTATCTCTAACCCCTATCTGTCTTAATTCAATACGAGTACAATATATTTTTGCAAGTTTTTTTGCTAAAACTCTGAAATCAATTCTTTCATCCGCTAAAAAGTAAAATAAAAGTTGTCTTCTATCAAATGTAAAAGATGCATTTAGAATCTTCATTTCTAAACCTAATTCATTAACAATGTCATTAGCATCGTTAAGAGCTTTCTCAGCATCTTTCAAATTTTTTTCGTTTGATACTTCATCTTCCTCTGTTGCCAACCTAATTATTGATTTAATTGGTGATGATAATTTTGTTTCATCAACTTCAATTATTCCAGTTGCAACACTGCCAAACTGTAGTCCTTTTTCAGTCTCAACAATAACATTATTACCCTTTTCTATAGCTTCTTTATTTATTTCAAAATAATAAATTTTGTTAGAATTACTAAAATTTATGCCTAAAACCTTACGCATTTACCTCATCTCCTTCTTCTAAAGAAATTATGAAATTACTTATTATTAAATCTTTATTTACATTAAAATGAATATAACCTAAAAATCTTAAAATAATATTAATCTTCTTTATTATATCATCTAATTCTTGTCTGGAGCATATATAATTTATTTCTTTCGATTTATCAACAAAAGTTTTTAAATCCCTACCTATTTTGCAATTTAACACATCTTGATAAATCAGCAACGCAATTGTTAAAAATATATCAAATTTTTCTTTGAAATTATATATTTCTTTGTCTGCTAAAACATTTGATCCTTTCATTTCAAAGTCTATTATTATTTCAAATATTTTATTTTCTAATTTTTCTGTTTCTTCCTTATCAATCGAATTTTCATCATCAAATGTTTTAATTAGATACTTTTCAATATCGAGTGGTTGATTGTTAGGAGACATTGTAAGTATTTGACAACGTGATGCAATAGTAGATATTACTTTATGTTGATCATTTGCTAAAAGAAATATAATAATATTTTCTGCAGGCTCCTCTAAAAATTTTAATATTGAATTTGCAGAAGAACTATTAAATTTATTTGATTCTCTTATAATACATATTCTATATTTGCCAAATACTGGTTTTGTTGAAAAAACATGCTTTAATTCCAGCATTTGCTCTTTTTTTATTTCTTTACCATCCGGAGATATTATATAAAGTTCTGGGTAATTATTATTATCGATTAAATTACATATAAATTCCTTATTATCTTCAAAATCAACACACAACAAAAATTTTGTTATCGCAATAACAAATTCAAATCCATCATTTCCATTTTCTTCTATTAAGTAGGCATGAGAAATTTTATTACTCTTTACACTATTAAGAAAAAAATCGCATATATGTTGTTGTTTTTTATATTCATCTAACATAACATCACCCACTTAATAAAAAATATAATATTACTCCGATCAAACCAAATATTCCAAATATTCCTGTTATTAAAATTGTGCATATATTAATAGGCACTATTGCATTAAAACCAACTGCGGCTAAATTATATAAATATAATATAAAAGGAGCAATTATTATCCTTTTTAATAAATCAAATATCTTTTTTTTAATAAATATCACCCATATAATTATATGAGTCTAATATCTATTCTATCTCTTTTCGATTACGAAGAGCAGACTCTAAAGTTAGGGAGTCTATATAATCTATTTCCGCTCCAACGGGAATACCACTAGCTATTCTTGAAACCTTAACTGCGGTATCCTCCAACAACTTTTTAATATATAGTGCAGTAGTCTCCCCTTCAATTGTTCCTTTTACTGCAACTATTATTTCTTCAACTTTCTCTTTATTTATTCTTTCTATCAACTTTTTAATGGCAATATCTTCTGGCCCTATGCCATCAATAGGAGATATTAATCCCCCTAAAACATGATACCTTCCTTGATAATTACCAAGTTTTTCAAATAAAAATACATCCTTTGAATCTTCTACAACGCAAATTGTATTACTGCTTCGATCCTTACTCATACAAATCATGCACTTTTCATCTTCACACAATGTTCCGCAAATTTCACATTTTTTGATTTTTATTTTGACATTTTTTATATCAGTACTAAAATTTGTTACACTATCATCATCTAACATTAAGATAGAAAAAGCCATTCTTTCAGCCGTTTTCTCTCCAATTCCTGGTAATTTTTTAAAATCTTCTACTAGTTTTTTAAACGAAATTGGATACATCATTTAAAACAACCCTGGCATAGCACTAGAATATTTGCCCATTTTAACATTGGTAACTGCATCTACCTGCTTTAAAGCATCATTAAAGGCTATAACAATCATATCCTCTAATATTGATAAATCTTCTTTTACATCATTGTCATTTTCTATTTTTACTGACAATACTTGCTTTGCACCGTTAATTTTAACTGCTACAAGTGCACTTTTCCCTTCAAATTCCATTTCATCAATTTCTTTTTTAGACTTTAAAACATCCTGTTGCATTTGTTGTGCTTGTCTCATTAAAGCTTGCATATTCATATATATTTCCTCCTTATTGAATTTCTACCAAATCTTGCCCAAAAATATCAATGGCTTTTTCTACAACTTCATTTTCTTCTTCAACATCGTTATTTATCAGAGGTGGTTCTTCCTTATAGGTATAGTTTTTCCCGTCTTTAATATTCTTAACATAATCTTTTTTCAATTTGTTCCACTTTTCTTCTGACACAAAAATTAATTTAAAATATCTTCCATATATCAAACTAAACAAATTTTCTGTATTTTCAAGTGAATTATTTGCATTTTCAACCATGGAATCATATTTAAGTGAAATAATTATGTTTTTTTCGCCGACAACTCTGATTTCACCATCAATTAAATATGTTACATATGTTGCAAATTCTTTATTATTAATATATCTCGACATTTCTATTTCCATAGATTTTAGATCTTTTAATATTTCTTTGTTTGCTGTTGCAAATGCATTATTTATCCTTATTTCAGTTTGTGAATTTTCAGATTTTTTTATTTCTCTTACCGTTACTGGCAATGTATCTTTTTTAGATTTTTTTGAAACTTCTGGAATGTTTTTTAAAATTTTTTCTTTTGTAATTTGCTCAGAATTTGTTTGCAACTCAGGCCCTTCTTCATATAATTTTGCACATTTTATCATACCTAAATCAAAAAACATTCTTGGATTATCCGAAGTTTTCATATTGATAATGGATTTGTACATAATATCTATAACTATATATTCTCTTTCATCAACTTCATTGCTTAAAGCTTTTTCCATTATTTTATCTCTAAATTTTAGCATTACCTCATCAGCAAGCAACATAATATCCTTACCATTTTCAAACAAATCATCAATTTCTTTAATTAACTGGCAAATTTTACCTTCTAATATCAGTAATACTAAATTATCAATTTCCTTTTCATTTGCTATGCCACGAAATTTATAAAAATCCTCTTCGGTTATAATATTGTTAGTATATAATGCTAACTTATCAATCATGCCGATTGCATCGCGGAGTGCACCATCGCTATATTTTGCTATTAATTTTAAAGATGAATCATCTATTTTAATTTTTTCTAATTCCGCGATAGTTTTTAATTTTTCTATAATATCAGTCTGTGGTATTCTCTCAAATTCAAAACATTGACACCTAGAAATTATTGTTTGTGGCACCTTATGATATTCAGTGGTAGCCAAAATAAAAATAACATGAGATGGTGGTTCTTCTAGTGTTTTTAAAAGCGCATTAAATGCCCCTGACGATAGCATGTGTACCTCATCAATAATATAAACACGATATTTAGATATGCTTGGCATAAAGTTTATCTTGTCTCTTATGGCTCTTATTTCTTCTACTCCATTATTAGAAGCTGCATCTATTTCAATAATATCGGAATTATTTTTTTGTTCTACGCTTATGCAACTTGGGCACTCACCACATGGATCATCTCCATTTAATTTAAAACAGTTAACTATTTTTGCCATTAATTTGGCAATTGTAGTCTTTCCTGTACCTTTTGGGCCGTAAAACAAATAGGCATGGGAAATTTTTCCATTTTTAACAGAATTTATTAATACTTTTTTTATTTTCTGTTGTCCTGCCACCTCTGAAAAAGTTTGAGGTCTATATTTTCTATATAATGCATAATATTCCATAATTTTCTCCCCCACACTAAATATTTGTACTTTAATTATACCACAAATTATTTCCCGGGAAATAATTTATAAGCATTTTATTAAAGTTTATTTTTTAAATTATTTCTATCTATTTCTAAGATCATCAAAAAATTCCTTTAATAGGTGCGAACACTTGTTTGCTAAACATCCTTTTGAAACTTTACATGTATAATTTATAATAGTGTTTTGTTCTGCACCAATGATAATCTCAGAAATTCTAGATTCTTCAATAGCCCCATAACACATCTTACATGGTTCTAATGTTACGTATAGTTTACAATCATTTAGTCTCCAATCGCCTAATACTTGGCAAGCTTTTTTGATTGCCAATATTTCTGCGTGATCAATTGCAATTCCAGTTTCATTTTTTCTATTATATGCTCTTGAAAGAATTTTACCATCTTTGACGACAACGCATCCAACTGGAATTTCTTGAAATTTGAGTGCTTTCTCTGCCTCTTTGACAGCTTCTCTCATAAATTTTTCATCCATATTTACACCTCAAAAAAAGTGCACACACAAATTGATTCTTAAGGCTGCTACTTTCCAGTCCTGACCTAATTCAAATATATGTGTTGCACAGCAATATTTTAATATATACTTTAGGATTTTGTCAATTAATCAATGTTTCACGTGAAACATAGTATATCTAATATTTTTTTATTTCTACTACTTTCTCTCTTATATTACATGGAATTTTTCTCTATTTAACTATTCAAGTACTCACGCTTTTATATTAAAAAAATGTTTAACCTTTATCTGTTAATCAATGTTTCACGTGAAACATTGATTGTATTTTTATCTCCAAATTATTTCTCGGGAAATAATTTTTATGTTTCACGTGAAACATAGTATATCTAGTATCTTTTTATTTCTACTACTTTCTCTCTTATATTACACAGATTTAAATCTATCAAAGTATTTAAATATATAGGTTTTGTAAACAAGAATATGCTTAATCTTTATTTATTGATCAACGTTTCACGTGAAACATTGATTATAATTTTACCTCCAAATTATTTCCCGGGAAATAATTTTTATGTTTCACGTGAAACATAGCATATCTAATGTTTTTTTATTTCTACTACTTTCTCTCTTACATTACACAGATTTAAATCTATCAAAGCATTTAAATATATAGGTTTTGTAAACAAGAATATGCTTAATCTTTATTTATTGATCAACGTTTCACGTGAAACATTGATCACATATCATACAAAAAGCAATGTTTCACGTGAAACATTGCTATAAAATATCAGCATTGTTATTAGAAATTATTTCCCGGGAAATAATTTACCATAATTTTCCAATGATTAATTTATGGTTCTACTACACTAACTTCTTCCGTCTCTTCCTCTTTTTCTATAATTGCTGCTGTTGTTACATACTGCCCATCTTTTAAAGTAATGACTCTAACTCCCTGAGTAGATCTCCCCATAACTGAGATTTTATTAACATCTAATCTGATAACAATTCCCTGGTTAGTTGTAATAATTAAATCTTCATCACCATTTACAACTTTGAAAGCTACCAAATTACCATTTTTTTCAGATATATTTAAGGCCTTTACTCCTTTACTACCACGATGAGTCAATCGATATTCTTCTACTTTTGTCATCTTGCCATAACCTTTTTCAGTCAAAACTAATATTTTTTGATCCTTATCAACAAGATCTGCTCCAATTACGATAGCATCTTCCATATCTATTGCTTTAACGCCGGATGTATTTCTGCCCATGGTTCTAACTTCATCTTCGTTAAATCTTGCCATTCGCCCTTTATTTGATGCTAGAATTACTTCCTTATCACCGGTTGTTTTTCTCACTGAAATTAATTCATCGCCCTCTTTTAAATTAATTGCTAATTTTCCTGTCTTTCTGATTGAATCAAATTCATTTATATCTGTTTTCTTTGTTAAACCATCTTTCGTGAAAAAAATCAAACTTTTGTATGTGTTGTCTCCTGCACTTACCGTTATTATTGAATTTACTTTTTCTTCTTTTTCTAACGGAAGTAGGTTAACTATTGGTATGCCTTTTGATTGCCTAGAGAATTCAGGAATCTCATATCCTTTTATCCTATAAACCTTACCTAAGTTAGTGAAAAATAATATGTAATCATGTGTTATGGCATTTAACATCTTTTCTACGTAATCTTCTTCGTTTGTAGCCATACCTTTTATTCCAACGCCGCCACGGTTTTGAGATTGATATGTATTTACATTTAATCTTTTTATATATCCCTTCTCAGTTAGTGTTATAAGAATATTTTCAACAGGAATTAACGATTCATCTTCTATATAATCAATTGTTGTCATATCAATTTTTGTTTTTCTTTCATCACTATATTTATTTTTAATTTCAGTCATTTCATCTTTTATGATATTTAAAACTCTCTCACTGTTTGCCAAAATATCTAATAAATCTTCTATAAATAATAATAGTTGCTTTAATTCTTCTTCTATTTTGTCTCTTTCTAACCCAGTTAATCTTCTAAGTTTCATTTCCAAAATAGCATCTGCTTGAATATCACTTAAACCAAACCTTGTAATTAAGCCTTCTTTAGCTTCTTGATCACTTTTGGCTGCTCTAATCAATTTTACGACTTCATCTATATTATCAAGTGCTATCTTCAATCCTTCTAATATATGTTCTCTTTTTTTAGCTTTATCTAAGTCAAATCTAGTTCTTCTTATAATAATATCTTTTTGATATTCTAAATAATACTTTAAAATATCTTTTAATCCTAATGTCATTGGTCTTCCATCAACTAGCATAAGGAAATTAATTCCATATGAAACTTGCAATTGCGTATGTTTATATAAATTATTTAAAACGACTTTTGCATTTGCATCTTTCTTTAAATCAATAACAATTTTTATTCCCTCAAGTGCTGATTCATCATTTAAGTTACTAATTCCTTCTATCTGTTTATCTCTAACTAATTCTGCAATTCTTTGAATTAAGGCCGTCTTATTTACTTGATAAGGAAGCTCACTGACTATTAGTCTGTTTTTTTCATCATCAATATTTACTTCAGCACGAATTGTAATTGTTCCTTTTCCTGTTTCATATGCTCTTTTAATTCCACTATTTCCTAATATTGTACCTGCTGTTGGAAAATCTGGTCCTTTTATATACTGCATCAATTCTAAAACATCTATTTCTGGATTATTGATATAAGTAATACATGCATCAATTACTTCACCCAAATTGTGTGGTGGAATATTTGTAGCCATACCAACAGCAATTCCCATGTTTCCATTTACTAAAATGTTAGGAAATCTAGATGGTAAAACTACTGGTTCTTTCCTTTGACCATCATAGTTATCAACAAAATCAACAGTATCTTTATTTAAGTCTCTTAACATCTCCATTGAAATCTTTGATAATTTTGCTTCAGTATAACGAGATGCTGCTGCGCTATCTCCATCAATCGAACCAAAGTTTCCGTGACCATCTACTAAAGTATGACGATAAGTAAAGTCTTGTGCCATTCTTACCATACTTTCATAAATTGCTGAATCTCCATGAGGGTGATAATGTCCCATAACAGCACCAACAGCATTGGCACTTTTTTGATGTTTTTTATCAGGAGTCATTCCTTCTTCATACATTGTATATAGTATTCTTCTGTGAACTGGTTTTAATCCATCTCTAACATCTGGAATTGCACGAGCTACAATAACACTCATTGCGTAGTCTAAAAAAGATGTTCTCATTTCAGATGTAATACATACATCACTAATTTTATCTAATAATTTATTCTCATCCATTTTAAAACCTCCCTACACATCTAGATTCTTAACGCTAAGCGCATTTTCTTCTATAAACTTTCTTCTTGGTTCTACTTCCTCACCCATCAATAATTGAAATATTTGATCTGCAAGAATAGCATCATCTAAATTAACTCTAGTTAAGGTTCTTGAACTAATATGCATTGTTGTTTCTCGTAATTCAATTGCATCCATCTCACCTAAACCTTTCATACGTACTATCTCATACTTAGTATTTTCAGGTAATGTTGCAATATAGTCATCACGTTCTTTTTCATTTAAAACATATTTGTTTGTTTTACCATGCGAAATTTTAAATAAAGGCGGTTGAGCTGCATAAATGTGTCCTTGTTCTACAAGAGGTTTAAAGTATCTATAGAAGAACGTTAATAACAATGTTCGTATGTGTGCTCCATCAACATCAGCATCGGTCATGATTATTATTTTGTGATATCTAAGTTTTGTAATATCAAATTCCTCACTTATTCCTGTACCAAATGCTGTTATTAGACTTCTTATTTCCTCATTACTTAAAACTTTATCCAATCTAGCCTTTTCAACATTTAAAATTTTACCTCTTATTGGTATTACTGCTTGAGTTTTAGAATCTCTTCCTTGTTTAGCAGGTCCTGCTGCACTATCTCCTTCGACTATAAATATTTCAGAAACGGAAGCATCTTTACTTGAACAATCAGTAAGTTTTCCCCACTGATTAGTAAGTTCCAATCCTCCTTTTCTTCTTGTTAACTCTCTTGCCTTCTTTGCCGCAAGTCTGGCACGAGAAGCCATCATCCCTTTTTCTACTATTATTTTAGCCTGATCTGGATTCTCAAGTAAAAATCTTTCTAATCCTTCGGCGAAGATTTTATCAGTTATACCTCTAACCTCAATATTTCCTAATTTAGTTTTAGTTTGTCCTTCAAATTGGGGATTTGGATGCTTAACTGATACGATCATTGTTAAACCCTCTTTAACATCATCGCCAGACAAACTGTCTTCACTTGTTTTAATAATATTTTTAGAAAGGGCATATTTATTTAATATTCTAGTTAAGGCTCTTTTTACACCATCTTCATGAGTTCCACCTTCTGGTGTATGAATATTATTAACGAATGAATATAAGCTAGAATTATATGAATCATTATACTGAAATGCCACTTCAACGATTATATCCTGATCTTTTCCTGTAATATCTGGAACTGTGTTATGAATTGGGTTTTTATTTTCGTTTAACATTTGAACATATTCAACTATTCCACCTTCATAACAAAATTCGTCTTTTTTACCATCTTCGCGTTCATCGATTAAAACAATTTTTAAACCTCTATTTAAAAATGCCATTTCACGAATTCTTTGTTTTAATGTATCATAACTAAATATTGTTGTTTCTTCAAATATGTTTGGATCTGGTTTAAATGTTACAGTTGTTCCTGTCCTATCACTATCACATTCCCCCACGATCTCTAATTTTGTTCTATTTTTTCCACCATTACTATACTTTTGGTAATAAACATGGCCGTCTCTATAGACATTTACTTCTAACCATTCAGACAGTGCATTAACTACACTGGCACCAACTCCATGAAGTCCTCCTGATACTTTATATCCGCCTCCACCAAATTTTCCACCAGCATGTAATATGGTATAAACAGTCTCTAATGTTGATACTCCTGTTTTTGGATGAGTATCTACTGGAATACCACGTCCATTATCTTTTACAGTTATAGTATTATTCTTACCTACTATAACTTCAATAACAGTACAATATCCTGCTAATGCTTCATCTATTGAATTGTCTATTATTTCCCAAACTAGATGATGAAGTCCTTTCTCTCCGGTCGTACCAATGTACATACCTGGTCTTTTTCTTACTGCTTCCAATCCTTCTAAGACTTGAATTGAAGAGGAATCATATTTTCCTTGTACTTTTTCTTCGTCCATTTTTTGTTCCTTCTTTCTTTGTAATAGTTCCATTTTTCACATGAAATATATCTGCTTTTTCAAGTATATTTTCATTTATATTTTTTAAATCCGTTGTCGTTATTATATATTGAACATTAGATTTAATAAATTTAAGTAATCTATTTCTCTTCTTTATATCAATTTCACTAAATGCATCATCTAATAAAACTATTGGATATTCACCTTTGTATTTTTTAAATACTTCCACCTCTGCAATTTTTAACGCAAGTATTATTAATCTTTGTTGACCTTGAGAACCATAATTTTTCATATTATTCTCATCTAAATAAAAACAAAAATCATCTCGATGAGGACCATATAAAGTCATTTTTTGAAATACTTCTTTCTTTAAATTTTTTTTATAAAAATCTAATATTTCTTTTTCTTCACAAATACTTTTTTCATATTTTATTTCTAGGCCATGTGTTCCTGTCAATTTATAATAAATTTCTTCTAATTTTTCGTTAATGTCTTTTATAAATATTTCCCTTTTATTATAAATAATTAACATTCTTTCTATCATCTTTTTTGTTACTATTTCTAAATAATCATCAAACTTATTTCCATTATAATTTTTCAAGTATTCATTTCTTATTCTTAAAAGTTTATTATATTCATTTAATACAATTGTATATTTTGAATCTAGCTGACATAATTCAGTATTTAATAGGTTTCTCCGATATTGAGGAGATCTTTTAATTATTTCCAAATCATCAGGAGTAAATAAAATCATATTGATATTAGAAATATATTGAGATACTTTTTTTTCTTCAAAATTATTTATCTTTAAGATTTTATTTAATTTTGAAATTATAACTTCATAATTTTTTGAATTTTCTTTATTTTCAATAAAACCTTTAATTTTTAAGAAATCTTCTTCTTCTTTAATTAATTCATAATCATATATAGTTCTTCTAGATTTAGGTATAGCTAGCAAATATATACTTTCTAATATGTTGGTTTTTCCCTGAGCATTGTCTCCTACAAATATATTAATATTATTATTAAAAATAATTTCTAATTCCTTAATATTTTTGTAATTTTTAATATTAATTTTTGTAATTTTAATTTTTAAGTACCAAAAATGCTCATTTTATCACCTTTTAAAAAATAAATACCACTATACCACAATTTAATTATACCACAAATTTGCACAAAAAAAGAGATATTTCTCTCTTTTTTTAATATTTTCTCTTTTTTAGTATAGCATTTAATCTAGTAGCTCTAAGTATTTGATTTTGAATGGATAAATATGGAATATCAATAACAATTTCTTGATCGTTATCAAAAACAATTATAGTTTTTCTTTCTTTTTTAATAATATCTTTAATATTATTAACTGCTATCCAATGACAATTATCAAGAGATGGTGAAGTAGTTGGAAAAAATATAATATCTTTACTTTCTTCTACTACAATTGGTATTTTGTAATTTGAACCTAATATATATTTTGACCCATTTTGCCTTCCCATTAAAGAACTACCAAAATATGAACAACTATTTTCCATTATCTTATTTGGTGTTAAATCAATAATATGTTCATCACTTTTTTCTATTACTTTAGATTTTTTATCAGATATTGGCATAATTATAAGAGTCTCTTCATTTATTTCATAATTATTCATAATAATCCCCCTTTCCATAACATATTTCAATAAAAAAATACATTATATTTCAAAATATAACATATTCTTTTGTCTAATTTTATCGAATTTTGTAGAATTAAAAATTTTTAATAAGTTCTTATGGATTGAATTAATTCTAGAAGATTATCATTATCTTCTTCTTTCATTATAATTGGTCTTATTTCTTCTATGAAAAATATTCTAATATTCTCTGTCTCTAATGCTTTAATTGCATCCATCATATATTTACTGTTAAAAGAAATCTTTATTTTATTTTTACAATCAATATTATATTTTTCTTCTACCTTACCTATTTCTAGAGACATTGATGTAATTTTCATTTCTTTGTTATTAATTTCTAAAGTTACTATATTGTTATCTTTATCATTATTTAATATACTTGCCCTATCTATCATTCCAAAAAAATCTAATTTATTAATAACAATTTCAAATTTTGGTTCTTCTGCAATAATTTTACTTGTGTCTGGATAAGCTCCTCCAGATTCATTAATTATCCTTGATTGAAATATAATTTCATCAAATTTAAATATAATTTTATTATTAAATATATGTATTTCCATAGCTGAATCTTCATCATTTACAAGTTTCATAAGTTCTAAAAGATTTCTATTAGGTACTATTACATCAATTTCTTTATTCTTATTATCTAATATTATTTTTTTATAAGATAATCTATAAGAATCGGTTGCAGTACATTCTAAAATATCTTTGTTAATTCTAAAATTAACTCCTGTTAATATTATTCTTGATTCATCTAAAGATGTTGCAAAAACTGTTTGATTAATAATCTTTTTAAATGCACTTTTATCAATAATTACTGGATCATTTGTTAATTCCAAATTAATTATTGGATATTCTTTACTATTAATTCCATTTAAATTAAATTCACTATTTTCTGTGTAAATTAATACTTTATATCCATCAATAACTTCTATATTAATAAACTCATTTGATAATTTTCTTACTATATCTAATATATATCTTCCTTTTATTATAATAGAACCTGTTGTTTCAATGATCAAATTTTCTTTATCAACAGGAATAAATGTTTCTATAGTTATATCATTATCAGATGCTGTTAATATTAATTTTTCTTTCGTAAGTTCAAATTTTATTCCTGAAAGAATTGGAATAATGTTTTTAGATGAGATTGCTTTAGCAACATCACTTAATTTGTTTAATAGAATACTTTTTTTAATTTTAAATTTCATATGGATCCTTCTTTCTTTTATATATTTATTTTTATTATTACAGTTGAAATTGTTAATAACTTAATTTTATACTTATATTATACCATTTTTTTAAGTTTTTTTATTAACAATTTATCAACATAATGCACATTTAATTAAATTGTTTTGCAATTTCATCAATAGCTTCTTTTAAAATTTTATCATTTTTCATCTCTGCTTCTATTTTTCTACAAGCATGAATAACAGTTGAATGATTTTTTCCTCCAAATTCAATTCCTATTCTAGGAAAAGATTCATCAGTTAATTCTCGACATAAATACATTGCTACTTGTCTTGGAATAGCAATATTATTACTTCTTTTTTTAGATTTAATATCTTCAAATGATATTTTATAATAATCAGCTACTACTTTTTGAATTCCTCTAATATCTTTTTGATCATTGGCAAAAGAACTTTTTCCCCCTACTTTATCTTTTAGAGCTTCTTTTGCAACATCTAGAGTAATATCTTTAAATCCCATAATTGCAACATAAGCAATAACTCTATTTAAATGCCCTTCTAATTGTCTTACATCATTACCAGAAGTTGATGCTATATAATTAATAACTTCATCATTTATTTCTTTATTAATTCTTTCACCTTTAATTTTTTTCTTAATAATTTCTACTTTTAATTCAAATTCTGGTGGCGATATATTAACTTCAAGTCCCCAATAAAATCTAGTAGTAAGTCTATTTTCAATCATTTTTAAATCATTTGATGATCTGTCAGATGAAATAATAATTTGCTTATTATTATTATATAAATAATTAAATATATGGAAGAATTCTTCCTGAGACTTCTGCGCTGTTGATAGAAATTGTATATCATCAACAATCAAAACATCAATATTACGATATTTATTTTTAAAATATGCTGTATAATCCATTTTGTTATCAAATTCATTTTTTCTAACGAGCCCCGTAAAATCAGTTAAAAACTGATCACAAGTAACATATAATACCTTCATTTTCTTAACATCTTTAATATAATTTCCAATTGCATGCATCAAATGAGTCTTACCAAGGCCACTATTTGCATATATAAATAAAGGATTATAGGTATATCCAGGATTTTCAGCAACAGCAAGAGCAGCAGCCTGTGCAAAAGTATTCGCTTTCCCTACTACAAAAGTATCAAAAGTATAATTTTTATTTAAATTAGAATCTACATAATATTCTTTTTCATTATCTAATAATTCAACATCTTCTTCTTTTTTAAATTCAACTGTATCTAAATTATCTGATAATATGAAATTAACGTCTTCAATAAAAATATCAGAAAAACTATTATATTTATCAATAATAAGGCTTTTATAATTAGTTTCTAAATGATTTTTGTATAATGTATGAGGTACCAGCAATCGTAATTTATTGTCTTTAATATCAATAAATTCTAAATTTTTAAACCAAGTAGAAAATGAAAGAGATGATATTTCTTTTTCAATGTTAGATAAAGTTTTAGTCCATGCATCATTCATATCCATTAATCCCCCACTTGATTTTTAAGATTTTCTAATTTCATTTTAATATAATAAAAATTTAAACTCAATACCTTATTTTTTATCAACAGTTTATCAACAAGGTTATCAACAACTTATTGACATGTTTTTCATTAATATCTAATATAATAATCAAGTTATAAACAAATTTCAATAATAAAGTTTATAAACATGTTTAAAAAGTTATAAACACGTTGTTTATTTTGTTGATAAAATTTAAATTACTTGTTTTTATTGACATTTACCTGCTTTTGAAAGTATAATTATAAGCGAAATTGTTTGGAGGTGCAAAAATGAAAAGAACATATCAACCTAATAAAATAAAAAGAGCTAAAAAACATGGATTTTTTTCAAGGATTAAGTCTGGAGTTTTAGGTCGCAGAAGAAGAAAAGGAAGAAAAATTTTATCAAAATAACATCCACTGAAATCAGTGGATTTTTGATATATGGAGTGATTTGATGAAAAAAATTAATATAGTTAGAAAAAGTACTGATTTTACGAGGATAATTCACAAAAAGCATTCTAAATCTAACAACTTATATATAATTAATATTGAAAATAATACTGATAATATTCCAAAATTTGGTATAGCGGTTCCTAAAAAAATAGGTAAGGCTGTAACGAGAAATAAAATTAAAAGACAAATAAAAAATATTATTGATAATAACAAATTTATATATGAAAAAAACATAAATTATATTATAATAGTTAGACAGGGGATAGAGTCTGTAAATTATTTAGAAAAAGAAAAGTCCCTTATAGAATTAATGAATAAAATAAAGGAGAATCTATGAAAAAGAACAAACTAAAATTTTTAATTATAATTTTGGTAACTTTTATTCTTTGCGGTTGTACACAGGCATTAAAGGATAAGGATAATAAAATTATAGTTAACGAAAAAACGGGTCAATCAATTACAGAAAATGTTATGTGTCGACCAACAGATAAAGAAGTGCTTGCCAAATATGAAGAAAATGAAGTAGATCTTTCTAAATTGCCGGAATGTGAAGATATGGAAGTTTGGGGCGAGTATGAGGGAATCTGGACTAATATTTTTGTACGTCCTTTAGCATATGTAATTGTAAAAATTGGTAATTTTGTTAAAAGTTATGGTTTATCACTTATTATAATGACTATTTTAATAAGAGTAGCACTATATCCTATCACAAGAAAGACAGCGTCACAGTCAGAAAAAATGAAAGATGCTCAACCAGAATTAGCAAGATTAGAAGAAAAATATAAAGATAAAACATCTCAAGAAGAACAAATGCAAAAATCTCAAGAAATGATGGCAGTATATAAAAAATATAATATAAATCCTGTTTCAGGATGTTTATTTGCATTTTTGCAATTACCAATATTCTTTGCATTTTTAGAGGCAATAAATAGAGTACCTGCAATATTTGAAGAAAACTTTTTAGGAATATTTCAAATGGGGACAACGCCATGGGTAGGAATAACAGGCGGAAATTATGTTTATATAGTATTAAATGTCTTAATTGCAGCGGCAACATTCTTCTCATTTAATAATACAACTAAAGATACAGCAGCAATGGGTAATCAAAAACAAACAAAAATGATGACAATTTTTATGACAGTGTTTATAATATTTATGTCGTTTAAATTACCAGCAGCAGTGGCAATTTATTGGATAATATCAAGTTGTTTCACAATATTACAAAATATTTTAGTGAAAAGAGGTAAGAAGAAAGATGATAGAAAAGCATAATTATAATGGGAAAAATAAAGAAGAAGTATTAGAAAAAATCAAAGAAGAATTAGGTAAAGAAGAACAAGATTTAGTACTAGTACAAGTAGAACAAAAGAAGACACTTATTAGAAAAAAAGAAGAATATATTGTCTATCTAAAACAAGATATTAATGATTTTATTAAAACAAAGATAAGTGAAATAATAGAAAATATGGGTTTAACTCCTCAACTTGAAACAAAAGTAAGAGAAGATAATACAATATTTACAGTTAGATCAGACAATAATGCTATCCTAATTGGCAAAAATGGTAGAACTATTAATGCAATTCAAACTTTAATAAGATCTATGTTATATAAGGAAATAAATACCAGTTATAATTTTACAGTAGATGTAAGTGATTATAAACAAAAGAATCAAGCTAGAATAGAACGTCTTGCTAAATATACTGCAAGAGATGTTGCAAGAAGTAAAGTAGCAGTATCCCTTGAGCCAATGAATTCTTATGAAAGAAGAATAATTCATAGTATTTTATCAGATTCAAAAGATATTGAAACAATATCTGAAGGTGAAGAACCAAACAGATACGTAGTTATCAAACCAAAAGGGGAATAGTCCTCTTTTTCTTTTGTATTGAAAAAACTCATAATTTATATTATAATAGGAACGATTTAGAGGTGGAAGCATGAATGATACAATAGCAGCAATATCAACATCTCTTGGAGTAGGGGCTATATCGGTTATAAGAGTAAGCGGGCCAGATTCCATAAAAAATGTTGATAAAATATTTACTCAAAATCTATTAAAAAAAGAAAGCCATACAATTAGTTATGGTTTTATTCGTGATAAAAAAGAAAAAATAGATGAAGTATTAGTATCAGTCATGACATCACCTAAAACATTTACCAGAGAAGATGTTGTTGAAATATCTTGTCATGGAGGAGTAGCAACAACTAAAAAAATATTATCACTTCTTCTATCAAATGGGTGTCGTTTAGCAGAACCAGGAGAATTTACTAAAAGAGCATTTCTAAATGGCAGAATTGACTTAATAGAAGCTGAAGCAGTTATGGATTTAGTATCAGTAAAAAGTGAAGAAGCAAGAAAACTAGCAATTAATAATTTACAAGGACAAACAACAAAAGCAATTAGGATATTAAGAGATAATCTTTTAGATTTAATAGCATCAATTGAGGTAAATATTGATTATCCAGAATATACAGACATAGAAGAGATTAACAACCAAAAAGTAAAAGTATTGATGGCAGATATTAATGGTAAGTTAAGCAATATACTTAAAAATTCTAAAGATTCTCGTTTAATTAAAGAGGGCATAAATATAGCCATAGTAGGACGTCCTAATGTTGGTAAAAGTTCTCTTCTTAATCGTATTCTTGATGAAGATAAAGCAATTGTAACTGATATTGCAGGAACAACAAGAGATATAGTAGAAGGAACTATTACATTAGATGGAATGCTTCTAAACTTTATAGATACAGCAGGAATTAGAAAAACAGAAAATGAGATAGAAAAAATGGGTGTTAAAAAGTCTTTGCAAAAAATAGACGATGCTGATTTAGTATTAATGGTTCTAAATAGCAATGAAGCACTAACTAAAGAAGATGAAGATATTTTAAATGATATTAAAGATAAAAGAAAACTATTCGTTTTAAATAAAAATGATCTTGAAAAGAGAATAGATGAAAATAAATTAAATGGTGTAATAGTACATACAAATACACTAAGTAAAGAAGGAATTGATAAATTATTAAACAAGATTAAAGATTTGTTTGATTTTGATAATTTATCATCTAAAGACTTTAATTATTTATCAAATATAGATCAAGTAGCAAAATTAGAAGAATGCCTAAAACTATTAAATGAAGTAGAAGAAGGTATCAAAAATGAAATGCCAATTGATATGATTGAAATAGATATAAAAAGTATTTGGAATAGTTTAGGTGAAATTATTGGTGAAAGTTATACAGAAGAGTTATTAGACAAACTATTTAAAAACTTTTGTTTAGGCAAGTAGGTGACTAACTATCAGAAGTCAAGAGAAATTGATGATTTCTTTAAAAAATAAATTATTACATGAGAAAAAGTTTTTAAAAATACAAATTTTTAAAAATTAAGTAAAAGTATAAATTAATTT
>Ga0116152_10000553_pt1 | contig 30357 bp, 14 predicted proteins | sample AD_UKC119_MetaG_FD_89894 | JGI IMG/M metagenome (GOLD analysis project Ga0116152, IMG submission 89894) | Active sludge microbial communities of municipal wastewater-treating anaerobic digesters from Hong Kong - AD_UKC119_MetaG | ecosystem: Engineered > Bioreactor > Anaerobic > Digestate... | reverse complement strand
AGCTCGAACAGGGCCTTGTCGGTGGTGATCGTGCTGCCGCCCGTGACCCACGCCTTGCAGGCGCGCCCGAACGGTGCGCGTTCGGTTTCGCTGTTCCAGAGTTTCAGCCATTCAGTCTGCTGCTCAGGCGTTGCCAGCGTCAGCGCGCGGATCGTCTCGCGGTCGATTTCATCGTCGGCATAGAGCTTGCGGATCGGCGCTGCGAGGCCTGCAAGGGCGAGCACGCGGCGAACCAGAAGCTCGGTCACGCCGAAGAATGTGGCGATGTCTTCGGGCGCTTTGCCTTCGTCTGCCAGCTTCCGGAACGCCACATATTGTTCCATCTCCGTGGCAGGCAGTCGGGCAACATTCTCGATGATGGAGGCCTCGATGGCGGAGGCAGTATCTTCCTCAGACATTACTGCGCACGGCACGAGCGGATTTGTGCCAGTTTCCTTGGCAAGTTCGAGCAAGGCGAAGTAGCGGCGGCGGCCTGCAATGACACCGTATCCGTCACCTTCGCGGCGAACGAGGAGCGTCTGGCGGATGCCTTTCTCACGGATCGACGGCAGGATGTCGGACACGTCCGGCTTCTTGCGTCCGTGCCGCATGTTGAGTTTCGAGACGGTCAACTGATCGAGCGGGATATGGGTGAGGTCGGGTTGTGCCATTGGGGTCTCCTTTTCTGGCGGGTAAAGGGAGAGGCCTAGCGCCCATGCCGGGCCGCTCCAGTGAATGTCGGAATAGGGAAAGCCTTCGCGGTCGAAGGCGGGGGCCGGGTCCGTCCGGCCCCAGTCATAGTCGCGGATGGCGATGCGCGGCGCTCGGCCCGCGACCCAGATTTCGACAATACGGTCGTCCTCAACAACCAGCGTCATCTCGGGGCGCGGACCCAGAATGCGCTCGCTCTCGCAGAGGGCACGGCTCATACCCGCGCCTCGCCCGCTGGGATTGCGCGGAGGCGCGCCAGCACGGCGCGGGCCGTATCCAGCGCCTCTGGTAGGAGGTCATTGGCGACCTCAGTAAGGTAGGCATTATCCGATCCCGGATAGTTTGCTTCAATGCCCCAGAGACTCGCAGCTTGGGTGTCCAGCGTGACGCCTTCCAGCGACACGGACAGGACGATCCCGCAATAGAACCAGTCGCCCTTGCGCCAGCCTTCCATGACAGCTTCGGCTTCGGCCTGTGCCTTGGCGAAGCGTTCTCGGAACCCGTTACCGGGGCCTATAAAGCCGGGCGCATCCTTGTAAAGCGAAGGCCAGAATCCGTCCTGTCGCTGGTCCGGCGCGTCGGCACAATCGTCCAGGACGATTGCTGCCATGATAGTGAAGCCGTCCGCCTCACAGGTGATCGTGTCACCTGCACAGACGAAGGAACCGAAACGTTCAGTGAAGGTCATGGTCGCACCCTCACCGCGTCCAGAAGATGTGGACTTCATCGAAGCCCGTCTGGAAGACGAGGATTTCGCCATTGAGCGCCATGTCGCGGGCAAGCGCCTGCCAGTCGATGTAGTATTCGAGGGAAGGCGGGATGTCGGTGCCGGTGTCGCGGGTCAGTTCTTCTGCGAAGTCTGCGGCCGAGCGATATTCTCCCGCATAGTCTTCGAACGCCGCCGCCGCTGCGTCGAGGTCGTTGCCGAAATATCCATAGACCTTCGCGCCAAGTCGTCCATGCTCCCCGATGAACTCGGCCAGTGCGCACACGGTATCGAACGAAGCGTATTCAGACAGGTTCGCGCCTTCGAAGCCTTCATAGTCATGAATCGCCCATTCTTCGGCGCCGGGCAGAGGCGAGTCTGCCAGCACGGCGCGGACCTTCTCCATGATCTCATCCGGGGTGGTCGCATCGATCCAACGCCCATGCAGGCAGCCATTATTGTAGGCCGCGAGGCACGCCACATAGATGCGGGGACGGTCTTCAGGCGGGAGTGCGGTAGCTGTTCCAAGAGGTGCAGGGGTTGCGGGTTCGCAGGGCATGTCGGGTCTCCTTCTCTGCCGCGTTCCTCCCCGCGACAGGCGGGGGTGGGCGGCGGAAAAGGCCGGCAGGCCGGGCGGACAAGCGGCCCGGACAAGGCGGGAAGGTAGGAGGCCTTCAGATGCCCTGGATCACGCCCGTTCCGGCGCCTTGTGCGGGCTGCGCGCCCGGCCAGACGTGCCGTCCGCCCGCACCCGCCGGGCGAGGATTCTTCGAGGCGTGCGGGGGAGGCGCGTGCCTGTGGCGACATGGGCGATCCCGGTCACTCTGGAGCAGTCATTGCGCATCCGGACGCTGGGCTGCCTGCAAGAGGCATCTGCGCTGGCAAGACCCGTCCGAATCTTCCAGAACGTGGCGGCTATGACGATGCATGTGAGAGATTTCCGGGAAACGGACCGGGCGGACCTGGTGGCGCTCCGGGAAGCCTGCGGCCTGACGCGGCCTTGGAACGACCCGAACGATGACATCGACCGGGCAGTAGCCACCCGCGATGCCACGATCCTCGTCGGCCATGTGGGCGACCAACTCGTCGGATCGGTCATGGCCGGCCATGACGGTCATAGAGGCTGGGTCTACTATCTCGCGGTCGACCAGGACTTCCGGGGCAAGGGGCTCGGACGCGAACTCATGGAGGAGGCCGGCCTCTGGCTTCAATCCCGTGGTGCGCCCAAGCTTGAACTCATGGTGCGGGACGGCAACGACCGCGCCGCGAAGTTCTATGAAGCGCTCGGCTTCGAACGCCAGGAGGTGACCGTCTACGGCAAGTGGTTGAAGCCGCTGCCAGAGACGGAGCGGAAAAAGGCATCCTGAAACTTATGCCATGCCACGCGGCCGTGACCCCTCTGGCCGAATGGCCAGTGGGAAGCGCGTGCCGCGGCCCCCGGCCGGCGAGCCCCCGCAGCGCCGGTCCGCGTGAAACGCGGGCCGGTGACCGGAGACGAAGCCGGGCCAGTCGAAGATTCAAGAGATACGGAGAGCTCTAGCCGCCTGGACTGCCCCGCGAAGCGGGCCAGGGGGAAGGCGGATCCCGAAAACGCGTTCTAGTTCCTTAGCAGCGAATGCCGCTGAGTGTCTCAACACCGACGCCCGACGGCGCGAGACCTTTGGGTTCAACTCCGCTCGGACTAAGGGGACTATGCCGCTTGCGGAATCTTCGGCGATTGCACCAGGAGGTCGCGATAGCCGCCGCCGACGAGTTCGATGCCGCGGTCCCGCGCCCGCCGCATCTCGTCCTTCATCGATCGGCTGGGGCCTGTCCAGGCCTCGTCCGCACGATCCTTTCCATAGATCACGGCTGCGGTGTCCCGGAGTGAGAGGCCTGCCGCATGGCAATCATACGCGACGAGCGCATTGCGCAGGACGAGCGCGCCGCGGTTCCAGTGGACCGGTTCCTGGACGGAGCCATCGCCGTAGATGCGATGGGCTTCCTTTAGGATGAGGTATTTCTGTTCAAGGCTTTCACCACCCTCGATCAGGAAGCGCATCTTGACTGGTTCCATCGCAAGCAGGGACATGCCGGTGCAGCGAACCTGTACAACGCAACCATTGCCTTTGAGCAAAAGGAGCTCTCGGCCCGACGTGTCCGTCAGATGAAAGATACGACACACGCTCGTGGTCTTTTCATAGATGTCGCAGACCTCGCCAGGCGCACGCGGTCCGACCTGGACCTGGACTTGCCTCGGGTAGAGCCCCGCCGACCAGAACACATTTGCGTCGAAGCCATTGAGGGAAGGATCCGGGAAGAAGGCAAGACCCCAGCGTTCGGCATCGCATTGGTCCGTACGGGGACGGATGATGGTGATACTTCGGCATGCTTCGCGAACAGAGAGTTCGTCGGATGCATGCCGAGCCGCGTCTTCTAGGAAGTCGGGATTTCGCCGCAGGAATTCCCACGCCCAGCGGCTACGAGATAGTTTCCAGGCATAGTCATATTGTGGCAAGCCGAGTTCAGAGGCGTTCATCTTGCGACTCCATGCATTTTCTATCTGAAGGAGAAGCAATAAGGATGCCTTGCCCCTCCCATTCGGACCTGGATGGAAGGGCAATGCGTTAATGAATGAGGCCGATTCATTAACACGATTGGAGTGGTGCGACATCAAACAGGGCTCACAGTCGCTTTTGGCTGCCACGGAGCTTTCACATGGTACTTCGCAAAAAGGAGCGCGCGGACCTTTGGAATCGACCTCCATCGTTTCATCGGCTGCACTCGTGCATTTCACAAAGGTGACAGGTACCTAAGGTGATGCTGCTACGTGTGAGTGTTCTGCCGCACTGGCTGGAATTGACCGTTGACGCCCGCGTCCTCGCCCTATAAATCCCCGCCTTCCAATCCTGTGCCCAGATGGCGGAATTGGTAGACGCGCACGGTTCAGGTCCGTGTGCCGCAAGGCGTGGAGGTTCGAGTCCTCTTCTGGGCACCAGTACCTTGATACCATTACGTTTTTGTGGTAGCCGGTACCATCTGGATTGTCTCCTCCAGACTGACCCTTATACCCTCTCGGCCCCTTTCTTCTTTGCCAATGGGGCTGGCCATGAAACTCACCGATTCAGAAATTGAAGCGCTCACGATAGCGCCAAAAGCTTATAAGCGCGCTGACGGACGCGGGCTTTACGTTCTCGTCGCGCCGACCGGCTCAAAACACTGGCGTATGAACTACCGCTTCGACGGTCGCCAGAAGACACTCGCCTTCGGGTCCTGGCCGGTGGTGACGCTTGAAGAGGCCCGTGAGAAGTGTATCAAGGCAAAGCGTCTCCTGAAGCAGGACATTGATCCTGGCGGTGTCCGCAAAACCATCCGGCCCGGCCGGAAGAAATCTGCGCCAGACAGTTTCAACACCATTGCCGATGAATTCCTCCACAAGCGGAAGCTCGATGGCCTCGCCGAAACCACGCTTGGCAAGAAGGCCTGGCTGCTGGATCTCGCACGTGAACAGCTCGGACCAATGCTGATCACTGACATCAAGCCGGCGGACGTCCTGACAGTGCTCCGTTCGGTCGAGGCGCGCGGTACCTATGAAACAGCCAAGCGCCTCCGCACGACCATCGGGGAAGTGTTCCGGTACGCCGTCGCAACCCTGCGCGCTGAAACAGATCCGACTCCGGTCCTGCGGGGCGCACTCATCTCACCGAAGACCAGGCACATGCCAGCGATCATCGAAGAGGATGAGTTCGGCCGCCTCGTGCGTGCGATCTGGCGGTATGAAGGCAGGGGCGGCACAGCGACTGCACTCAAGCTCATGGCCCTCCTGTTCCCGCGACCGGGCGAGCTTCGGCATGCCCGATGGTCGGAGTTCGATTTCAACAAGGCGGTGTGGACCATTCCGGCCGAGCGCATGAAGATGCGCCGAGAGCATCGCAAACCGCTGCCGCCGGCAGTCCTCCATCTCCTGATCGATCTGCGCGGGACGAACGGACCTGAAGACTATGTCTTTCCCGCCACGACCAATCCCGAGCGACCCATGAGCGAAAACACAATGAATGGTGCTCTGGAACGCCTCGGCTTCCCCGGCGAGCGTATGACACCGCATGGATTTCGGGCAAGTGCCTCAACCTTGCTCAATGAAAGTGGTCGCTGGAATCCGGACGCCATCGAAGCCGAACTTGCCCATGTCGACACCAAAGGGGTTCGCTCCATCTACAACCGCGCACGCTACTGGGCCGAGCGGGTCGAAATGATGCAGTGGTGGACGGGTGAAGTTCTGAGGCACACAAATTCGCGCTGACTCCCAGCGCTCCTCAAGCGGCGAGTAATTCTGCCAACTGGTCGGGGATAGATGCCAGGTTCGTCAGATCGAGCGTCGCTATGTCGATCTGGTGCGCCTGATCGCGTGAGGTGAAACGATCCAGCAGGCCGGACGTAACACCCAATTCTATCGCATGAGGATAGAGCAGAATGACCCGTCCCGCCGCGTAGACTTTTGCATAGGCCAGCATCTGGTAGATGTCCGAATTGGAAATCCCCCACGGAGCAGAGTGTTCCTGCCGTTTGAGTTGTTTCCATTTCGTGTCGAGTATGACCCGGTCTCCGCCGTTCACATATTCGAGACAGATGTCGGGTTTGGTCATAAAATGACGCGATCCCGTTTGGCTTTCGAGGGCATAGTCGCGCGGCCCCTGGAGCTGCACCCGGCAATTGAGCCGTGTCTGCATTTTCCGCAGTGAACGCCCCACGTATTCTTCGAAGAGCGTGTTCATTTCAAAAAGGAGCGCAAAGCCCTTGCCATCTCCTGAATACACCGATTGCCACTGCATGCGAAGAAACAACAGGGCTTGTGCGAGCAGCTCGCGATAGGCGGCATTCGTGCGGTCGAGCACGATCTCGGGTGGGCGTGCTTTGGCTGAAAGAGCTAAATCAGATACTTCATCATAGACGTGCAGGAGTTCCCTCAAGCGCCGCTGATTGGCGCTTGTGCGTGAGATTCCCAACAAGAGCCTGCATGCGGCCTTCAGGATACGATTGAGCGGGATGTCGGGACTGAGTTCGTCATACCGACAGGCAAGGCGCCCTGGCATTGCGGCAAGAAGTGTGAACTGTCGTGTGACATCAAGACCGCCTCGCAGGCGGGTGAGGTCAGCCTCATGCGGGATGTATTGCCGGGGCAGTCCGCGGTGGACTTCCCGGATGAGCTGGTTGGAAAACAGGCTGATCAGAGCTTCGAGCAGATCGCTTGATTGGGTTTCGACAGACGTGCTGGCGCCGAGACTCATGGGAAAGTCATAGATAGCGGCCAGCATGGAAATCAACGTGCGACGCACGAGTGCGTCTTCCGCGGTGTCAATTTTCGGAAGGATTTCGAGTCGGCAGGCAGGAGCCTGAATAACCCCAACGGTCTGCTGTATACGAATGCCGGACCTGCTGAAGCCCAGTACGCTATCGCCGCTTACGCCAAGATCCCGGCCCATGGTTTCTGCCTGACGATGGATCTGGACCGCGTCTTCATAACTTATTGCATCGGGGTGGCCCGCTGAGCGGAACGGCAGGTGTTCCCACTCAGAGACCTTATAGGTCTTCATGAGCCGAGCTGCTCATAGGCATTGTCCGAAAAAGGGTCGCGAACTTCATATCGCCAACGGTCTTCGGTGTCCATTTGGTCACCGGAAGAAAGTGGAGCATTGATCCTGGTGCGAGAAATGAATCCACCCTCATTGGTGGTTTCTCCGAGAACGCGCCGGATCTTTTCCCAGTCCTCGTAGAAATATTCGACGAGCAGGGGGATCACCTTCCAACGGATCACGTCATCGACTGCGGCCCGGGACCGCAATTTTGGTCCCATAAAGAAGGCATGACCAATCTGGTGATCTCGGTCGAAGAGATACTCGATGCGCTCATTGAGAGTCTGCAGGACGGCCTTCAAATTGATGCCGCCGACATTCTCAGAGAGCAGTTCTGGGCGTGGCATCAATTCCCGAAAATCGAACCGGCGTCGCAGGGCGGTATCGAGCAGGGCAATTGAGCGGTCTGCAGTATTCATTGTGCCGAGCACGTGCAGATTGGCTGGTACGCCGAACTCTTCCTTGGAATAGGGCAGGCGCACACGCAGTTCGTTGTCTGCACCAATCCGCTTGTCAGGTTCCAGGAGTGTAATCAGCTCTCCAAATACCTTGGATATATTGGCGCGATTGATTTCGTCGATGATCAGCACGTAGGCCGGAGGGGGGCCGTCGAACTTCTGAGAGCCGCCGGAGACAATCTCTTCTATGGCGGGCCACTTCAGGTCGGCATCGACCATGCGGTATAGAGCCTGCATCGAAAAGCGCTTCTCATAAATGTCGCTGTGAGACAGGCCATCGCCACGATCCACCCAGAGCCATTCAACATTTCTGCGATGATGATATTCATCCTGTTCGCGACGGACGAATTGATAGGGACCTGTGATCCGACCGATCGCCCGAAACTTCAGATTGCCATTCGAGACGACAACAAGGTCGCCTTCCTGCATGGCTGCCCGCAACGTATAGACTTGTTTGATATTGGGATCGTTTCCGTTGGCTTTCGGGTCGATTTCGTTCCATCTCCTGCGGATGTTTTCGAACTGGGCAAAGTCAGCTGGAGCCCAATCAATGTCGCCCCCATATCCAAGCAGGATATATCCGTTCGCGACACATTCTTCGAATAGATAGGCGTAGCTTTCGTCCCAGGTCGGGCCGAGCGATGCCTTGAAGACCCCTGTGCGTTCAAGCCCCGGCTCAGAATTCGGCTTTGGAGCTTTTGCTTTTTCGGCCAGGCGCGATATCCGTCGAAAGACACCATCTTCGGGTTGAAGGCGAAACCCTGCCGACGTTTCGCCGCTCTCAGGTGCGCTCGTGTCGGGTCGAAGCCCTTCGACGAACTCTTCATAGCTATAGGATTGATGGAAGGTCACAAATTCAATGCGGCCGCGTTGCCTCAGACTGTCATACCTGTCCTGGACGCGCCGGCGATCTACCAATCCGTCCTCGCTGACCGGCACATCCCCATCACAAAGTTCGACGGCCAGTTCGGCCATTTCATAAGTTTTGCCAGTTCCTGGAGGACCGTAGAGGATGAGATTTCGCGGCGGACCAGCCTCGGGCCGAGACTGATCGCTCATGGGTGCCGGCGCATCGTCCATATCTTCTTCCTCTTCAGTACTGAATGCTGGATCCAGCACAATCCACGCAAAACCCTGAACGTCGAACAGATCTCGGGGGGCCCAGTCCCAGACATTCGCCATCGTGTCGTAGATGCCCTTCAGCAGCTTGAGCCAGGCGGAAATGTCAGAATCGAGATTGCTGTCGTTCCGAAACAGCGGGCGATCCATCAGTCGCTGGGAAAGATCCTGAGCCTTGCGTATCTTGAAGGGAGCCGCACGCTTCGGAAAGGCGCAGCCTGCGACGGACAGTGCGATCGACAGAATTTCACCGCGCGTCAGGGCGCTGACGCCCTGGGACTGAAGGCTCCTGAGCGTATCGATGCAGACCCGAAGCTCCGTTTCGATCCGCCCCTTGCTGGAGACAAGGGTGCCAATCGCACGAAAGAATTGAGGAGCGAGGGCGCTAAACTCCCCCTGGAACCAATCTGTTGTTTGCCACCTCAAGAGGGGGCCGGAATTTGGCTGCATGGCGGCCACAACTTCCCGCCCAAGCGCTTCGGGGTCGTCGGATAGTCGTGCGCGCGCCTCTGCAACGGCGTCAATAATGGCCTGTTTGTAGCTCCGTTCGATTTCAAAATATTCGCCGGATGTTTCCTGAAAGGATCGGAAGTCGGGTATGCGTTCGAGGAATTGATCGCGCATACGTTCGAGCGCGGGCCAATCTGAGCGCTTGCTGGCACCGCTCTGATCTTCCAGGAATTGGCGATATTGGCGGACCCAGGAGAGGAAATTCCGAAGTCTCGCCTCTGGCTTTTCCGTTTGTGGCAAAATGATCCGGAAGGTCTCGTCGCCCTGATCGAGATTCGCAATCATCTCGCGCAATCGGTCTGTTACCCGGTCGTAGGCCCTCGCCTTCCAAGCGGCCTCAAGTGATGAATATTTCAGACCAAGCGCCTCTAGGGACGAGTCAACCTTCTTTACACTGTAGGATCGTGTTGAGATGGCGTTTTTCGTGACACCCCGGGCCTCGAGCCAGTCTTTGAATGCTTGTTCCTGCATGCGCCCCTCTATCCCAGAATGAGGTCCGGTCGGCTGCCGTGCCAACTTACCCTCAGCTCACTTCGCGCGCGCGTGCCTGCGACATGGATCAGGGACTTCTCCCGTTCAATAACTTCGCGCCGGCCAGCTTCATCGACTGCGTGCGACAGGGCCTGGCGCGGCGGAATCGTCTCGTTCGAGAGGAGCGCCAATGCCACGCGATCAAATTCAAGGCCTTTAGCCCGGTGCATGGTTGCCAATCGGATTCCTGGAATACCCCGATCGTCGGGGCGGTTGTTGCGCAAGACAAATGCATCAAGCCCGGCAGCATCAAGCGCAGCTTCGACCTCGCTCAGTTGCCGGTTTGTACGAACCAGAACGGCCGTTGAGACTGGTGTGTTGCCGTCTGGCGGCACTTCTCTCAGCCAGTCGATCAGACCGGCGAGTTCTTTGGAAGGTGTCGCATAACCTATCCGTATTGGATCGGCACCGCGCCTCAGGCTACGATAGCCGGCGAGCGTGTCGAGATCATCGTCCAGATCATCGACGGCAACACCTTCAAGAACAGCAACAGCGTAGCGGCGGATCAGCTCGGTGGTTCTGTAATTGAGTCGAAGCCGGCTGGCGCGCCCCCTGACCTCTATCCCACAAGCCAGAAGAGAGGCTTTGCGGGAATAGATTCGCTGGTGTGCATCTCCCACAAGAAAGAGACTGTCGCGATCTCCATCATCGGATTTCGGAACAATGGCCCGGACAAGACGAAGCGCTGGTTCGCCCATATCCTGTGTTTCGTCGACAACAACCGATGTGTAAGGAAGCCGGGTTCGCTCATTTTCCAATATGGCGATGGCTTCGCGATAAGCGTCGTCTGGCTCAGCCAGTCCTTCGCTCACCATCTTTGCGCGGTAGGCTTCAAACACCGCCCACAAAGCGCGCCGCTTTCGACGATCGAGCGGCGTGCCTCGGCCGGTGCGCTGCGCCATGAAATAATCGCGCTCGGTTCCGATCCCCTTCGCCTGAATGATCTGGGCCCACTCATCCTTGATGAATTCATCCGATAGGCCATCCGGCAGGACGGCGTCGGCAAGGACTTCTGTCCAGATATCGTCGAGCCGGTCGCGGTCCTCGCCGAAATAGACAATGTTTCGTTCAAATCCGCGGCGCTTCAGAAAGTCACCAACCCAGCGGTCGAGATTGATCACTTCAATGACCGGGTCTGGGCCTGCGAGGTGTTCCGGACACAAGGTGGCAAGGTTGGCCTTGACGTCTTGGGCAAGGGTCGACGTGAAAGTGGTGAACAGGACCTTGTCGCCTTTGCGACCTGCATCCCTGGCGATTGCATCAGCGAGATGCTTTGCCCGATGCATGGCAACGACGGTCTTGCCTGTACCTGCACCGCCCCGGACGAGGGTGGGGCCTTTATGGCCGCGATGATAGGCGATCCGCCTCTGCTCCGGGTGCAGAAAGACCTGCCAACCCTCGAGGTCACCATTGAGGAAGCGACGAAGGTCTTCTTCGTCATCAGGAACAAAGATGTCCTGGCGGCTTTCATCCGTCCGCAGCGCCTCAGAAAACTCCATCTCATGGGTCGATTTTCGCTCATTGGCCAGGATGAGGTCCGGAATTTCCTGAAGCGAAAATCCTGCGGCTAACGAGAAAAGGACGTCGTAGCTTGTTGTATCCAGAAAGGCGCGATCAGCTTCCAGGTCTGCTTCGGTTTCATAGGACCGGATCCTGTCGATCTGCTTCTCGGCGATGCCAAGTCCCGTCAATTCCTGATCTGTATAGGGATCAAACAGTCCCGGTCCCTTGCGCGTGCGTTCGGGTGGCTCGGCCGCATTGCCGGCAGGAGCCGCTTCGCTGGCCGTTGCGCTTTCGAGGATCTGGATCCGGTTCAGTTTGGTGTTGAACTGCACAGTCCGATTGGTCGCCCATCGATAGGCCTTGTCATGTTCATCGACATGCAAGAGCAGCAAGTCGCCGCCTTGCAGATAGCCGATGGCGCGGTAGCCCTGATCAATTCGAAAAGAACGCATGGCCGGATCCTGCGCACCTTGAATGGACTCAATGTTGAGGCCGCTGCGCGAGGGATCGACCATGAGCTTCAGCACCATGTCATGAAATCGCTCCATGACTTTTGAGGGAAGCTTCCGCAGGGCCTTCATACAGGCAACGTCAAAGGAAACGCGGTATTGGGTCTCGGTCATGCGGCGTCTCCAGAAACAGAACGGAGGATTTGGCGAAGGAAGGCAGAATAGTCTGGGGCATCGATAGGTACAGCAACGGCAATGTCCCAGCCTTCCAGGTCGATCGGCGCGAGTGCGATCGCAAACCTGCGAGCTTCCCAACCGAGCTCTATGGTTCCGACGACCTGGTCGCCCTGCATCATGTCCTGACCGACCAGATCGGGTGGCGGCAGGCCGGCGAGCTGGATAGACGTCACCAGGTCGGCAAGCTCTGGCCCGACCAGCGAGCGGATATCCTGCCATTCAATGTCAGATACAGGCGCGCTGCCGGAGAAGCCGCCTTCGGCCGACCGGGCATCCAGTGTCTCTAGCCCTGGCAGGCTGACATGGAGGCCGGGAAGTTCCTGCAGTAGATTGATGCTGCGCAAGAGCCCTCTCCAGAGGGCGCGTGCGTCTTGGTCATCCAGCCGGGTTTCATATAGCGGCGACATGGTCGCATGAAGGACAAGGCGGGCAGCATTGCCCTGATCGACCGTATCGAGCGGTGAGACATCTGCGAGTCCAAAAAAGGCTGTCAGTCCGCGGTCACTCAGCGTTCCGAACAGTGCACCCTCCTCAAGGAAGAGACGGGCATCTTCATTGATGAGATCGGCCGGCAGATCTGCAAGCGCCTCTCCCTTCCGGCCGAGCGCAACCCTGCCAAAGAGAAGGGCTGCCTTAGCAGATTCCCAGGTATCATCTTTCAAGCGAGCGATGAGCGCTTCCATAGACCGTCCGGACCGCAAAGTATCGACGCCCCCGGCGAGGCTATGAAGGGCCTTGTAGCGCGGATCCGTTAGCAGTCCCGCAAGAACTGTTTCCCGGCCAGTATCGAGGCCGCCCTGCCTGAACGGATTTGCCGCAGGACCGGCCACCTCCTCGAAATCGTCCCAGGTGAGTGTCCAGACTTCCACCTGCCGGCTTCGGATCATGCGGATCCGATTTTCGACATCATCTTCCAGGCTCTTTGCGTGAAACTCCCAGCCATCAAGTTCGATGACCATGGGTTTGCCAGCACGCTCACCCTGAGCGGTCAGGACAAAATCAACCCTGCGCTCCGGTAGGCCAGGGAAGCGCTCATTGATCTGAACCTGTGGTTCGATCTGCCAGTAAATTTCCTCGCCCTGCACTTCGATACGAAGCTGAAGGCCGCGTTGACCATTACCGAGAATGATATCCTTCAGGTTGCGGGCGCCGAAGGCTTTCTTCAGTCCATCCAGGAAGCGTGCTTCAAGCTCGCTTTCAATGAGATCGGCGCCGAGCTCTTCGTTGATCGCCTGTTCAACCTCGGTCAGGGCATCCCAGTCTGCGAGAACCGCCTCGACGAGCTGCAATGCCAGGTCACGCTTCGGTTCGCCCGGGCCAAATTGCGAGCGATAGGGTTTGACGCAACGAAAGCAGCCATTCTTGTGGTCTTCATTCGCGCAAGGGCAGTCGCGCAAGGTCGAGGCTGCGAGGCGGAACACACGTAGCAAGCTCTGTGGATTGCTCGCGAGTTGACGCAGATATCCCGACCCACCTGGAATGGCGTCATAAAGATAAAGGTTTCGCACACTCGCGCCGCTGCGGAGACGCTCTTCGACCACAACGCTCCGGATATGGTCCACCCGGCCGGAGAAATACTTCTTCAGACCAAGTTCGATCGCCGCAACAAAGCTTTTGATGTCATCATCGTCTGCCCGGCCGGCTACAGGCACAATCAGGCGCAAGGCCTCGGTCGTGAACCGGCGCATGAGATAGACAGGCGCTTCCCAGACCGATCGCGGTTCGGCCATGCCGTCCGCGGAGCATTTGGATTGGTGGCTACCAGGCTTCTGATCGCGGTCTTTGTCGAAAATGTCCTTCTGCAACATGCCGCATTTGCGACAAATCCGGAACGGACGGGACTGGCGTTGTTGGCCGGCGATCATGGCTCCCTGGCGCACACCAGTCTTCAGGCCGAAATTGACATCCCGGAAGTCGCATCGCGGGATAAATTCAAATCCGAACGGCGCCTGAGCTTTGCCGCCCTTGATGGCATAGGCGACCTCGATGGCCTCATTGCTATAGTTCGGGAAGACCTGGCGGTCATATTGGCGTTGGGTCCGCTCATCGACATCGCGTATGGCCGCTTTCTGTTCGCTGCTGGTCGCAACAACGGACCGCAAGTCCACAGCTTCGGCCTGAGCGCCAGAGTCTGACCACATCGGGGTGTCACAGCGCGGGCATGTCGCGCGACTGCCGCCTGTCGCATCAAGCTCGCCATGCGTGCAATTTGGACAAAAGCGCCAGACAGAAAGGTCTTTTGAGCGAAGGTCGATCCGGTCGATCGTGACTTCGCGTCCTTCTGCATAGAAAGTCTGGTCAGGCGCAAATTCACTCAAGGCTGAGGAGGCTGGGCGCTTGTATTCGCGAATGATCAGATCCGCGTCCGCGTCTGCGCGTGTATCGCTCGCTTCTCGCGACTTGACGATGATTGACTTGAGCTTCACGCCTTCTTCCGGGAAGGCATAGTTCGGCAGGAGGCCGCGATCGGTCAGAAATTGCAGAACCTGAACCTGGTTGATCGTCTCTCGAATCGTCCGTGATATTTCTGTCCGCCGCTCGCTCAACTTCTTAAGTTGCTCGTCGAGATCCGTCGGCGGAGGTAACTGGTCCTTCAGCCGGCGGCGCGTATTGTCGAGTTGCTTTTGAAGCTCGAGCAATTCGGCGCGTTCTTCGGCGGCCTCGTCAAATACCGCCCGGACGCGGTAGCGGAGAGAGGATTCCCCATCGTCGACCAAATAGTCTCGCAATTGCGTCACAAGCGCTTCGCTGTCGCGCACGGCTTCTGGCAGAATTGCGAGGAAGGCCTCGGCAATGTCCGCGCCATTGCCCCTCAAATGGGTGAACCAGTTGCACGGGAAATCTCCAGGTATGTTCCTAGCCAGTGCGGATATTGCCGTGTTGACCCTTCCGTAGTCGATCTCTGTCTCGCTATCGGCCACAAATCGGTCGAGGGCAAAGGCGGCGGCCTGCCGCCTCAGAACTGCAGCGGCCTGCAAATGCACGCCAGGCGGTGTCACCTGACCGGCCAGCATGGAGCCTGGATCTTCCCAGAATTGAAGATCATGTGGCCGCGCAGCGATCAGCGTCAGATTGAGCGAGTTACCGTCCCGCCGACCCGTCCGTCCGATCCGCTGGACATAATTGGCTTCTTCCGGTGGCATGGAAGCAAGAATTAGGGTGGAGAGGTCCCCGATATCGATGCCCATTTCAAGCGTCGGGGTCGCCGAGATCAGATTGGGGTGCCAGGGCGCCTCGCCTTCAATAAAAAGCCGCTCCAGCTGGCGCCGGTCATCCGTTTCGAGGATGCCGGTATGTTCGCGGGCGACGACGCGGTGATTGCGTGAGGTTTCCATCACGCCTCTGAGATAGGCGGACGGGTCTGACACGGCCGGGGTCTCCCCAGCTGGCCGAAGTGATCCCTCGCAACCCATGCGCAGGCATGCGAGTGGCTCCACTCCGTTGGCCGGTGCGGGCATACATTCGCGGCGACCGCACTGGTCGCAGGTGAGATCGACGGTATTTTGCGTTAGCCGAACCGCTTCGGGTCGAAGGCCCCAGACAGCAATTGCTTCATTGCCGGACGTCATGACCTCTTCGGCTATGTCTTGGCGGGCAAGCACGTCGAATGCGAGGCGAAAGATGTCGGTATGATTGGTCCCAAACCCGCCGGCGGCCTTGCCAAAGAAGCGGTTGATCCAGGCCCGGTACCAATTGGTGCCGTGATCACGTCCGACAAACTGAAAGCCTTCAGCGCGAGACCGAAGTGTGGGCAGCCTGGGGGCGGCTGAGCGCCTCGGATTGGGGAAAGGCAGGACACCGCGATTGCCAAGACCCAGCGTGCGCGCTGCCGCATAAAAATTGAGGCCCCGTGCGGGCGAGCCTTGTTCGGCTGCGCGCTTGACATAAGGGTGCCAGACCGCACCGGACCGGCGCATATGAATTGCGAGCCCGGTCAGAAATGAATTCGCCTCATCAAGATCTATGGCGTAGTCATCGCCAAGATGGGCCTGCAGGGCTGTCTGGAAGTCCTCAGCGGCCTCAGCAAGCCGCTCGGCTGGCACATCCGCGACGCAGAGCCTCGCGGTCTCAAGGGTTTGAGATGTGCGCGAGCGGTAAGTGAGGTCGGAGAAAAACTCCCAACCGAGCCGCAAGGCGACATCGTCGCCGAACATCGTGTCCGTCGGCACTTCGTCCTTCTGCGCGAGATCCTGATAAGGTTGGCGCCAGCTTTGATCGCGCGCTACAAATCGGGCGATGAAGCCTGCCTCGCCAAGTTCGGCACGTATGCGATCAATCTCATCGCTCCAGAGAACGCTCAAAGCGAGTCCGTCCTCATCATGCGAGGATACTGAACGATAGAGCGCTTTTCGAACGACCGTCTGGACGTTTCTGATTTCGGTCACGGCCGCGCGCTGAGCGGCGTCCTGGACGGAATCGGAAAAGATCAAAACCCGGGGCTTTTCTGTGTCCAGCTCTTCATGATGATCTGAGTTGAACAAGGTGGTTGAAAGCGCGGCCGTCAGCCGGGCCGATCTTAGGCCAAGGATTTGCAGACTATGCTCGGTCCCGCAGGCCGGGCAGGTTCTGTCGATAAAGCCCTTTTCGTTGGTGGGATCGTAGAGCCAGGCAGACATCCAGCCGGCTGCCATCTGGGAGGCTTCCTCCCACTTATAATCGAGACTGTCAGGATGAACGCTGACCTTCACAACTCCGCCATGCGTTTTGCCCTTCAGCTTTGCCCTGACAGCCTCAAAATAGACGATACGCAGCCGGTCGCCGCCTTCAAAGAATTCTGCATAGAGCGTATCAAGGTCGGCGCCGAGGTTCTGGCTGCTCTCATTGATCCGGCAAAGCTGGCCGCTCGTGCCGCAATGCCGGCAATGAATCACCGGCAGGGCGCGCGCAAGATCTTCGGTCTCCATGTCGGCCGAGTGATGCAAGCTGGCAGGCGAGAGGTCCTCGCTCTCGCCGGGCCGGGGTAACAGGGCAACTATGCGGCGAAGTTCCCGTGCCCAGATCTGCACCCGGACATTCAGGAGGGGCTGTGCCCGGCCACCAAGCTCCCGGCGCGCCCATGAGGTCAGAATGACAACGGCCTCTACAAGCGCTGCGAGTTCAGACCTTGTCCAGCCGTCGCGAAAGAGCCGCGCGCCTGCCAACGCACCCACGGCGCCATCAAGAGGCGCGGCTCGGCCACTGGTCTGAATCGCCTCAAGAACCCGGTGGAAGGCCACATGCGCCCGTAGGCGCATACCGAGCGCGATGCGCCACGCCTCCGATGAGGCATCTGCTGGTAGGCTCTCGTCGTAGTAGGCGCTGTTCGGGTCGAAATCGTCGAAGAAGAGCCGCGCCAGATTGAATGCGATATCAGCCTGCGACTGCCCTAATCCCACTCGAACAGCCTCAACAACTTCTCCAGGAGCGGGGAGATCGGTAAAATCAATGCTCTCCAGATATTCATGGGTCAGAAGCCGATCTTCTCGTATCACACCGTCCCGCTCAAATGCTTCTCCAAAAAGGTCGCTGGCATAGGAGACCAACCTCGCGACCGCATCCTCGCCGCTGCCGAGCGTGGCGGAAGAGCCGACGCATGCGAGATGGTTCTGCGGTGTGCCGAGGCGCGCTTTCAAGCGCCGGATTAGAAGCGCAAGATCGGCGCCTTGCGCCCCATCAAAAGTGTGCAACTCGTCAACAACGAGATAGCGGAGCGTTTCCGGACCGTTCTTCGCCCAGAGGCGCTTGTCGCGGCCCCTTAGAAGCAGATAGTCCAGCATCTTATAGTTCGTAAGCAGAATATCCGGCGGATTGCGCCGCATTTCTTCGCGGCTGGTGATGACGTCCGCGTCACTCATCGCATCGCTGGCGGGCGTCGGCTCGGAATCTGCATAGATGCCGCAACGAACCCCTTTGAGAGCGGGGATGCGGTGAATCGCCTTTGCAATGCGCCGTGCCTGATCGGTGGCAAGCGCATTCATCGGATAGATGAAGATCGCCTTGATTCCGGGCTCAGCAATCTGAGAGCGGCACGCATCCAGGATCGGCCAGAGATAGCACTCGGTCTTACCCGACCCAGTACCCGTTGCAACAAGCGTGGACCGGGCGCCCGGCGCACGCAACCTGTTGAAGGCAAGCTCCTGATGCTTGTGCGGACGAAACCCCAGTGGCACGTCTGGAAAGGGCTCAATCTCAGAGTCTGCTGGCCGGAACGGCAGATCCACAGAAAGCCACGGGCCTTTCAGGAAATTACCGTCAGTCCCCAGAAACCGCTCAATCATGCCAGAGAAGGCAACACTCGTGGTCTCAAAGCTTGAGCGCACAAGGTCACGCAAGCCATCTTCGACCTGTTTGCCAAGCAGGATAGGGTTCATGCTGCCCCATCCTTATCCTTATGGGCCTCAAAGAAGGCCCAGGCGCGCCTATAATCTTCAACCCGGTCGCACTTCGTGAAAGGCCCGACAAACCTCCGCTCCGCCTCGCGCGGGCCGCCAGGCTGCGTATCATCCACGACCGTGCAGGTGAGCACCTGCTTGTCAGCCGGAATAGCACTCAATTCTTCGAGCTTCTTCTCCCAAGCCGCTCGTCCTGGACTCTTCATTTCTCCAGCCCGATTGGGCTCCAGCCAGCCAACCCCAGGCAGCCCCTTGGAGCAGGTCCAGACAATCCGCCCGTTCTGATCGTACCAGGTCCCGGCCTCGTTCTCTTGAAGCACGGGGAAATAGATGCGGTAGATCTCAATCAGCTGGTCAAGCGATAGGCCAAAGGCCTGGGCCACCAACACGTCTATCTCAACCAACGCCATGCGGCGGGCGAACTCGGTGCGCAGGGCAGCAGTGCGGTCCCAATGCGCCGGTCCCTCGACCGGGCCTTCCAGCGCCAGGCGCGGATCGTCGGACGACCAACGAAAGGGATTCAGGTTCGGCGCGTGACGGTTCCAGAGATCGGCAAAGGCCGTCGTGAGGCAGGCCAGACGGAGGCCGCGATGTTTGGCGGTTGAGCATAGAGTTAAATGGGGAAATGCCGAAACCTGTTGATCATGCAGGTTTTGCAGGCCAATCGATTTGGTCAAGAAGTCCATAGGGATAGAAGACCAAGTGGCAATAGTCTCAAGCAACCGTTCTTCGTTGTGAAAAGCAACACTTTGAGCACTATCCACATGCGCCGTACCAGGTGGGATGATTGCAGGAATCAGACTGCGCTCACCGTTCAATGCCACCATCTTGCGAATGACGACCCGATAAGAATCCGCATGGGACTTCGTTGCATCCCAGCGGCAGCGGGTCATGCGGCGTCGGTATTCGGCAGGCTCCACCGCCGGGCCATAATTGGTACGCTGCAGGTAGTCGTCAGGTGCGGTGGCAAGGTCTATAGGGTCATAGGCCTTGTTCGAATTGCAGATGGCGCGCGGCGTCTTGTAGAGTGGATTGCCGACATGAAAGAGTGGCCCTTGCAGGACCATCTCTGAGGCCGACCGGAAGGCGGTCTTCCGTTCTATGGTGCCGTCTTTCTGAGCGTTGGTTTCATCCCACAGGCGGTTCATCTGCCAGCCTGCGACGTGTTCTCCGCCTGTTGTTTCGACCGGAGCGATGGCAGCATCAAGCTTTGGAAAGCGCGCCATCTGCCTGAACACGTCCAACATGCGCGCCGAAAAGGGCTGGATGAAGCGGGCCTCCTCGACGGGCGTTTCCGCTTCTTCTGAAAGAGCGTGGATTACCGCGAGCGCTTCGTGGTTGATTTGCATCAGCCGCTCGCGATGTCCTCGCGTGTTCCACTCCCCATCTTCATCTTTGATGGCAGGAATTGGTCCAGAACCATCATGCAGGTATGAGTCTTCAATTTGCGATGGCAGGAATGCCTCAGTGAACTTCTCGAAGCTTACCTCACTCGGTTCTCCTCGGTAGATGTTCAACGAGAAACTGACCTCATTGTGAACCTCGGCGAAATTTTTGGCCTTCATTTCGTTTCGGAAATGGAAGTGCTTTGCGATCCGCGCATACCAGTGCCTCCGGAACCCGCCAGATTTGGGATCCCCGAGATGGCCGTCCTGGTGAATCAAAGCCGAATATCCGTCTCGTGACATCAACCGAAATGCCAAATCAGCGAAACAACGATAGAGATTGTTTTGGCCATTTCCCGCGTAGGGAAACGTCAATTCCGAACTCGTCACCGCCATAGCGCCCCGCGTGGAAACGAATTCCTCAAGGAAACGCGCCTCGCCCTTGGCCTGCGCCAGAGCGCCGGCGAGTATCTTCTTCGCATCCGACGCCGAGAGGTTCATGTGCTTGGGGTCGATATCCGCCAACACCAGACCTTCGTTCCATGACGGCTTGGCCCAAGGCGGATTCCCCACAATCAGATCAAACCCGCCGCGAGCCCTCTGAATGTCAGCGAAGATAAGATCATAGTGAACGAACCGCTCGCGCCGCGCCGTTTCGCGCGCAACCCGCAGCCAGGGCGAATTGCGGATCAGCGTGTCGATGTCCGTCGCCTGGAACAACGCGGCGCTGATCGTCTTGGATGGCAAGTCGGCGGCGATCTCCTCAGCAACGGCCTGCCGCGCCTCCATCATCTGTACCAGGTCCTTTGGCGCATCGGGAAGTTCGACACCCTCCGGCAAGGTGATTTCGCCATCGCTCGTCATCCCTCCCAACAGGATGAGCGACAGGTCGCGTAGCCATTCCGGGCGCGAGGGAAGCTTCTCCGCTTGGTCCAGCGGCCAGAGCCAAAGTGCACACCAGGCGTCCATCGCTGTCTTGAGCCGCTGGTAGGGCAGGGAATTGGAAACATGCTCCTCGCCTTGCAGCACGCGTAGGCGTTCCAGTTTTGACTGATAGTCAAGTCCTTTGACGCCCTCCATTGGCTTGTCCGGCCAAAGTGTGATGGCGTCATTGGATGACGCGCGCATCTTCTCAAGGTCGTCGGCGACGGCGCTGAACAGCGCATCGGCCGCTTCCGAGAGCTGGACCAGCAGCTTGACCTCATGCGCCTCGAAGGGCGCAAAAAAGCCACCCTTGCGCCAAGCCTTGATGGCGTCCTGCGCCTCGCCGGCGAAATCCCGAATGGATTTCTCGGTGTCGAAATTGGCCATCTTGTCCGCTGGCAGGAGGAACTGCCAGACATGACCTTTGGGCAGCTCGCCCCGCCAGCCGATCTCCTGCGGTTTGGCGCCTAGCCACAGATCCTTGGCTTTCTTGCCGCTCAGAAGGTGCTTTGAATAGCTCGCCCGCCGCGCCCCGATCAGCGAATTGCCCGCATGCAGCTGGTCGCCAAACCAGGGCGAGAACTCACCTTTGTGCAGGCTGTTCAGCCAGAGCGAGATCTGACCCAGTTCCACTGCAATCGGGTTGAGGTCGACGCCGAAACAATTGCGGTCGGCGATATAGGCCCGCACTTTCTGGCGTTCGGAAAAATAATCCTCCTGCGGAATACGCTTGCCCGTTTCGGCTTGCTTGCGTTCGAGGTAAAGGTCCGCCAGCTGATTGGTTGCTTCCACCAAGAAGGCCGCAGACCCCATTGCCGGCTCAAGTATCTTGAGCTCGAGGATGTCGTCCGCCGAGAGGTCCTTGCAGAGCTCCATCAATGCGTGTTTGACGAGCAGTCGCGCCAGAGGTTCCGGCGTGTAGTAGGAGGCGGACTTCTGCCGATCTCGCCCGGCCAATCTGTAGATGAAGCTGCCACGTTTGTAGATGCGCGGCTCGGTTCCGTCGTAGACAATTTGTTCCGGGGTGAATTCGTCGGCACGGCTTCGCTCGACGAAATAGCTCGGCGCAAGCGGATCGATCTTGTCGACGGCGGAATATGCCTCTTCCTCATCCTCGATCACGTCGCCGTCATCATCGCTGGCGTCATCCTCGTCGTCGGCGTCGCTGTCCTTGCCTTTCTTGGGGATCAGCTCAATGAGATCGCTCTTCGCGACGAACCCGGTAAAAGAAATCAGCGTTTCATAAACCGCGCCCAATTGGCCGATGCCAAGTTGGGCATAGGAGATGCGTCCGGTCCCGGCCTTGTCCTGCTTCAGGGACAAAAGCCGAATGATGCGCTGAAGCGCTGCATTGCGGAGGCGCACACGCGACAAGATCGGCGTACTTTTTGGATCGAGCAGCGAGACCCGGACGCGCGGCAAGGAGAAGGATCTGGCCGCGCCAATAGACTTCGGCTCGAGACCTTCAAACATCAGCCCGAGCAGGCGTTGCAGACTGTCCCAGATGAACGTGCCGGTCTGGTCCTCTACAGTGCGCAAGCGGATCGATTCAAGGCCGCGAAGCGCCTCAAGGCTGTAGCCTGAGAGATAGGCCGGATCCTTCATTGGCATGATCCCGAGCCGTGGGTTGGCCTCGGCGTAGAAAAGGAAGAGCAGGCGGTACATGTAGCGCAGGCATTCGATGGAAAGCTCTTCGCTTTCGATCCAGACGCCTGCTCTCGGGTGTCCTTTCGGGTATTTGTTTTCGCCGACTGCGAGGACTTCATTGCCGAGAATTTCGATTGCTTCGCGCACCGTCTTCTTGAGCGAGGCCGTCACAGCATTGGCGTGGCGCTGAGCCTCTTCTTCCAGACGCTCGGCTAGCGCGATCCCCGTCTTGGGGACGCGTGCTTCGCATGCAATAAAGCAGGCCATTGCCTGAAGGGTTGGCGCATCCGCGCGCGAGAAGATTTCTGAAAGGTCAAAGCGGAGGACTGAACGCGCCGTCCATTTGTTCCGGTCGATGAGAACAAGCTGGGCGGGCGAGGCCACGATGACAAATCGTGGTGGGTCCTCCCGATCGTATATGCCGTTGGAAATCAGATCTTCGATGGGCGTCGATGTGTCTGCGGCATCAAGGAGGCTTTCTGGAAACTGCTCCCTGGAAAAGGGCAGGGAGATCGGGTCGGAAGCTTCATCCTCTTTGCCGGGGAGAGGCGCTTCAATAATCCAGAGACGATCGCGTCCATCGGCATCAGCGACGCGCGCGAGCAGTGGGATCTGCGTTCCGTCCTCAAGCTCAGCAAAACTTCGCCGATAGGGATAGCCGAGCGCCGGAACGATCAGGGAGTAGGCCGCCTTGGTCGTTTCAAGCGCTACGTCTCGTGTTCCGGCCTGCCGGAGCCGACTTAGGAGGCGCAGATACTCCTTGGCAATGGACTCAAGGCGCTTGTCGGGAGTCTTGACCTCGCCACCCGATGCCCAGCGAGCGATGGCATCCGATATCTCTCCCTCGAGTGCCGAGGACAGGAACGCGGTCGGATAGAAGTCGTTTTCATTATCGATGCCGAAGAGATCAAGCGCCATGCTCACACCTCCGGAACACAGCCTTGATATCGACATGAGGATTGGGCTCTTCTGCGAGCGTGCAGCTAACGGTGATCCATTTTTCCCAATCCTGGAACATGGTCTCGATTTTCTTCTGCTGCTTGGCTTTGCGGCCCATTCGGAACCGATCAGGTCCTGTTTGCTCACGACTATCGGCCGTATCGCCGAACTTCAGCGAGAGCTGGGTATCAAATCTGGTTTTGAATTCTGCGAGCCGTGCGCGGATGCCTTTGGCCACTTCGTCCAGATCGGCTTGCTTTGCCCGCCGCGCCTTGACGAGTTCAGACTGAAAGCGGTCGACAGCAATTTCGAGCAGATGAGACGAAGGCAGCGAAGTGGACCGCGCCGGATTGGGCGTATCGCCTGAAAACCCGATGCCCGTCAGAAAGGCGCTGACATCCGCTTCTATCCTTGAGACTTTTCCGTCGTTGAACACAATAGCGGCCCAGCGATCAATCGCTGGATGACCTAATCCGTCGACAATGGCGCCATGCACCAGGATGGCGATCTCTCCTTCGCCCAATCCCTGCTGGACGTCACAAAGTGGCGCCGTGCCGTGCGCGAAGAGTGCCTCGGCCCGGTCTCCGAGCCAATTCACAAGCGGGTGGGCATCCCAGAGGTATTGAAGGCGCGGCCAGGCGCGGTCTTCGGCGCGGGATTGGTTGATGGCGGCCGTCACTATGCCTGCCTGATCGGTCAGTTCAATCCGGTCTCCCGGGCCGACCGCTTCCGGTGGCATGTAGCGGTCATCGACTGTCCCGCGATCAGTGTAGCCAAAACTGTCTATCGCCTTCAGTTCTTCGGGAAGTGTTAGCCGGATAATCCTTTCCCGATCATCCGTGTCGAGATCGACTGTTCCTTGCGGCGTGAAATTCTGCAACATGTCAGCGACAAAGCTGAAGGTCGTTGGATAGAGACGAGGGGGGGGGACTGCCGTTGCCGGTGGAGGCGGGGCCTTCGTTTCGTACTCACTGAACAGAAGGTCCCAGGAATCGTCAGTGTGCTCGGCCGCGTTCGATTTGGCCCTCTGATCCATCTCCGCATCGAATGCTTCCGCGCCCGCACCACGTGCAACCGCCTCCGCAACAATTGCTTCTTCGCCATCAATGTCGCCCGCGCCGAGAAATACAGCAGGGTCCCCGATGCCATCCTGCGCGGCTTCGTCCTTGGCGACCAGTTTTTCGAGCACCCACATATCGCGAACGCGCTCGTGGCTGCTTTCACCGATGAAGTAGTAGATTTCCGGTTTGCAAAGCTGACCGTAGCGATCGATCCGGCCATTTCTTTGCTGGAAGCGCAGCAAGGACCAGGGCAGGTCAAAGTGGATCAGCCTGTGGGACTGGAAGTGGAGGTTAAGACCTTCCGAGGCCATGTCTGAGGCTAACAATATCCGAAGCTTCGATCCGCGCTGGCCGAAGTCTTCGAGGATTTTTTGGGTGCGCTCATCCGCCTCCACAGAAGATCCATCGACTTTGTCAATGGCGCCATCCGCAAGCCCGAGATCCTGGCTGAGCTGCGCCTGCAGCCAGTTGAGCGTCGCAATCCGCTCCGAAAAGATGACCAGCCGGTCGCCCGGATCGCGGCCTGTCCATCTGATCTCCTTCAGCAACGCCAGAAGGTTCTGATACTTGCTGAACGAATCCGGTTCGATGACGGACAAGGCCGCCGCGAGATCCTCAAGCGATTGGCGGTCCTTATCTGATCCTTTAGCCGTACCCGCCTTCATTCTGCGAAGCCTGCCTTCGACCGTCTCGAGACAGGCGGCCGGGCTCGAGAAAAGAGCCTTGGCGAGGGTGGTGCGGAAGAGATCGATGGCTCGTCCTGGCTTGTCAGCGTCTGCATCCAGGTCGAGTTTCAACCGCGCCACCAGATCATAGGCCGCGTCTTCCTGGGCTGTGAGCGGGAAGTGGCGCGGATTGATCATCCTTTCGGGCACGTGTACCCGAATGGCTGACATGACTTCCGGCGACGAGCGGAAGCGCCGTATCACCAGGTCTTCAATATCCTCGCGTCGCAAAGCGGCGGGATCGGGCACGCGTGTTGGATCTAGCATCTCAATCAGGCTCGCAAAGGATTCTGCTGAGCCGTCATGGGGCGTTGCCGTTAGCAGCAGGAGCGCGTCTGTCTGGCGGGCCAACAATTCGGCAAGCCGCGCCCGCTGGCTTTTGGAGCCGGCGGCTGATTTACGTGCTGCAACATTGTGAGCTTCGTCAATGATGATCAGATCCCAGCGCGAGTTTTCCAGCGCGACACGGTATTGCAGATCCTTCTTGAGCGTATCGATTGACACGATGGCCCGGTCGAACTGGTCAAAAACATTGTAGTTTGACGGGATGGCATTGCGCATGCGCTTGATGGCAGCCCCATCGAGCCGCGCAAGCGGGATCGAGAACCTCGTCCAGAATTCCCGCTGAAACTGGGTCAGCATGGCGCGGGTCGTCACGACCAGAATGCGGTCAGCACGATGACGTAGGATGAGTTCTGAGGTGACAAGGCCGGCTTCAAGCGTTTTGCCGAGGCCGACATCGTCGGCGATCAAGAGCCGCACCCGCGACTGGCTTAGCGCGCGCTCGACCGGAGCATGCTGGAAGGCAAGATCGTCAATCGCGGCCCGCCCAAGGACAAGCGGCGTATCGGTCGCAGGGGGCGCACTCCTGAAGGCGGCTTCAAGGTAAAGCTTGGTCTTTTTGAAATTGCTGGACGCGTCGGGGATAAGTGTCAGATTGGCCGGGTCGAGCAGCTCGAGGTCAGGCTCCAGTCTGTCAATGAAGATCGATGATTTGCCACGGGTAATGCCGCTGAGGCCGACGCAGTGCAGGAAGTTTGCAGCGCCATCCGGTTCAACGTTCTGAACTTTCCAGACTGACCCCCGCACTTTGATACGTCCCCCGGCAACGGGGCGCCAGTTCGGAGAAGGGCCGGGGCGAAGTTCAAAGGTCATAGAAGGATGTTTGACTCGTGTTGGGTGCATCTAGTGGGTGAGCGTGCGGCGGGATGGAATTGTGCGCCAATTGGCAATAAAAAAACTTCATTTGTTCAATGGCATACCCATCCGCCTTTACGCATCAACAATGCTGTCTACACCTAGACGAGGATTCGCGGTCACAAAACCGTAGATTGGAGATGCGGACCGCAATGTCTTGTGGAAGGTGAAGGAGGCCGGATGTTCGTATTCTATGACACCGAGACGACGGGAACGAACCTCGATTTCGACCAAATTCTTCAATTCGCTGCCATCCTGACCGATGACCAGTTGAATGAGGTGGAGCGTTTCGAAATCCGTTGCCGATGCCGGCCCTGGGTGGTTCCGGCACCCATGGCTCTATTCGTCACCGGGATCTCGCCGGCCCAGCTCACAGATCGGACGACGGGCAGTCACTATGAGATGATGACAGCGATCCGCGAGAAACTTGAAGCCTGGTCGCCAGCCATTTTTCTTGGCTACAACACGATCCAGTTCGATGAACCGCTCCTGCAACGAGCCTTCTGGCAGACACTCCATCCGCCCTATCTCACCGTTGCAAATGGAAATGCCCGTATGGACGTTCTTCCGCTTGTGCGGGCAGCGTCTCACCTTGCGCCCGGCATACTGACCTATCCGACAACAGCCAAGGGCAAGACAGGCTTCAAGCTCGACCAGCTTGCCCCTTTGAATGGCTATTCTCATGAGCGGGCGCATGATGCGCTCGCCGATGTCGAGGCAACCATCCACATCGCCCGCCTCATTGCGGATCGCGCACCGGCATTGTGGCAGACAATGGTTGCTGCGGCGCCCAAGGCGGAGACGTCCCGAAGATGTAATGTTGAGGCGCCGGTCCTTATCGCTGAGTATTTCGGCGGGCCCTCGCTCTGGTGGGGGATGCGCATTGACCGTCTCGGGACCCAGACGTCTGCGGCCCTTATGGCCAGGCTCGATACGGAATGGAGCCGGCTCAGCATACGAGATGATGTAGGTCTGGAAAAAGCTCTTAAAGCATCTCCGAGCCCTTTGCGCCGAATTGCCCTCAACAAGGCCCCGATCGTCTTCTCGCAGGAAGAGGCTCAAGCCTATTGGGGACTGGCACCAACGCCCCATGAGGCAGCGGAGGCCAGCCTGATGAGCGCCGACAGTGAGTTTCGGGACTGCCTAGTCGACATCGCGGAACGAACGGCGCCCGACTATCCACCGGGCGAGCATCTTGAGCAGAAAGTTCATGAGGGATTTGCGAGCTCGGCAGATGCAGCCCGAATGAGCGACTTCCATCGCATGGATTGGCCGGGCCGTCTGGACCTTGTCCGAACTTTCGAAGATGCCCGTTTTCGTCAGATCGCGCAGAGGCTCATCTTCGAAGCTGCGCCACATCTTTTCAGTGAGGAAGAGACGGGCAGGTTGATGGCTGCGATCCGCGAGCGGCTTCATTCGTCTCATCAGGACCCCGGTCTATGGCGAACGCTTGCGATGGCACGGGCAGAACTTTCTCAACTGTCGTCGACTAGCGTGGAGCCAGCTCTGCTGTCGGAGCTGGCTGAATTCTACGACGTGATGTCAGCTGCTTTTCCTTTGTCATAGGAGGCGGGCTCTATCGGAGAGGCCGGTGCAGCCTGGAACAGGTGATCTCGATTTATCCTTCTGCCTGTCGCGATCCTTAAGCGCAGGGCAAGTTCCAAGTGAACATAGTGGGTGCGATGCCACTGAATGTAGGTGTGCGAACCGACTGTCTTGATGTGACCAGAAGTTGCTTTCCGTCGGGTCTAAATGCTGCAGAGGTTATTGTTCCATTTGGGCAGTCGAACGCATGCAACGCGTCGCCTGTTTCTATCGAACGAACTTTGGCGAACTGACCTTCACAGGTCACCACATGCCTTCCATCTAGACTGAAGCCGGGTGTCCCATGTTCCCAGTCCCCGTACCACTGTCCACTGCGGAACTTATCGAATACATGGAGCTGCTCACCTGAAGCCCCATCCCAGATCTTCAGCCAAGTGTCCTGGTAAGAGGCAGTAAAAATGTATCGACCATCCGGGCTAAATCCGGCCAGGTTTCCTTCGCCGAATTCAAGTAGTCGGTTCCCTGAGGCGATGTCCCACATTTCGATTTGGTCAGACCAAAGAACGACTCTTTTTGTGTCTGGACTGAACGCGCCGTCCCAAAAGCCCTCTCTAGTTCTCGCTATTTCAGAACCAGTCCTAGTGTCGATGAATTCGACTGGTCTTCTGTCCTCGTTTGCCAGCAATAGGGTCAGCCCGTCCGAGCTAATTTTTGCTGCGGGTTCTCCCGCTTTTTCGAATTCCCGGCACAGAACGGAGCTGCCGGTCTTGTAGTTCCAGACTTGTAAGGAACTGCTGTCGCTTCCAAGAGCAATGAGGGTGCTTCCTGCAGAGCTGACATCAAAATCAAAATAACCTTGCCCCTGGCCCAAATGAAACAATTGTTCTCCGGTAACCGCATTTAGAACACGAATTCCATCTTCGTAGTTCCACCCTTCATCGGCCAGGACAATCACCTCCTTACCATCAGCGCCAAATCTGGCGGTCGCTAATTCCAGAGAACGCCTATCACCCTCAAATTCCAGCTCGAGTTCTTTCATACCGGATTGGGCATTCCACAAATCCAGCGTTCGGCCGGAGCCAAAATGACTTCCAAGCGCCAACATGCGCATGCCGTTTGGGCTGTATGTCGGGTGATGGAAGTGTCCAAATTCATTTGACTTGGACTTCAAGCAAACCTCCTCTGGTGTCCTGAAACGGTTTTCAATTAAGACTTTGCTCAATCCAAAAGCAATGGCCTTCATCTCTGTGTGAATTTGTCAAAACGAGGAGCGGCGGGGCTTCATGCCGTACAGGAAAATGGACTTGGCTGAGATACGTTTTCGGAACGAGGCACGTGCAGAAAAGGTGAGGAAATCGGCGGAAGACCTAGCAACCTATATCGAGGCTTCGGATGAATTTGAGGCATTGCTGAAGGATAATCACTATTCGCATCGCTTCTCTGATCTGCCGAAGGCGCTCCGGTGCTTTCGGTGGGCTTGGCCGCTGACGCTGGAGAGCGTCTCCCTGCCTGATCTGGATCGACGAAAGCCTTTGCTCGGTGGGCCTCTGTTTACGTCTGCTCTTTTTCCGTGGCCGAGCGATTTGGCCGGTCTACTTCAACCAATCGCACAGATCGATCTGGACCATGCGCATGAATTATCTGGTGTGCAACTGGGGCGGGGGTATCTCCAAATATGGACGAATGCTTTCGGGGATAAAAGTCAATTGCGGGTCGTGCCCAGAGAGCACATCGAGTCCGCAGAGCTGGCCCGCATTCCTGAAGGATTGGAAGAGGCCGAAAATCTCAAGTATGCTTTTTCTGCGGTCATGATGGATTGGGAAAAAGCGTCATGGGCCAATGCGCAACAGATCACTGGTATCGAAGAGAAAATCCTGACATGGCCTTCGTCCCTATATGATTTGCTTTCTGATTTCCACGACATGATGAGTGGCCGTTTAGCTGCATTCATTGGTGAGCTTCTTCAGGAACTGCCGGAAAGCTCGCCAACACCAACACCCCATCTTTTTGGGAACTTCCGTGAAATTCAATACACGTGTCAGGAGCGAGCACCATGTTTGCTTTCTTTGGATAGCGACGATCCGTTTTGCTGGGGAGACAACGGCAGCGCTCAAGTATTCTACGATCCGGTACGCAGGAGAATTGATACTGATGGATTCATCCGAGTGCCTTTTTGGTTCGAATGGAGCTGCGGGTAATCGATTCATTGGTGAGCTTTACGTAGCAATGTCGGAACAGCTCGAATGATGACCGAATATCAACATAAAACGTGGCTGTAAGGGCTCCTGTCATTGTGCGCAGCAGTCAGACCGGATCCCCCAGCGGATCCCAAAGCGGGTCCGGTACGGGAAACAGCCCTGCACCTTCAAGCTCCTGTTCAACCGACTGCCAGTTCAGCCGGCGCTCCAGTATCGTCCGTCTTACGCGGAGCCAGGTGCGGAATTCAGCCGCATGGCTCGCAGGATCTCCGGGTTCGCCCAACGTTTCCAGAAAGGTATCGATCTTCTCAAGCTGACCCTGGACCCCGAGTAACCCATCAAGGTATTCGACCCGCCGTATCTCCCGGGCCTGCCGCTCCCGGAAAAGCCTGCGGCGTTGCTCCATTTCCCTAAATCGCTGCCGCTGGTGCTCCCGCTCTTCGCGCTGCTGCCGCGTCGCAAAGAGCTGCGCCTCCAATCCTTCAGCGATGTCTGTAACAAAGTCTTCCAGCTGCTGGCGTTTGCCATCATTCCAGCTATGTCGGAGGCCCGT
>Ga0116152_10000551_pt1 | contig 30407 bp, 25 predicted proteins | sample AD_UKC119_MetaG_FD_89894 | JGI IMG/M metagenome (GOLD analysis project Ga0116152, IMG submission 89894) | Active sludge microbial communities of municipal wastewater-treating anaerobic digesters from Hong Kong - AD_UKC119_MetaG | ecosystem: Engineered > Bioreactor > Anaerobic > Digestate... | reverse complement strand
GATCTGATCCTGAGGCCTCAATCACCATGACGATGACGACAATGTCCCTCAAACTAGAACGACTCCCTGACCGCACACCCGTTCGCATGACCGTAGCGCTCGATCCGGATCTCGCCGCAGCCCTCACTGACTATGCCGCGATCTATCAACAAGCCTATGGCGAGGAGGAAAAGCCTGAAACGCTGATCCCCGCCATGCTCGAAATGTTCCTGGCGTCCGACGCCGGGTTCAAGCGGGCCCGCAAGGCCCTCCCCGCCAACGCCAGAAACGGAGACTGACCCCATGGCACAAATCGGCGCGTTCACCCTGAAGGATGGAAAATACACCGGGACCATCCGTACCATGACCATCAATGTCAAAGCCCAGCTGGTCCCGAACAAGAGCAAGGCCAATGACGATGCCCCGGACTTCCGCCTTTTTGCCGGCGGAGCAGAACTTGGCGCAGCGTGGCGCCAAGACTCGAAGAATGGTGGCGCACCCTACCTCGCTGTCAAACTGGATGATCCAAGCTTCGCCGAGCCGATGCGCGCTGCTTTCTTCGAAAACATCAAAGACTGCACAGGGATACTGATTTGGAGACGGTATTCTGAATCGGAATCTGCATCCAGGGGTTAGAACCAGTAACTGCTCATTCCCCTTCCATTGCATCGTTTGGGGCACCCGATACGCGACTTTCACTGAAATGGCGGAGCCAACCTCGATCGGTGCGAATGAGTTTGCGTGAAGCTGGCCCTGTCGCTATCGAAGCAACGTCAAAAGCAGGTCAGGTTCGGGAAGTTTGGCCCGACCATCGCTTGGCGGGTCTTTCTGTTGAGGCAAGCAGTTTGGAACCCGCAAAACCTGCCGCCCGCTTGATGTCTCTTAAGCAGTAGGCTGGGCTTTTTTGCTTGAAGGTCAACGGTTGGTCAGGCTTCGCAACGAGGACACCTGTCCTTTGCCTGAATTTTGGATTGATTTGACTTACTAACGCTCCGTATTCAGCTCCACCGCTGACACCTTTCTGAAGATTCAAGTTCGGACCATACTGCTAGAGTTTTCCGCCTCGGCGGTCGGTTCCATCCTGGATCTTTCTGTAAGCGGACAAAAAAATGGGAGGGGCCCATTCGCGACAAGAGTGAAGCGACGTGGAACCCCTCCAGTTTGCGTCGCTCAGGAGGAATCGCGCGCAAACTCGCGGGAGCCGAACCGGTCGCGGAGAGCATTCTTGTTCGGTTTACCAACCGGCGTGACCGGAATTTGGTCAACGAACTCGATTCGCTTTGGTGTTTGGACCGGGCCCTTCAGCTTTCGCACATGATGCATAAGTTCCTCTGCAGTAACTGCGCAACCAACACGAAGACTGACGGCCGCCGTCACCAGTTCGCCCCACTTCTCGTCGGGAATGCCGAAGACGGCGGCGGCTGATACGGACGGATGTGTTCCGAGTGCGTCTTCCACTTCCCTGGAATAGACGTTGAAGCCACCTGTTATGATCATATCCTTCGAGCGGTCCACAATTCTTAGGAAGCCATCGCGGTCTCTAACGGCGACGTCTCCGGTGTGCAGCCATCCGTGTCGGAATGTGTACTCTGTAAGATCGGGCCGGCTTAGATACTCGCTCATGACGAGAGGTCCGCGCACACAAATCTCCCCTGGCTCTTCGTCCGGCACTGGCTCTCCCTGGTCGTTCAGCAGAGTAACATCCACCCACGGCACTGGTCTTCCGCAAGAGGCAAGCCGAGTAGGGTCATCGACGAGATGCTCGCTCCGACGCAAGATTGTTATTGTCATTGGTGCCTCGGCCTGACCGTAGAACTGGAAGAAGATGGGCCCAATCCGCCGAATGCCCTCCTGGAGACGAGGAACTGACATGGTCGAGGCCCCATAATAGATCACCTCAAGACTCGAAAGGTCGTATTTGTCGAAGTCTGGATGGTCCAGCAACTTGTAGATCATCGTGGGAACCAGCAAGATGCAATTTGGTCGAAGCTCCTGAATCGCTTCCAGCACCTTCGTAGGGTCGAATGCTTCCAGAATATGGACGACTCCGCCGCGCATCAGGACCGGCACCGACATCGGCGAGCCAGAATGACTCAGGGGCGCACAAAGCAGCAGTCGCGGTGGAGAAGGCCATTCCCATTCCGCCATCTGGATGATTGTTGTCGTGTAGTTTGATCGATAGGAGTTCTGAACCGCTTTCGACTTGCCGGTGGTACCTCCAGAGTAGATGAGCTTGTAGGTCTCGTCTCCAGAAAGATTAGGAGCAACAAGGGGGACAGGGTCGTAGCCGATCGCAAGATCGGAAAGGCTCGGTGCGAAATCGCAGTCTCCCAATGCAAAGAGCTTGAGGTCTCGCGGCGACCGTTCCTTTAGCTCCCTAATTCGGTCCGCGAAGTTTGCCGAGTCAAAGATCACGGCATCTATTTCTGCGTCATCCACGATGTGAAGATAGTCATCAACAGACCCCATCGGATGGAGCGCCGCATGAACCGCTCCAAGAAACATGGCTGCGAAGACCGAGTATATGACTTCGGGCCGGTTTCGGGAGAGTATGGCTATTCGGACTCCAGGGCCAAGGCCTGAGGCGCCGAGGGCTGCCATAAACTGGCTGGTCCTCGCCGCCACTTGGCCACGGGTTATCCATTCGCCATTGAAGTGCAGCGCCGACTTATCCGGATCCCGGGACAGCGTGTTGGCGACGAGATGGGGTCCGAAGACACCTTGATGCACGGGACTCGTCATGCAGCAGACCCTTCATACAAGGTCACGACGCAAGCGCCTCCAAGACCGACATTGTGGGCAAGAGCAAGGCGCGCACCGTCGACCTGACGGGCGTCCGCACTTCCGCGAAGCTGATGTGTCAGCTCATAGCATTGGGCCAAGCCCGTCGCGCCGAGCGGGTGCCCCTTCGAAAGCAGTCCCCCCGACGGATTGGTCACAATCGCTCCGCCATAAGTGTTGTCGCCATCGAGGATAAAGCGCTCGGCCTCCCCTTCCCCGACCAGGCCGAGCGCTTCATAAAGTATGAGCTCGTTTTGCGCAAAGCAGTCGTGAAGCTCGAGCACATCAATGTCGCCTGGTCCGATGCCGGCATCTTCGTAGGCCGCCTTTGACGCGCGTTCGGCCATGCCAAAACCGACTAGGTGCATCATGTCACTCGAGAAAGTGTCCGGCTGGTCGGTCGTCATGCTCTGCGATCTGATGCGGACTCTCTTGTCAAGACCGTGCTTGTTCGCAAATGCCTCTGAAACGATCACTGCGGCAGCGGCGCCGCAAGTTGGCGGACAAGCCATCAAGCGCGTCATCACGCCTGGAATGAGCTCGGGCGAGTCCAGGACTTCTTCGGCCGAGATTTGCTTACGGAACAAAGCCAAAGGATTTTTCGAAGCGTGCCGGCTGGCTTTTGCGCGAACTTCCGCAAACGTCGATAATTTCGTACCGTACTTCTTCATATGATCTGCGCCCGCCCCTCCAAAATAGCGCGCATTCCGGATCGCCTCCGGGTGTCCGAAAATTTCGTTGGTTCTTTCGAGAAACCGTTCACTGGCCAAAGGGCGGTCATCCCAAGGTGAATAGCCAAGCGGACCAGGACGCATCTGCTCGAACCCGAGGGCGAGGACGCAATCCATCGCCCCGCTTTCTATAGCTTGGCGTGCGAGGTATAGCGCAGTTGAGCCGGTAGAGCAGTTATTGTTGACATTGATAACTGGAACGCCGCTCATTCCGACGCGATAGATTGTGGATTGACCACTGGTGGAGTCGCCATAGACGTAGCCAGCATAGACTTGCTGAATGGTCTCATAAGAAATCCCGCAATCTTCGATGGCGAGGATTGCAGCCTCGGCACCCATCTCCTTGTAGGATTTGCTAGATCCCGGCTTCGCGAACGGGATCATACCCACGCCCGCCACGTATACTGACTTGTTTGCCATGTTGCGTTCCTTGTGAGTTTACGAGCGGCTTCAATGCGCCAGTTCCACAACAGAACATGGCTTTGACGTTTTGTCAATATTTGACTATTTGTTTCTCGGCGCAGCGGTTATGGTGCTTCCGCTTGGTCCGAGTCACCGCCAAGAAGCATCGTAAGGATCAGGCTCACAGACCGACGGTCGCGGTCAGGGCAGGTACTGAAAAATACAAATCCGCAGTCTGCGTTCGACGCGCCATGAACTCGTTCAATCGACCACCTTGCTCCCACGAATTGCCACGACCAGATAAGCCCATCACGAATTGACCGAAACAGGCCCTTTGCGCGGAAAACAGTAACCGGCAAAGCCTTGGCAAACGTCTCCAGCTTCCCTGGATCAACCGGCTCCTGCATCAGCGGGATCGTCCAGCCCGACAAAGCTGGCCCATGGACGCTGGGAACGATTGGGATCGCGGAAGCTTTCAGCGCAGGCTGGGGATCGTGACGATCAAATATCAGCGAAGGAGGAACCCTTCCATGCACGGTCTGATAGACGCGTGCCGCTGGACTTATCCGCCGCAACGACTCTGTCAACAGGGCAAGTTCCGCAGAAGTGACGAGGTCGGCTTTGTTCAGCACAAGGATATCGGCGGCCTCAACCTGAGCTCTAAGAAGTTGATGCATCGCCTCTTCTTTGAGTCCCTTCTCGAAATGGCAGCTGTCGACCATGCTCACGACGGCGTTCAGGACAAACTGGCCCGAAGCCACGGTAGTCAGAAGAATCGCGCTTGGTTCGGCAAGTCCACTGGCTTCCATAACAACGGACTGAGGGCATGGGTCCAACTCAGAGATTGCGGCAAGCGCATTGGCAAGTCCGGCGGAAAGGCTGCAACATGCGCAGCCATTCTCGAGCTGGACTAAGCTATCGGTCTGCTTACGGATTAACGCAGCGTCGATGTTGATGGATCCGAAGTCGTTTACCAGAATGAGGTGCCTGATTCCCTGAGGGTCAGAAAGAATGGCGTTGATCAGACTGGTTTTCCCGCTGCCGAGGAATCCGGTGACTAGTGTGAACGGAATTGGCGATGAAGCCTTGCGTTGAGTGCTTTGCGAACGACCTGTCGCGATAAGTCCCTGAATCAGGTCCAGTCCGGCCATCTGCCTGTCAAACACATTCGTGCTCCGTCATAGCCGGGTGCTTGCGCCCTGACAGTACCGTGCCCCAAACAGGGATGTGTCGTATATCCATTCTATCAGTTTCGAAAATGTCGGCATCGAGAATGGTGAAGTCTGCTTGCTTGCCGACTTCTATGCTTCCAAGTTCGCGTTCCATGCCGACTATGTAGGCGGCATCGATCGTGATGGCACGCACTGCCCGCTCAACACTAATGCGCTCGCCTGGCGCTAAGACTGTGAACCCATCGGCTGCGACTCTATTCACCGCTGCCCAAACCGCAGTCAGCGGATGCATGGGAAGGACAACCAGGGAGAAATCAGAGTGTAGCGCGAACACCACGCCTTCGCGCTCGAGCGAACCGAGCCGTGCTGTTGCTTCAGACCGATCTGGTCCAAATCCCTTCTGCGCGTGAATCTGACTACGATAATGCACGAAATAGTTGTTGACGCTTGCGAGTCCCCCGAGACGGGATAGACGGCGGGCCTGGTCCGGTGAGCTGATCGTGTAGTGCTCAATCGTGAAGCGATGGTCGAACCTCGGGTTTTGAGACTGAAGCGCAGCAAGCGCATCGAGAACTGCATCGATTGTTTCGTCCCCGTTTGCGTGCGCATGGATCGGGATGCCACGGTCCCAGTAGGGAGCCATCCGATCAGCCAATTCGTTCCACGGAATATCACCGCGCAAGCCCGTTTCACCGTCGAGGTAACCAGGATAGCGAAGATTGAGCGACATGGCCGGATAGGATCCGTCATTGATAAACTTGATTCCACGGAAGCGGAGCTTCTCGTCCGACAATGACGGCAGCGAAGCGATGAAGTCGGGGGTTTTGTCGCCGTGTTTCCTGCGAAGCGAAAGTTCAAGCGGCACCAGAACCATTCTCACTGGATAGTCTGGATGACGAACGACCTTGCTGTGCTCGCGAAACTCTTTTTCGAAGTCAGTATAGCCGAATGCCATGTCTGCGGTGGCCGTCACTCCCGCCTTCACGGCAGCGCGTCCGAGCATCCACAGAGCCTCCTCATTCCTGTCTGGGCGCATGACTTCGTCACGAAACGGGTCGAGCGCGAATTGCACGGCCGCAATCTCGACGAACTGGCCGTTGAGACGTCCGTCCGGGTATCTGCCAAGCCCGTGTAAGACGAGTTCCTCAGTCGCACCAAGCCGATCCAACATCACCGAGTTTACGTAAACGAAGTGGGGGGCATAGGAGATGATCCAGATCGGCCTCGTGACTGAAATGTCGTCCAGTTCATCGCGATGCAACTGCCCACCCTGAACGGCCGGGTCGAATCCCCAAGCGAAGAGAGGTGCATGCGGGTCCGTCATACTTTGATCGAGTTGACGAATCCGGTCGACTACTGCGCGTCTGTCGGGATACGGAGGGTTCGTACCCGTGGGACCTGGTGATGGAATTGGACCAATATAGTTTAATCCGAGATAGGCTCCCGACATTCCAAAATGCGTGTGCGGGTCGATAAACCCGGGATAGATGATCTTGTCAGAAAAGGTGTCATCGACAGTCACATTCGAGCGCTCTAACCAAGGCGCCATGCTTTCCATAGTTCCAACCGATAGGATCCGGCCCTCGCTCACTGCAACGGCCGAGGCAGTTGGACGCCCCGGATCTAGTGTAACGATCTTGCGGGCCCGAAAGACCGTTACGTCGCGCATGCAAGTGCCGTCACACATCTGAGCTGAAATGGCATTGGCATCCCCACATCAAGAAAACAATATGTCAACTTTTGACAAAATAGTTGAACCGGCAGGCCTGTAAAGACGGAAAGTCGCGCGAGCCGACAGAATGTCGTAGGCGCCCAAGTCCCAACCATGCCGACTTTTGCGATTCCCCCCTCCCAAAAGAGTCAAAAAATGTCAATTTACGACAGACATGATACGAGACCAGGTCCGCGCGTAGCGCGCCACGAGAGGAGAAAGAGTTTGCCAAAAATGAGTGACAAAGAGCTGCTGCTGCGGGAATTGTCGAAAATTGCAGCGGCGCTCGGCAAGACCTTTGCGCCATATTGCGAAGTTATTGTCAGCGACCTGACGGATCCGGATCATGTCGTGACACAGATTGAGAACAGCATGTCCGGCCGCGAGGTGGGCGACCCTGCGAGTTTAATAGGTCTTGCCCGTATGGCTGATCCGGAGTTCCCGGACATCATGACCAACTTTGCCGACGCTTTCCGAGATGGCAGACCCGTTAAGAGCACGTCTATCGGGCTCAAAGACAAGTCCGGCCGGTATGTCGCCGCGCTCTACCTGAATATCGATATTTCATACATTCAATCCATCACGACATATCTGAACCAGCTTATCAGAACGGATGATGCCCCCTCCTCGCTTTACGAAGCCGTGTCGCGCACGAGCACCGGAGCCGACGTGTACTCGAAGGTTGCAACTTTTGCGGCATCGCGCAATCGCGAACCACGCGCTCTTACAACTGACGAGAAGCGGGAACTGCTCCGGATGCTTGAAGATGAAGGAGAACTTGACCGGCGCGGCGCTGCCGAAAAGATTGCTTCGATCCTCGGCGTAACCCGCACCCAAGTCTACTACTATCTGCGCAAGACCAAGAAGAGTAAGAGCTGAAAGATTTCTGAACGTGAATGGTGGGCGAGACGATGTAAGACTTGCTTTGCCCAGTCTATCAGGCCTGTTCGACTCAATTTGGAGATTATGGAAGGAGATTGGTCGCAAGGGCCGATTAGAGTGAGCATTCTGCTTCGGATCCAAATGGCGCCAAGCAAAAGGGCGACATTCTCAATCGGTCAGACCACTTTAGATAGCCCATGCCAAAAGATTCTGATCGCATGGCGAAATGCCAGCAGACCCGCCTCATCCGTAGCCAGACCATCAAGCACAGCGCGGTCGTATGCGCCACTTATCAATGAAGTCAACGCATCAGTTGGGATGTCCCGAGGTAGGCGTCCTGCAAGTTGGGCCGCTTCAATTCCGGCACGCAGACTTTTCGTCGTGGTTCGGCTATCCGCCGAATGCAGCAGTTCTATCCCTACAACTGCAGGCCCATCAATGAACAGAATGCGTTGCGTTGCCGGATCGGAGGCAGCCGTCATAAAGCTTTCTCCACCTTCGATAAGCGCCTCGAGCGGGTCGGTCGTTTCGCGCGACGTTCGTTCGATCTCGGCCTCCAGGCGTTCATACTCCGCTTCAACCACAGCCGCGAACAAGGCCGCCTTGTCGGCAAAGTGATGATAAAGCGCGCCACGCGAGGCACCGGCAGCTTCGGCGATCATGGGGGTGCTTGTGGCTGCGTACCCATGTTCGCCGAATAGGCGACGGCCCGCTTCAATCAGATTGCACCGTGAGGCGACGGAACGTTCTTCATTGGTCCTTGACATACGCACAAACATACAGTCTGTTTGTTTGTAGTCAAGGAGGACACGATGAAGAAGTTGGAGGGCGGATGCCAGTGCGGCCAGGTTCGTTTTGCAATCGTTGGAGACATGCACTTCGCGTGCGTTTGTCATTGTCCATCTTGCCGAAAGGCAGCAGGAGCGCCGATTGTGGGCTGGGCAATGTTTGAGGTTTCAGACATTGTGTGCGATCGCTCGCAGGCAACAGTGTTTCATTCCTCAGCTGGGGTCAGTCGGTCTTTCTGCGCAAACTGTGGCACGACCCTGTTCTTCGAAGCGACCTTCATGCCCGGTCTCATAGACATTACGACTGAAAGCTTCGACGAGCCGGATGAGGTGCTGCCCACGGCCCAAATCTGGACGCGATACGAAACGACTTGTGCCCGGAAAGTTCCATCAATGGTTCGATTTGAGGAACTTCCCCCACTGCTCTAAGTTCAAGGGCGGTGGCAGGTACTCAGGGAGCTAAGCACCACGCGGCCTAACAGTCATGCACCTCACCGCAGTGCCCATATGGGGACCGACACAGTTGAGTTGGCTAGTCGGAACAGCATTCCGCTGCACGCCTGAGACATTCCCATGCGAGGCGCTGCGCTGAGATCGCGATAAGCAGACTGCCCGCATCGGAAATGCGGGTCGCGGAAACGATAGTTGGATTCTTTTGGTGCAGTAAACACCGTTCACCGTCGCCGCTCGCTGACGAGATGCCGCCTTCGTCCCAAAGCCCCCCTACTCTGCAGTACGGCCGGCGCGGTTTCTGGTACAGCCGCCATAGCCGAAACTCCAACCACGATTGCGACCATAAGGTAGTAGGCAGGAACAAGTGGGTTACCAAGAATCTCCGTAAGCAGAGCAATATTGAACTGAGTCGTGCCACCGAAGATCATGTTGGCGAACGCGTACACCATAGCCATGCCACCGGCTCGGACGTGCTTGGGCAGTGCTTCGAGAATCCAAACCAGAACGGGTGTACCGGCAATTCCGGCGCAAATGCTCATCAGAAACTTCATGGCAAGAAACATCTCGGGCGTCCGGAACTCCAGTATGAGCCAAAAGGCGGGTATGGCCAGAACCAGGAGGCAAGTCCAACCAAAGATCATCACCGGCTTGCGGCCGACATGATCGGAAAGCCAGCCACCAACAGGATTGAGTACAAGGCCGACGAGTCCCCCGATCGCAGTTCCGGTGAATGCGATAGTGGCGGGAAGTTGGAGAACGACGATGGCGTAAGTGGCCATATAACTTGACACATAATACAGTGTGGAACCGGCAGCGAGCATCAAAACACCAATTATCGCCGGACGGAAGTATCGGCGCTGCGCGGAGCCATCTGGTAGGCGATCTAGTTCCTCAGGCACTTCCTCCCCCAGTGTTTCCTGTAGGTTCCTCCGCAAGAACAAGCCAATGGGAATAATTGAGGCGCCCAGCAGGATGGCTAACCGCCAGCCATAATCTGTGAGCCCTTGCTGATCGAAGATTGACGCGAGTCCCATAGCGACTAACCCGGCCACGAGAGTCGCAAGAGCCGAGCCCACGAAATGAAATGAAACAAACAAGCCGCGTTTGCCGGGAGGGGCGACTTCCAACAAGAATGCGGCGCTAGGTCCGATTTCGCCGCCGATGGCAAAGCCCTGGAGCATTCGCAGGAAGACGATCAGGACTGAAGCGGCGACACCGATTTGAGCGTAGGAAGGCGCCAAGGCCAGCGCCAGATTGGCAACCCCCATAAGTGTGAAGGACAGAAGAAGTGCCGGCCTGCGCCCCACAGTATCCGCAACACGACCGATAAAAAATGCACCAACTGGACGAGTGACAAAGCCGGCGCCGAATGTCGCAAGCGAAGCTAACAAGCTTGCCGTTGCGTTCTCAGAAGGGAAGAATGTCTGTCCAATGTATACAGCGAAGTAGGCATACGTTACAAAGTCATACACTTCCAACGCATTTCCCATGACGGCCGCGACGATTTGCCGGCGAAGGGAAACCGGGGATTGCAGCGCAGATTTTGGTACAGATCCCATATTCGTCACATCATTCGACAACCGCAAAGACCATGGACGGGGCCGCAAGAACGATCTGCGGCCCCGGCGTGTTTGACCTTGGACTGTTCAAGCGACCACTAGAAGTTCACCGTGAGCGCAAGACCGTAGGTCCTCGGCTCCTGGTACTTCTCGAACTGAACGATCGGTGGACCAAAAGGTGGCGCAAGGCCCAGAGGAAGGGGACGGCGATCTACGGCGACATCTTCGTCCAGCAGGTTCTTACCCCAAAGATAAACCTCCCAGTTCTCCCTCTCAGACTTGTAGCCAACTCGACCGTTGATAGTCATGAGTGAGGGCAACAGGAAACCGTCACCGTTCTGTCCACCGTCCAGAACCGAGTATCGCTTGTCGAGGTAGCTGAAATCTGCGCCCGCCACGATTGTCCCGCCGGTCGACACGGGCTTCTCGTAGACCATGCTTCCGTTGACACTCCACTTTGGCGTCATGGGTACGTGATTGCCCGCAGCATCAATGGGGACATTGAATATGTCGAACCGCTCAAACTCATCATAAGTCGAATCGACGTATCCGATGCCAAGATTGACAGACAATTCATTAATCGGAAGCGCATTCAGCTCCAATTCAAATCCCTTGGCCGTCACAGATGCAGCGTTGTTCAGAACGCTTGTAAGGTTCCCCGAGCCATCGAGCATCAGGCTACGGACTTGCAGATCCTGATAGTCCGAATAGAACCCCGTGAGATTGGCGATCAGGCGATTGTCAAACCAAGAAGTCTTTAGGCCCGCTTCGTAGCTGGTCAGATACTCCGGCTCAGTCAGAACGCCGTCCCGCTGATTTAGCGATGGAGATTTGAATCCGTCTGCAACTCGGACAAACCCCATCATCTCGGGTGTAAACTGATACTGCGCGCCCACCGAATAGTTAACTTCGTTGAGGTCCGTCGACTTCTTGATTGGAAGGCCCGCGGCCGCGCTTACAAAAGGCGACGTGGTGAAGCCCTCTCGCACATAAGGCGTGCCAAAAAAGATATATCGGCCACCGACGAAATCCTTCTTTTCTTCGGTCAACCGGACACCACCCGACAGAGTCAATTTGTCCGTCAAATGAAGGTTTGCATTGGCGTAAGCCGCGTAGCTGATGGTGTCGACTTCCCAAAGATAAACTGAATTGAATGGACCGCCATAGCCAGGACCGAGCAAAAAGTTGTAATCATTCGCCGCAAACTGATCGAAATAGTAGAGGCCCGCAACGGCATCCCACTTCTCAAACTTGGGCGTAACGACGCGGAACTCCTGTGAAAAGTTCTCCTGCTCGTCGTGATAGTTTGACTGATATACGAAGAACGCCGTCCCATCCTCGTCGTAAAGGTACTCAGTCCTCGTCTTGCGATACCCGGTTATCGAAGCGAGAGCCCACCCGCTGTCCAACAAGTAATCTGCGGTGATGGAGCCACCCCCGTCGTCCTTGGAATCCCGGGTTGGCGCCTCGGCGTTGTCCGTGAACTTGATGTCGTCTCCACCGATCGTGCCTACAACATCATTTGCATAAAGACGATTATCCGATTCCGAGGTGTCTGCATTAACTCGTAGCGTGAACTTCTCGTTCGGCGTGAACAGCAATTGCACACGTCCAGAACTCGCATCAATGCCACCGGCCCGATCGGAATTATCCCAATCATAGACGGTGCTGGTCACGTAGCCATCGCGCTTAGCAAAGTGCGCAGAGGCTCTGACCGCCAGAACATCCTTGATTAGAGGGATATTGACCATGCCGCGCGTACGGATCAGTTCATAGTTACCAATTTCCGTCTTGATTCTCGCGGAAAACTTAGAAGTGTCGGGCTGCTTCGTGATGATATTCATCACGCCGGCAATTGTGTTTTTGCCATAAAGCGTGCCTTGCGGACCGCGAAGAATTTCAATCCTCTCGATGTCCCCGGTATCAACATCATACGACATGTTGCGGCCGAGATGCACGCCATCAAGATAGGCGGCAAATCCGCCTTCAAACGTGACATTCGACTGCTCCTGGAAGATCCCACGCACCGAAACGTATGCACGCGTGCTCGTGAAAAACTCTGGAAACACGAAGTTGGGTGCACTGACGGTACTCGTACTCTCAATACCGAGCTTCTCGATTGCATCGTCGGTGACGGCAGTAATTGAGAGCGGCGTCTTCTGAAGCGATTCCTCTCTATGCTCTGATGTCACCGTGACCGTTTCGAGCCGATGAGTCTCCTCTTCCTGTGCATAGGCCGTCGAGACCCCGACAACAGCAGAGATCAGCGTTAGTGCAGATGCATTGTAAGCAAATCGTTTCATTGTACCCCTCCTCTCAGTTGGCAATGGTGACGCCGCGTAGGTGTCAGTTTGGTGTCAGTTTTTGACAATATGTCTACTTTTAACGATTTGTCCAGCCTTGATTTTTCCTTTCTGTTACCGCCTGGAACCGCCATTTCTGCCATTATTTCCGCGCATTACATTGCGTTCCGCTTGTGGTAGGAAGCGGGCCGCCTCAAAATAAACCTACAATTCGTCAGCTTCAGAAAGCTCTGGCGCGGTTGCTTGGCCGTCGCGCTCATGACGCGCTCGCCCATGTACCGGAATTGCCACCGAGCTGGGCATCGAGACAGTAAAGTCCTCCATGAATGCCTGGAGGACTTTGGTTGGCCAAAACAGTGGGAATGCTAGCTCGAGGAGGGGAGCTTCTTTTCGATTACACGCGCGTAGTATGCCGCAGCATTAGTCAGTATCCGGTCATTGTAGTCGTAGGCGGGGTGGTGAACCATTTCGGTGTGCGTCTCGTCTTTGTTGCCGATAAATACATAGCAACCTGGAGCGGCGTCCAACATGAAGGCAAAGTCTTCGGTTCCCATGCGAGGTGTTTCCATTTCAATTGTAAGGCTGGGGTCGGCAATCTCATGTAGCACAGTTCTGGCAAAATCCGTTTCCGCCGGATCGTTGTAAAGTGGAACGCAGTCGGCGAAGAAATCGATTTCACCTCTTCCCCCAAAGCTTTCGGCGACATGGGTCACTATGCGTGTCATGCTGTCTTTAATAAGCTGAATATTTTCCGCTTCGAACCCACGGATGGTTCCCGCCATGCCGACTTCGGACGGAATCACATTGTAGGCGTCTCCTCCCTCAATTCGGGTGACGGACACAACCCCTGCGGCAATTGCTGGCAAGGTCCGGGCAACAACTGTCTGCAATGCGACGCAAATATGGCATGCAATCATCACTGGGTCGACACACTTGTCCGGGTGGGCGGAATGCCCGCCCTTCCCTTCGATCCGGATATCGAACCGAGAACACCCGGAAAGAGTCGCCCCGGCTCGAAGTGAATAGGAACCCACTGGCAGACTTGGCGAATTGTGGTAACCGAACACCGCCTCCACCGGAAAGCGCTCGAACAAGCCGTCTGCGATCATAGCTTTTGCGCCTGTCAACAATTCTTCCGCTGGCTGAAAGATCAGGACGGCTGTTCCATCGAAGTTTCGGGTTTCCGCAAGGTACTGTGCCGCGCCCAGAAGGCTTGCCGCATGCCCATCATGACCGCACGCATGCATTACGCCTTGGCTGGTGGACTTGTGTTCGAACCCGTTGGCTTCCTCAACCGGCAGCGCGTCCATGTCCGCGCGAAGTCCGATTGCTCGATTGGAGGTTCCGCATTTTAGCTTTCCGACAACGCCCGTTCCACCAATGCCCGTGTGAACTTCATAGCCAAACTCAGCCAACTTTGAAGCAATAAATTTCGAGGTCGCAGCCTCCTCGAAGCCCAGTTCGGGATTTGCGTGAAACCGATGACGCCATGTCCTCATGTCTTCATGGAATTTCGACAGCGTGTTCACCAACTGCTCGCCGATCAAAGGTGCGCTCATTGTCCCTTCCTCCTCTTGTGCAAAGCGAACGTAGGAATGAAGTTGACAGTTTGTCAATAACTGACAATAACTTGCTGGGAGGAATTTGAAGGAAGCAAGGATGGCAATCGAACGCTTGAATCCCCTCGAGGTGTCCAGACCGATTGGTCACTATTCTCACATAGCGTCCGTTCCCCCAGGCTATTCAATCTTGATGCTGGCCGGTCAGGTTGGAGCACTGGCTGACGGCAGCTTTCCTGTTCCAATTGAGGAACAGTTTGAACTGGCAATGAAGGCATGTCTCGACCTGCTGCAATCGCAAGGCGCATCGGCGGCTGATATCGTGAAGGTCACTTACTATCTGACAGAAAGGCCAGAGGATTTTCCTCGAATCCGCGCTGCGATTGTTGCATCATTCGGAGATACACCACCAGCAGCAACCTATCTTGTCGTCGCCGGTCTCGCCAGGCCGGAGATCAAGGTTGAAATCGACGTCATGGCAGCGGTGCAGAAGTGACCATGCGCAGCCCAGCGCCGAAAGACCTTTTGGCCGCCTCGACGGAACCGCGACCCATGCTGGATGGCCACGAGATTGCAGCCGTCTGGACGGCAGTGTCGCAATCCAGAACGGCTGAGGCCCTGCAGAAGATTGATAGCATCGCTCAAAGGATTATTGGGCACAAGTTCATCAGCATAATGAGCTTTGATCCCGCCCGGCATGAGCTGCGTCGCGTCTACTCTCAACATCCCGAACACTATCCGGTAGGTGCCAGGAAGTCGCTTCAAGGTGTTTCGTGGTATGCACCAGTCCTCAAGCGCTTGGAAATCCTACATGTTCCCGACTCGCGGGCACTTATGTCCGTGTTTGAAGACCACGAACTGCTAAACTCGCTCGGTCTCGGATCCTCGGTCAATTCGCCTATCATATCTGGAAGCCGTTGTATCGGCACTCTGAACCTCTTCCACGAAGACGGCTGGTATGAGGCGCCGGACTTTGACGCCGTCAGGTCAGTCAGTTACCTTCTGGCGCCCTTGTTGCTCAGTCTGGAGATCGGGGATCTCGCGGTCAGTTGATGCGCCTGACGTTGGGCTTCGACCGAATTCCGCCCGAAATGCGCGCGCAAAGTGCGAACCGTCGCAGAAGCCACACTCAACCGCAGCGTCGATGAGCGTAAGTCCAGACATTTGCACGAGTCGCTCCCCATGACGTAGTCGGGCGATACGTCCAGCTCGCGCCGGTCCGGCACCTATGGCGTTTCGAAATCGCCTTTCAAGTTGGCGCCGTCCTATGCCCAGCCGCTTTGCGATGGCATCAGTCGTCATTGGAACTGACATGTGTTGCTGAATCAGGATAAGCGCCTTCCGAACAAATGGATCCCTCACCTGCATCTCCATTCCTGTTTGCGGCTGAGGAACGCTCTCGCCTAGCGGCCGGTCGATCATCAGGATGTGAAGGCTCTTCGCTGCAGCCGCCGCACCGATGTGCCGATTGACCAGATAGGCCGCGAGATGAGCTGCTCCTACGCCCCCCGAACTGGTTAGACGATCCCGGTCAACGACGAACAACTGATTTGCGATCGGGCTGATGCTATCGAACCGCTCGATGAAATCTGCATGATGGAACCAGCTCACGCAGCATTTGTGGCCCTTCATCAGGCCCGCCCTGCACAAAGCGAAAACCCCGGTGCAGATACCGATTAATGGAACACCCTTTTGCGCGGCGAGGTGTAATACCCGCTCTTGCCATGCACTAAGATCTCCACCTCCTTCATGCATGACACCGCCGATCACAATGATGTAGTCGAAATCACCGGGTTGAAAGTCAACCTTGTCGGGCAACACCGATGTGCCGCAACTTGAACAGATCGGTCTTGCTGAATCGGAAAGCACTTGCCAATCGCAATGCCGCCTCCGGCTCCTGTCGCCTTCATCGCCCGCAAGGCGCAAAACGTCCACGAAACTGGCAAACGCGCTCAGCGTGAAGTTCCGAGCCAAAACGAATCCGACCCGTAGGCGAACTGCATCCCCATTTGAATTGTCCTTCATTATGCGATCACCTCGCTACGCAAAACTACCACCCTTATGACGCAAATGTTCTGTCAAAAACAGACACTTTGTATCAAATTGTGATCATTGGGAGTCGGGCGAAATGCAGTTTTCCTTTCTGTCTTTGTTGAAAAACGCCCAAGCAGGTGCAAACCGCTGGACGCCACAATGGCCAACCGTTGAGCCCAAGGCGCATTATGATGTGATCATCGTCGGCGCGGGCGGACATGGCCTCGGCGCGGCGTACTACCTTGCAAAGGAATACGGTCTCAGAAATGTCGCCGTGCTCGAAAAAGGCTGGCTTGGGGGCGGTAATACCGGCCGGAACACAACAATTATCCGCTCGAATTACCTCTATGACGAGAGTGTTGGCCTCTATGACCATGCCATGGATCTCTGGGACGGATTAAGCCAAGAACTCAATTACAATGTCATGTACTCCAAGCGCGGAGTACTCATGCTTGCACATAGCGTTCATGACGTTCAGGTCCTCAAGCGCCACGTTTATGCAAACGACCGCCTAGGAGTCGACAATACCTGGCTCACGCCTGCCGAAGCCAAGGATTATTGTCCCCCGCTCAACATTTCTCCCACTGCTCGATACCCCATACTTGGAGGGGCTTTGCAAAGAAAAGGGGGCGTCGCACGCCACGATGCAGTTGCTTGGGGATTTGCACGGGCCGCCAGTGCGCGAGGCGTTGACATCATCCAGAACTGCGGCGTCACGGCCATCCGCCGGAACCAACAAGGACACGTTACAGGCGTCGAAACCGAGCGGGGATTTATAGCGGCCTGCAAGGTTGCAGTCTCAGCGGCCGGGAACACGTCCATGATCATGGATTCTGCAGGGATTCGCCTCCCGCTCGAGAGTTTTCCTCTTCAAGCGCTGGTTTCTGAGCCCGTAAAGCCCGTGATGCCTTGTGTGGTAATGTCGAATTCTGTCCACGCCTACATCAGTCAGTCTGACAAAGGTGAACTCGTCATCGGTGCGGGTACGGACCAATATATCTCCTACTCCCAGCGCGGTGCATTTCACGTCATCGAGAAAACACTCGCGTCAATATGTGAGATCTTTCCGATATTCTCTCGCTTGAGGGTGCTCCGGACCTGGGCTGGCACCGTCGATGTGACGCCTGATCGATCCCCGATCGTCGGCAAAACGCCCGTGCCAGGATTGTACGTGAACTGTGGCTGGGGAACAGGTGGCTTTAAGGCAACACCGGGCGCCGCGCATGTTCTCGCGCACACGGTTGCATGTGATGCACCGCATCCAATCAATGCACCCTTTCATCTTGATCGGTTCAGGACGGGGCGACTAATCGACGAGGCGGCGGCAGCCGCCGTTGCCCACTGAGGAGCCAAGCGTGCTGACAATACTCTGCCCCGTTTGCAATATTAGTGCGCCTGAACTGGAATTTGTATATGCTGGTCAGGCTCACATTTCACGACCTGGGAATCCTGAAGAGCTAAGCGACGAAGATTGGCGGGATTATCTTTTCATTCGCGCAAACACCCGCGGTATCCACGCCGAGCGATGGCGTCACACCCACGGGTGCGCGCGTTTCTTCAATGTTCTGCGTGACACCTGCTCGGACCTAGTCCTTGCAACCTATCAGATCGGACATGAGCCCCCTCTCGTTACACTTGGGAGAGACTGATCGTGAGCGAGCAAAGGCGCATCAACCGAGGTCGAATTGACCGCAAGTCACCACTTTCCTTTACGTTCAACGGTTCAACCTTCACCGGCTATGCGGGGGACACGCTGGCATCCGCCTTGCTGGCGAACGGCGTCAGAATTGTCGGACGCTCCTTCAAGTACCATCGCCCGCGCGGCATTTATTCTGCCGGTTCAGAAGAACCAAATGCGCTTGTCACACTCAACCGAGGACCAGGACGAGTCACTCCGAACTTGCCAGCTACGACCATGGAGCTGTTCGATGGCTTGGCCGCATCCAGCCAAAACCACTGGCCGTCGCTTCGCTTCGATGCCGGTCGGATAAATGATCTTCTCCACCCACTGTTCTCAGCAGGGTTCTACTACAAGACTTTTATGTGGCCCAAGAGTTTCTGGGACAAAGTGTATGAGCCATTGATCCGGCGGGCCGCAGGGCTTGGTCGCGCACCAACCTGCGAAGACGCGGACAACTACGCGTGTCAGTTTGCTTTTTGCGATGTGCTTGTCATCGGAGGTGGGCCCGCGGGGTTGGCAGCAGCACTTGCCGCATCGCAAACTGGTGCGCGAGTGATTCTCGCTGATGAGCAAAGTGAACTTGGCGGAACACTCCTTAGCGATTGCTGCTCGTCCATTAATGGGCAAGCATCTGATGAGTGGCTTGGTAGAACTATCTCGGAGCTATCCGAACGAGACAATGTTCGGCTGCTCGCCCGGACCACCGCATTTGGCGCCTACCACGAAAACTTTTTCGGGCTGTGCGAAAGTCTGACCGACCATCATTCAACACTAGGGCCCAACGCACCCAGGCAGCGACTTTGGCGCGTTCGAACCAAATCGGTCGTGCTTGCGCAAGGCGCCATTGAGCGGCCGCTTCTTTTTGACGCGAACGACCAGCCGGGCATTATGCTCGCAGGAGCTGCCCAAACGTATCTCAACCGCTATGGCGTGGGATTTAATGATGGTCCTGTGGTCGCCACCAATAATGACCGAGCCTGGTTGACGGCTTTCGACCTCGCGCGCGCTGCAATCCGAGACATTCGCCTTGTCGAGTCCAGGTCGACTGTACACCCTGCCCTTCTGGCGGAGGCCGCAAGACTGGGCATCTCTGTAGATCTCGACAGTCGGATAACCGCAGCGAAAGGTGGCCCGTCGCTGAAGTCCGTCCGTATCGCGTCGTCTTCTTCTGGAGACGAACGCGCGGTGTCGTGCACAGAGCTTTTTGTGAGTGGGGGCTGGACTCCGAGCCTGCACCTGCATTCCCAGTCAGGCGGCAAAATTCACTGGCGTTCGGACATCGGCGCATTCGTTCCCGCACCCAGCGTTGCAAGCCAGTTTGTAGCAGGCGCGGGAAATGGAGAATTTGGTCTGGACAAGGCGCTTTCTGGTGGCGCAGCAGCGGGCAGAGCCGCAGCAGCAGATGCGGGATTTATGACGTCCGACAGTATTCCATCATACGCTGTATCGACCCAAGATGCAGATTATCTGATCGAGCCTAGGCCGCCGGCCCACTTCCGTCGAGCCTTTGTTGACCTGCAAAATGACGTCACCATGGATGACATTCGCCAGGCGATTCAGGAAGGGTTCACGTCGGTCGAGCACATCAAGCGCTATACGACGAACGGCATGGCGACAGATCAGGGCAAAACATCCAATATCAACGCTCTTGAGGTCAGTGCCGCCGCTCTCAGCGTTGCTCCACCCGAAGCTGGCCTTACGCGTTTCCGTCCTCCGTTTACGCCAGTAACGTTTGGAGCAATCGCTGGCATAAACCGGGGTGACACATTCCAGCCTGTTCGCAAGACGCCCATTGATGCATGGGCAGAGGAGAATGGCGCCGTCTTCGAGCCTGTTTCACTGTGGCGACGGGCTTTCTACTTTCCACTTGCAGGAGAGGATAAGAACGCAGCTGTAAATCGGGAATGCCGCACTGTTCGCAATGCCGTCGGCATGTTCGATGCATCGACACTTGGCAAGATTGAAATTGTTGGTCCCGACGCAGCCGAATTTCTAAACCGCATGTATGTAAACGCGTGGGACAAGCTTAAACCTGGCCGATGCAAATATGGAGTGCTGCTAGGTGAGGATGGCTTCATTCGCGATGACGGCGTGATTGCCCGAATTTCAGCAAGTCGCTTTCACGTCACGACGACAACGGGTGGGGCGCCACGTGTTTTGTCGATGATGGAAGACTACCTCCAAACAGAGTGGCCGGAGTTGAAAGTCTGGCTCACTTCAATCACCGAACAATGGGCAGTAATCGCAATCAACGGCCCCAAGTCCAAGGCGTTGATTGCTCCCTTCATCAGTGGCATCGACCTGGATGACGAAATCCTGCCGCACATGGCATTCGCCGAGGGCGAAATTGATGGCGTGCCGCTAAGGCTCTTCCGCGTAAGCTTCTCCGGCGAACGCGGCTATGAATTGAACGTACCCTCCTGCTACGGCCGGCAGATCTGGGAGCGCCTCTACAACGCCGGTCAACGTCTTGGCTTGTGTGCCTACGGAACCGAAGCCATGCACGTTTTGAGGGCTGAAAAAGGTTACATCATCATTGGCCAGGATACTGATGGAACTGTCACACCCGCGGATGCTGGACTCAGCTGGGCAATCAGCAAGGCCAAGAAGGATTTTGTAGGCAAACGCTCTCTGTCGCGGGCGGACATGTCGCTATCCAACCGACCACACCTCGTGGGGCTCCTGACCGTGGATCCCAGTCATGTCCTCGACGAAGGCGCCCAGGTGGTTTCACAATCTCCTGGACATTCGCCACTTGGACACATCACCTCCTCCTATTGGAGCGAGACCCTGCAGCGGTCAATTGCCATGGCGCTTGTCGCTGGCGGGCGTGATAAGATTGGGGATTCAGTTGAAATACTGACCAATGGATCGAGCTCACCTGCAACCTTAACCTCGACCGTATTCTTCGACCCAAAAGGAGAGCGCCTCAATGCCTGACGGTGTATTCTCCTGTGTTCCCCACCCCCTTGAATCCCGCTTGCGGTTTAGTATTCGAGCCGAGGCGTTCAAAATCAAGTATCTTGAGACTGTGGCCGGAATGGCATTCCCCACGCGGATTGGGGAAGTGGTCGGCGTGAGCGATTCATTCGTTGCGTGTCTCGGACCAGACGAATGGCTGCTCAGCGTTTTGCTGGATGCCGGCGACACGCGCTCGGCTCATTTGCGAGACTTGGCTACGCAATCTGAGTGCAGCTGTGTCGACATCAGCGCAAGAGAGATAAGTATTCGACTGACCGGACCAACCGCGCTTGACGCCATCAACTCCGGCTGCCCATCCGACCTGAGCGGCATGCCAACACCAAGCGTCCGAAGGACCGTGTACGATGGAACTCAGATAGTCGTACTGCGCTGGGGACAGCACCATTTCCAGATCGATATCTGGCGATCGTTCGCACCTCATCTTTTGGCCTGCCTGCAGAAATCCAAGCTGGGCCTCGATTTCAACGAATAGGATGGTCGCAATGTCTTCGTTTCAACTCATAGGAAGAATGCAGGATCGCGAAATTGCCGCATCAATCGACCGTGAGCTGTATCGCCAACAAAGCCAGATCGAGCTGATCGCCTCTGAAAATATTGTATCGCCGGATGTACTAAGGGCACAGGGCTCAGTCCTGACAAACAAGTACGCCGAAGGATATCCCGGAAAGCGATATTATGGTGGTTGCGAGTTTGTCGACGAAGTCGAGCAGTTCGCGATCGATCGAGCGAAGCAGCTCTTTTCCGCAAAGTACGTAAACGTGCAGCCTCACTCAGGAGCGCAAGCGAACCAGGCAGTCTTTCTGTCGCTGCTCCAGCCCGGCGATAAAGTGATGGGAATGTCTCTGGACCAGGGAGGGCACCTCACCCATGGCTCACCTGTCACAATGTCCGGAAAATGGTTCGACGTCGTCACATATGGTGTTCGTTCGGACAATCAATTGATCGACTACGAAGCAATGGCGCAAACGGCTCGCAGCACCCAACCAAAACTAATAATAGCCGGCGCGTCTGCTTATCCACGTCACATTGATTTCAAGGCGTTCAGGTCTGTGGCCGATGACATCGGCGCATTTCTCCTGGTCGATATGGCTCACTATGCGGGGTTGGTTGCGACTGGGCACTACCCCTCTCCACTACCTCATGCTCATGTTGTCACTACGACAACCCATAAGACTTTGCGTGGTCCTCGCGGCGGCATGATCCTTTCCAATGAAGAGGCGTTGTTCAAGAAGCTGAATTCTGCGGTTTTTCCCGGCAATCAGGGGGGGCCACTCATGCATGTTATTGCCGCGAAGGCCGTTGCCTTGGGTGAAGCACTCGACCCCTCTTTCAGCAACTACTCCGCGGTCGTGGTAGATTCAGCACGCGCACTCGCTGAAACGCTTCAAGCTGGAGGGCTGCATATTGTCAGTGGCGGAACGGATTGTCATCTCGTGCTTGTCGATCTCCGGCCCAAGGGCCTGACAGGAAAAATCGTCGAGGCTGCGCTGGAATCGGTTGGCCTGACATGCAACAAGAACTCAATACCCTTTGACCCCGAAAAGCCCTTTGTGACGTCCGGAATTCGACTTGGAACAGCAGCAGGCGTGTCGCGAGGTTTCGGCGCTTCCGAATTCAAGCAAGTGGGCGAGCTAATCCTGCTTGTCGTCAACGACCTTTCCAAACATCGATCCTCAGAAGTTTCCGACGATTGCCGGGCAACAACTAGAGCCGAAGTAAGCCGCCTGTGCGAGCGCTTCCCAATCTACTCCTGAAGCGGGACCGAATGCATGTTCCTTAGCGTATTCGACATCTTCAAGATTGGGATCGGACCTTCGTCTTCTCATACGATGGGGCCCATGATTGCAGCAGGCAGGTTCCTCGAAACTATTCGTCGTAGCGAGCAAACTGCCGGGGTATCGCCGACGCACATCCAGGTGTTCCTGAGGGGAGCGCTCGCCTTTACGGGAAAGGGACATGCGACTGACCGGGCCGTGGCGCTCGGCCTGTTGGGATTTGCCCCGGAGTCACTTGACCCAAACGTTGCGGACCGAGCTATGAGTTCCTTACGAGAAAGGCGCACCCTTGTGCTCGCCGGTCTAGGATGCGTCGCCTTTGACCCGGATTGTGACATCGTCTTCGACTACGAGACTCTCGAACAGGGGCATCCCAATCAGCTACGATTCATCGCATTTTCCGGATCAGGCGAACAGATAGCAGGTGAGACCTTCTTCTCTACCGGTGGAGGGTTTGTGCAGTCTGCGGATTGGGACGGACGCAATACAGCCATCGCCGATCCGAAGATCCCTGTGCCTTACGAGTTTCGTACCGCAAAGGAGCTAGTCGACCTGGCACACCGCCATGGAATGACAATAGCGCAAATCGTTCTAGAAAATGAGAGCCGTGTCCGCCCACGCAACGAAGTGGACAGGAACCTTGCGGAGATTTGGACGCGAATGCGAGACTGCATGAACCGTGGCCTTACAAAGACGGATACCCTCCCAGGAGGCCTGAACGTAAGGAGGCGTGCAGCATCGCTTTACACCAAACTGCAGAACGAGCAGTTTTCGAATCACGCGCGACATTACTCAGCTAGCGAATGGCTGGCGACCTATGCGATGGCGGTAAACGAGGAGAACGCGGCTGGCGGCCAAGTTGTAACTGCTCCAACCAATGGCGCGGCAGGTGTTCTTCCATCCGTTCTCCGCTACTACCTCGATCATCATTCAGATTGCGATCCAACCAGGGTAGGTGAGTTTCTGCTTACGGCCGGCATTATTGGGGCACTGATCAAATTGAACGCTTCCATTTCCGGCGCTGAAGTGGGTTGCCAAGGAGAAGTTGGTGCGGCGTCCGCTATGGCTGCCGGTGGTTTGTGCGCTGTATTGGGCGGAAGTCCGGATCAAATTGAAAATGCAGCCGAGATTGCTCTTGAACAGCATCTCGGCATGACATGCGACCCTGTCGCGGGGCTTGTGCAAGTACCATGTATCGAGCGTAACGGCTTTGGCGCTGTAAAGGCGGTGACGGCCGCTTCGCTCGCGTTGCGGGGAGATGGCCAACATTTTATGCCGCTCGACAACTGCATTGAGGCCATGCGCCAGACGGGCCTGGAGATGCACTCAAAGTTCAAGGAAACCGCACTCGGCGGTCTCGCAGTGAACATTCCCAATTGCTGATCAAGAGAAAAGAGGATCAACGATGAATGCGATGCCGGCAGTTCAACACTTCGAGTTTGCGCAACCTCATGTACCAGGACTTGCAACGTACGACTATGTCCGACCGACCGGCGCAGAAGGGGATTTGCCTTTGCTACTCCTCTTGCACGGCGGCGATGGCGGAGAAGGCCATCTTCAGAGAATGTTGCCGATGCTTCAGTACTGCTGGCAAAGCGGCGACCTTCCTGCCTGTGTTTGCGTCACACCAAAGTGCGGAATGTCCTATTACCTGAATTATCGGAACGGCCAGGAAAACTGGGAAGATCTGGTCGTACACGGCATTCCCGAGCAGATTTCTCGTGCTCACGGTGGCGTGGATCTATCTAAGATACTCATTGCGGGCATTTCCATGGGCGGCACCGGGACTTTGCGAATGGCATTTCGATACCCTAGCAAGTTCATCGCGGCGGCGGCCATGGAACCCGGCGTCGAGGAAGCATTCGACTTTACTGACATTCCGGCACGAAATACGTTCTGGCGAGCAGTTCCCTTCGAGGTCGCACACGGCGAGCCGGTCGACAGTGAATGGTGGGCCGCCAACAATATTGCCGGGATTGCGCGCTCCAATGCAGCGGCAATTCAGACGTCCGGTCTGAAGCTTTATCTTGAGGTCGGAACGGAAGACTGCATGCTGCTCCATCACGGTGTGGAGTTCCTACACCGCCTCCTGTGGGACAGACAGATCAAGCATGAGTATCGAACCGTGCTCGGTGCCGATCATATCGGGATGAGCCTGCTGGCGCGTACACTCGACGCATTTCGGTTTCTAGGTCGGGCGATAATGCCCCAACCAGCCGATTCAGATTTGCAGGCGCTGCGCGAATTGATGGATGCGAAGCGTTTGCAGGCGGGACTGTCGGTAACCGGATTCTAGAATCGGAGATTCGTTGTGACCGTTACAAGCAAGCGGTGGATACTCTCCCAACGTCCCGCATCGGCACCATCGCCAAGCGATCTTGAATTTACGGAAGCCGGCCTGCCCGATCCTAAGCCAGGAGAGTTCCTGGCGAGAACAGTGTACTTGTCGCTCGATCCAGCACAGCGCATCTCGATGAGCGACCGGACACAATATGCACCGCCCGTGGAGGTTGGATCGGTTATGCGCGGCTTTAGCTTGTCTCAGATTGTTGTGTCCCGAAACCCGAACTTTTCTGCGGGCGACTTCATTCGCGCTGCAGGAGGCTGGCAGGATTACTGGATAGGGTCAGATGGGGTAAAACTTGATACCAGAATTGGTTCTCTGGAAGACCATATGAGTTTGCTCGGAATTACGGGAGCCACCGCCTATTTCTGTCTGCTTGAGGCGGGGCAACCAAAGGCCGGCGAAACTGTCGTCGTTTCCTCGGCCGCGGGAGCAGTCGGATCGCTCGCCGGCCAGATTGCCAAGCTCAAGGGCTGCCGGGTTGTCGGCATCGCTGGATCTAATGAAAAATGTCTACATGTTGTGAACGCGTTAGGCTTCGACGCCTGCGTCAACTACAAGAGCCCGACCTTCAGCGCTGATCTCACCGAGGCGTGCCCGGGCGGTATTGACGTCAACTTCGAGAATGTTGGAGGAGCGGTGCTCGACACTGTCCTGCCAATGATGAACCTGCATGGGCGAATAGCGATTTGTGGTCTGATCTCAACTTACAATGAGGAAGGCCCGGTTCGTGGACCGCTCAATTTTGATCTCACGCTCATGCGTCGTCTTGTCATTCGCGGATTCCTGATTGGAGACTATTGGCCGCGAATGAATGAGGCCGCTCAGGCGCTCTCATCCTGGCGAGCGGATGGAAGAATTCACAACAGCGTGCACGTGATTGACGGGGGGATCTCATATGCACTCGAAGCCATCACCGTGCTGTTTCAAGGTGGAAATTTTGGCAAAGTTCTGCTCAAGGTTTCCGAACCAGCGTGATATTTGGAAGAATTAAAGTTCAGGTCGTCTGTTGAACCATGGACGTGCGGATTCCAACTGTCCGGCCAAACGAAATAAGACGTCATCTCGCCCCATCTTGCTCGAAAAGTGGATGCCGATCGGGAGGCCGCTTTTGCTCCAGGCCAGAGGCACCGACATGCCGGCATGGCCGCCGAGATTGTCAGGCGGTGTATTCGGCTGAATCCGGTTGTTGAAATCGGTAAATCCTGCGGGATCATCGGGCAGAAAGCTGTGGTACTCACCTATTTTCGGGGGAAGCACCCCGCTTGTCGCCGTAAGGATTGCATCATACTTCGCATGATGCTCGGCCACGGCTATGAGATAAGGTTGCATGCCAGCGAGGGCCTGCAGATACTGGTGTGCGGTAATCTGCGAGCCACGCTCAAGCAGCCAGAGACCCATCGTAGAAAGGACGCGGTCATCAAGTTCGATTCCCGTGCGCTCCGCTTCGGCGCGCAGGCTCGATGATATTGCTGCTGAAACCAGCACACGGGCTTCGTCTGCCGGATATCCTTTAGGCAGGACCGTCTCCTCAACTGTGTGACCAAGCGTCTCACAAAGGTGCGCTGCTTCGAGAACCGCGGCGCGGATTTCGGGAAGGATGTGATCAGTTAGGTACCCACCTGTGGAGAAGCCGATTTTCAATTGGCCAGGATCGCGGCGCGTTTCTTCAAGAAAGCTCGTCTCAGGTCTTGAAAGCGCGTAGGGGTCTCCCGGCCGGGGACCACAGGTGGCATCAAGAAGCGCCGCGCTATCCCGCACAGAACGTGTTACAGCATGCTGAACAACATTGCCGAAACCACCTTCGCGAACAGGGGCGTAGGAGTTGCGACCGCGGGACGGCTTAAATCCAAACAGCCCAGTCCAACTCGCCGGAACACGGATAGACCCACTCCCATCGCTTGCGTGGGCCCCTGGAACTACACCCGCCGCCACTGCGGCGACCGACCCGCCAGATGATCCGCTAGCTGATCGTTCAAGATCCCAAGGATTATGGGTTGTTCCAAACATGGGCGAGGCCGTTTCGTAGCCGGCAGACAACTCTGGTAGCGTTGTTTTGCCAAAAATAACGAGCCCGGCTTCTCGCATTGAAGACACAATCGCACTGTCCGCTTCCTGTACGCGCTTGTTGAAGACTGGACTGCCGAGCGACGTCGGAACACCCTTCATCAAGGCGCCGTGATCTTTGAGCAGATAGGGGACGCCTTCGAATGATCCGGACGGCACATTCTTAGCATCAAGTTTTGCCCGCTCGCGCAGATCGGTAGCGATACAGTTTATACGCGGGTTCACCTCGTCAAGGCGCTTGAGCGCTGCATCGAGGACCTCTCGTGCTGACACAGCTCGCGATTTGATCAGGCCAGCGAGTCCGAGCATGTCTTGCGAGACATAATCGTCGAAATTCATTGTGTGCGTACCTCCCCTTCCCCAACGCGCGCTGGCGCAGTTTCGTGCGTGAACATCATAGCGATCAGCCCCAGAAGAACCCATGCCAACACGTACCAAGCTGGCGCCATTGCGTTGTGGGTGTAATCCGTGAGCCATGCCACATTGAACTGTGCCATTCCCGCAAAGACAGCGGTCGCGAGGGCAAAGACGAGAGAGAGCATGCTAGAGCGGATGCGAGCGGGCAACGCTTCTGTAACAAAGACAAGTATTGTGACTGCGCCGATCGAGCCGGAGATTCCCACCACCGCCTGTGTCGCATAGAGCGCAGCCACACTTTTGTAGGTCGCGATCATCCAGAACATTGGGTAGATGCTGACAAGCATGATAACCCATGGAATGATCATGATAGGCCGTCGCCCAAACCGGTCTGCGAGAATTCCACCAGCAAAACTACCGACTATCCCACACAGGCCGTTCAGCGTTGTCGCACCAAATGCAACATTCGCCGGCATCCCCAAAGTGTGTATGCTATACGTCGCGAAGTATCCAAGCACATAAGCGACAGTTGCTCCGGCCGACATCATTATAAGTCCGACCAGGGCAGTACGGAGATGTGAGCGGTCCGGCTTCTGAACTGGCGCCTGATCATGAGGCTGTTCCGGAAGTGTTTCAACCAGAGTGCGCCGTAGAATGAGGCCCAATGGAATGATGCTAACACCAACCAGCATGGCGATCCTCCATCCATAGTCGCGCAGTCCGGCATCGTCGTAAACGTTCGCGAGGATGACGCCTATCAGTCCGGCCGAAAAGCCTGCAACACCCATCGCAACATATTGGAAAGCGACATACTGACCCCGCTTTTGAATTGGGGCTGCTTCGACGAGATAGGTCGTCGTGGGTCCCATTTCGCCACCGAGTGCAAATCCTTGTAGCATTCGGAAGAACACCGCCAGAACCGGCGCCGCTGTCCCAATCACGGCATGAGAAGGCGTTACGGCGAGCGCGAACGTCGAAACGCCAAGCATCATAAACGAAAACAACATGGCCGGCTTGCGGCCCATCTTGTCGCCCATCCTGCCAATCACAAAGGCGCCGAGCGGGCGGGTAATGAATCCCGCGGCGAACGCGCCCAGAGACGCCAAAAGCGTGTTTGTAGGATTGTCGGAAGGAAAGAAGGCTTGGCCGATGAAGACAGCGAAGTACGCATAAGTTAGATAATCATATACTTCGAGAGCCGTACCCGCACAGATGGCAAATATTTGCTTTGCCGAGAGTCTTGCTCTGTGAAACGGCGCAGGGATTTCGACAAGATCCAGGTCCGCTGGCTCAACCAAACTCGCCATAACTTGGTTTCCGCTCTCTGCTGCCAGAAATGACAAGTTTGGCGCAGCTGACCCAAAGAGTCAACAATTGACATTTTGTCTATTCTTCGCTTGATGGCCATGCTCGCAAAAAGGAATCCCTTGGCGTGTACTCAGGTGACTTCTTCAACAACGGAGCCTTGACCGCTCAGTGTTGCGAAGAGCCGTTCCTGCTTCGGCCCGCCCAAGCTAAGTGTCATTCGATGGTATTTCGACGTCGTCGCAGGATACAGTGGATTGAGTGATCTGAACTTTGCTAGTCGGTGACAACAAGGCAGCGTGGTTCTAACTCGAATGCTGGAGGCCGGACTTTTGGCTCATCTTATTCACTTCGCGCTACGGATCAGAGGCGGTCAACCATCGTTTCGTGGGGCGTTCAGCCATGAAACTCGAACCATTCGCTCAGCGTTGGATTCTGTCTCATCGCATTGGTGTAATTACACCCAAAGAAATGGCGTAGCGATGGGACGAAGACACGGACCATAAGGGATGGCGATGCCCCCTGTTCTCTATGGAAGAAGCACTTAGTGCGAAGATCCTCGACTCTGACATGTCGGATATCAGCATCTGCGATACGCCGATCTTGAATCCCGCGAAAGTGTTGGTCTGCCATCGCAGAAGTGATCGGCGCCAAGTTGCCGGGAGCCGAATACGGCCGATTTTCACGCAGTCTACTCGCCGCTCATTCAGGCGGTTCCACGCGTCCCCAATCGAAAGAAGAGATGCGGAATTGAGGCACCGATGCCGGAGCCGACTACTGAACGTATATCATTTTCGGTTGTCCTGAGGCCAGCTCTTCAATTCTGAGACACCGGTGCATTATTCCATCCCAGCCAGTTGCAACCATCCCTCCCTGGCGCTGCGATAAGCGGGCGCCCAACCCGACGCTTCCTTCAGGCGACGGTTCGAGGCGCGAACCGAGCGGGTCAGCGAGGTCGTCCTGTCTCCCAGCAGTAGCGCAAGGCTTCCCGGTGCGCGCACATAAGCCTTCCGGCCGGCAGCCGTTGCCAGGGCATCGGCATAGGCTTTTTTGGTGAGTGGTTCGTCGTCGCTTGCATTGTAGGTGCCCGACGGCACACCCAGAGCGGCGGCCACGGCACGACCACCGTCTTCCACATGGGTCGAGGACAGGTAAGTCCCGCTGCGGCCAAGCTGGATGCACACACCCCACCGGCGTGCCAGGTCCAGGAATTCCTCGCTATGTGTGGCGCCCGGCCCGTAGAACCAGCCGAACCGAAGTACCACGCCGGTGCCGCCGGCCTTCGTGAAGCGGTGCGCACTGGCTTCGGCTGCATGATTGCCACGCGCCATCGGGAAATCGTCTGTGGGCGCCGATTCATCCAGCCAGGCATCCCCGCCATCGGAATAGAGCATGACGACCGACTCCTGGATGAAGCGAAGGGCGCCCGCGGCCAGAGCCGCCTCGGTGAGTGTGGCGGACCCTTCGGTGCGGATCCGATCGTTCATCTCCCAGGCGCTGGGATTCATGAAGTCGGAATTGGGCGGGATGGCCGTTGCGAGG
>Ga0116152_10000550_pt1 | contig 30427 bp, 29 predicted proteins | sample AD_UKC119_MetaG_FD_89894 | JGI IMG/M metagenome (GOLD analysis project Ga0116152, IMG submission 89894) | Active sludge microbial communities of municipal wastewater-treating anaerobic digesters from Hong Kong - AD_UKC119_MetaG | ecosystem: Engineered > Bioreactor > Anaerobic > Digestate... | reverse complement strand
CTGGGCCTCGGCACGGCTGACCTGATGCGGGAAATCTGCACTCAGGGCTTGGCGAAGAAAACCGTGACTGTTCGTTTCCCACTACCAGAGCAGGAACGCCCAAAGTTGACCTAACCCGCTATAGAGCGCGTGAACGGGTACGGACGGTGTTTGAAGGCCACCACCAGCCGCTGAAGGTCTGGATATTATGCCTGTATCTGATGTCGCTGAACCTGTCGAATCAACAAATCGCCCACGAACTGGGATTGAACAAAGACGATGTGCAGGACATGACGAGCCAGTTACGGCAGGGTATTGAGAAAAAAACACCGGTAAGCCTGTCTGGGAATGTTGAATTTGATGAAGTTTACGTCAAAGCTGGGCATAAGGGACACCCGGCAGCCGTTATGCGTGCAGGCCGCAAGGGGCGATGCTGGGGGCTGAAAGGCGCACCGGGGCGCGGCACGCTGGAGAAAGACAAACCGCCCATCTTTGGCATGATCCAACGCTCTGGGGAGGTAGTGATTTGTATGTTGGCGAACGTCAAACAGGCTACGATCAAGCCCCTGATACTGGAAACTGTGGCGGATGGCACGCTGGTGTATACCGATGAGTACAACATTTACAACCGGTTGGAAGAATGGGGTTACGGCCATAAGACAGTCAACCACGGCGCGGGTGAATATGCCCGTGATGAGGATGGCGACGGTTTCCATGAAGTCCACGTCAACACCATGGAAGGTTTTTGGTCGTTGCTACGTTCATGGTTACGCCCGCACCGGGGCATTTCCCAGGAAAAACTGCCGTGTTACCTCGCGTTCTTCGAGTGCCTGCACAATATCAGGAAACGCGGACAAGCTGCGCTACATTCCTTGTTGTCCCTGCTGATGGGCTAAGACCCTGAAACACATAATGAGCCATTCATAATAGTGAGTGCCTGCTATTGCAGAACCCAAGTTGGCGGGCAGGTTTCGGGCTGTCAGTGGCGTTTTTCTGTGCTATCCATTCCGGGCTTGAGCTATTTTCCCAGTGCCCTGCGCTGTTTGCCGTCTGCATCAAAATTGGCCGGGTCGAGCCAGGTTTCAAAAGCCGCTCTGCGTGTCGGCCATTCCCGGTCCAGTATCGAGTACCAGGCGGTATCACGGTTACGACCCTTGTAGAGGGTGGCCTGGCGGAAAATGCCTTCAAACCGGAAACCCAGCCGTGCAGCAGCGGCACACGAAGGCGCGTTCAGGGCATCACACTTCCACTCATAACGCCGGTAGCCCAGTTCATCAAACACCCGGCGCATCAGCAGGTACATGGCCTCGGTGGCGAGCCGGGTTTGTTGCAGCAGCGGTGAGAAATGAATATGGCCCACCTCGATCACCCCGGTTTCAGGCGTGATGCGCAGGTAGCTGGCCAGTCCCGCCGCATTCCCCGATACCGGATCGATGATGCTGTAAAACAGCGGGTCGTCACAGCCCTGACAACCGGCGAGCCAGTGGCGGAATGTATCGGCATCCGCAAACGGGCCATAGGGCAGGTAGGTCCAGTTGCGGGCATCGGTGTCCCGGCCAAAGGACTGAAACAGGGCATCGGCATGGTGTGTCACATCCAGTGGTTCCAGGCGCACATAACGCCCTTCCAGCCCGGTTTTCGGTGGCAGGGGACGGGGTTGCCAGTCCGGTACCGGAAAACTGACCGGCTGCCCGGAAATACTGGTCTGGGAAGTGGTTGGACTTGGCATGGACATCTCCGGCTGTAACACGACAAAGCTGAATAGTACACTGCCCCTTCAGGATTTTGTACAGGAAGACCCGCATGTCGAAGCGTATTGCTCTGGTGGCACATGATGCCCGCAAACCGGCCATGATTGAATGGGCCACTGCCCATCGTGACATTCTGGTGCTGCACCGGCTCTGGGGGACCGGCACGACCGGGAGCAAGGTGCAGGAAGCCACCGGCCTTGAGGTCAACTGCCTGCTCAGTGGCCCTCTGGGTGGGGATCAGCAGCTGGGGGCGATGATCGCCGAGGGGCGGATTGACGTACTGATATTTTTCATTGATGCGCTCAGTGCCTTGCCGCACGATGTGGACGTGAAGGCGCTGATCCGGGTTTCCACCCTGTACCAGACGGTCACGGCCTTCAATGAGACAACGGCCAGCCATATCCTGCATTCCCCGCTGCTGGCAGCGTGAAAACGACTGCCAGTTATCGGCTGGAAGCACTTTCCCGGCATTTGTAACCCTGTTAACGGTTACGATTACCTGTGCAGGGTTCTGTGGTTTAGTTAGTATTCACACATAGACGATGCTTCAGGACAGAGGCTTCAGTCTGCAAGCAGTAGTAAGTGACTCGGTGTTTCGTGTTGGTTTCTTTTGGTTGATAACAGCCATCCACTGTTTCGGATGGCTGTTTTTTTATGTGCTGTCTCCCGATCCGTCTGCACGGTGTCTGCATGAATCTTCCATGCCGGGGCGGGGTATTCCTGCACACCCGCGTGCCTATACTGCGCCTCAGCTCATTGGCTGAAGGAAGCTGTCATGTACGTCAAGATGATTCTGCCCGCGCTGCAGGAAGCCGGTTCGCCCGAGTGGCGTCCGATCAAGTATTCACTGTTTCCACCCCTGGGGCTGGCCACGCTGGCGGCCTATCTGGACCCGGATGATGAAGTGACGCTGGTGGACCAGCATGTGGAAAGCCTGGACCGGGATGATGTGCCCGATCTGGTGGTGATCCAGGTTTACATCACCAATGCCAGCCGAGCCTATCGCATTGCCGACCATTACCGCGCCAAAGGCTGCCATGTCTGCCTGGGGGGACTGCATGTGACCTCGTTGCCGGATGAAGCCGCCCGCCATGCCGACTCGATCTTTCTGGGGCCGGGGGAGGAAACCTTTCCGCAGTTTCTGGCTGATTTCCGCCGGGGCCGGCCCGGAGCACGCTATCAGTCGGGGGTGCGCACCCTGGATCATCTGCCCCCGATCCGGCGTGACCTGATTCGGCGTGAGAAATACCTGGTACCGAACTCCATCGTGGTGACCCGTGGCTGCCCGTATCACTGCAGCTTCTGTTACAAGGATGCTTTTTTTCAGGGTGGCAAGTCATTTTACACCCGGCGCGTGGATGCGGCGTTGGCAGAAATCGAGCACCTGCCCGGACGGCACCTGTATTTTCTGGATGACCACCTGCTGGGTGATGCACGTTTTGCCCATGCCCTGTTTGATGGCATGCGGGGCATGGGACGCCTGTTTCAGGGGGCTTCCACCGTGAATGCCATCCTGAAAGGGGACCTGATCGAGCAGGCGGCGGCAGCGGGTCTGCGCAGTGTGTTTATCGGCTTTGAGTCACTGGGGGCGGAAAGTCTGGCCTTTTCCAACAAGGCACAGAATCTGGGGCGCGATTATGAGGCCGCAATCCGGCGGCTGGATAGCCTCGGCATCAAGATCAATGGCAGTTTTGTATTCGGTCTTGACGGGGATGGACCCGATGTGTTCCGGCGCACGGTGGACTGGGCTGTGAACCAGGGCCTGACCACGGCCACTTTTCATATCGCCACGCCTTATCCCGGCACGGCCTATTACCGCCAGTTGCAGGCTGCCGGGCGCTTGCGCTCCTGTCATTGGGATGAGTATGACACCCGCCATGTAGTGTTCGAGCCGCAGGGCATGAGCCGTGCACAGTTACAGGCCGGTTATGAATGGGCCTATCGTGAGTTTTACTCCTGGACCAATATTGTCCGCGCCAGTCACCAGCATATCGCCCTGAACCAGCGCCTGCGTCATTTTGCCTACAGTGCCGGCTGGAAAAAGGCTGAGCCGTTCTGGAATGCGCTGATCCGGCGGGGCTGGCTGGGGCAGATGCGCCAGCTGCTGGAGCTGACGCTGGACGGGCGGGAAGAGGGAGCCGGCATTGGTGCTACATGTTCGGATAGTTCGGCCCGCCACCGCCTTCCGGTGTCACCCAAGTGATGTTTTGGGCCGGATCCTTGATGTCACAGGTCTTGCAGTGTATGCAGTTCTGGGCATTGATCCGGAAGCGCTGCTCACCCGCTTCCTCGACAATCTCATACACCCCGGCCGGGCAATAGCGCTGGGCGGGTTCTGCATACAGCAGCAGGTTGCTGCCCAGTGCAATGGACGGATCATGCAGCTGCAGGTGACAGGGCTGGTTCTCCTCGTGGTAGGTATTAGAGAGAAACACCGAGCTGAGTTTGTCGAAGCTGAGGCGGCCATCCGGTTTCGGGTAGCTGATCGGTGTGCATTCTTTGGCCGGGCGCAGGCTGGCATGGTCCGGGTGATTGTCGCGCAGTGTCAGCGGCAGTCTGCCCTTGAAAACATTCTGGTCGATGAAGTTGAAAGCACCGCCCAGAAAAGGACCGAAGCGGTGCAGGGCCGGGCCGAAATTGCGTGAAGCCTGCAGCTCTTCATAAACCCAGGAATCCCGGAAGCGTTGTGCATAACCGTTAAGGTCGCTCCCGCCTTCGTTCCCGTCAGCAAGGGCCGCAAAGACTTCCTCAGCTGCCAGCATGCCGCTTTTCATCGCGGTATGGGTTCCCTTGATCTTGGCAAAGTTGAGCGTGCCGGCCTCGCAGCCGATCAGCAGCCCGCCGGGAAAGTGCATCTGCGGCAGCGCATTGAAACCGCCCTTGGCAATCGCACGCGCACCGTAGACCACCCGCTTGCCGCCTTCCAGATACTGCGCCAGCAGCGGATGATGTTTCATGCGCTGGAATTCGTCATACGGGCTCAGGTAGGGATTGCGGTAGTTGAGGTCGACGATCAGCCCCACCACCGCCTGATGGTTTTCGGTGTGATAGAGAAAGAAACCGCCGCTGGCACCGCTGCTCAGGGGCCAGCCGGAACCGTGGATCACCAGACCGGGCCGGTGTCTGTCCGGATCAATGTCCCACAGCTCCTTGAGGCCGATGCCGTAATGCTGGGCATCGCTGTCGGCATCCAGTTTGAAACGGCTGTAAAGCTGCCTGCCCAGATGCCCGCGACAGCCTTCGGCAAACAGGGTGTATTTTGCCCGCAGCGCCATGCCCGGCGTGAAGCTGTCCAGCGCGGTACCATCCGCACCCACACCCATGTCCCCGGTGATGATGCCCGCGATACTGCCATCGTCATTCAGCAGCAGCTGGCGGGCACTGAAGCCGGGGAATATCTCCACGCCCAGGCTTTCCGCCTGAGCGGCCAGCCAGCGGCAGAGGTTGCCGAGACTGACGATGTAATTGCCGCTGTTGTGCATGGTGGCCGGAATCAGGGCATGCGGAATCGATACGGCCTGCCGCTCATTGCGCAGCAGGTACAGTTCGTCCCGACTGACCGGTACGTTCAAGGGTGCGCCAAGCGCCTGCCAGTCCGGAAACAGCTCGTCCAGCGCCCGGCTTTCGATCACGGCACCCGAAAGGATATGGGCACCGACTTCCGAGCCTTTCTCCACCACACAGACCGAGAGCTCCTGCCCGGCAGCCTGCGCCAGCTGCATGAGGCGGCAGGCTGCGGACAGGCCGGCAGGCCCGGCCCCGACAATGACGACATCAAACGCCATCTCGTCACGTTCGGTATTTTCCACCTTGTTTACCTTTTCCATGGGTGCTGTTATCTCCTGGCTGCCGCTTTCTAGAACTGCGCTTCCGGCAGGGCCATGATGTGGGTGCTGCCGGCCCTGATCGCTGCCAGACAGGCCTGGGTCCGTGGCAGGAGCTGCTCCTGGTAGCAGTGCATGCTGATCAGCTTCGCATTGAGAAAATCCGTATCCCCGTCGCCGGTATCCAGCAGGGCTCTGGCCTGCAGGGCGCCTTTGGCCAGCAGCCAGCCGCCGCACAGGTAGCCGAACAGCATCAGGAAATGCACACAGGCCGTCGCACTGAGGGCTTTGTCCGTGGTGCTGTTATCCAGTACCCACTGGCGTGCGCTCTGGCCGGCGTTCAGGGCCAGCGCCAGCTGTTCCGCTGCCAGAGTGCCGGCAAAGACCGTGCTGAACTCGTCGCGCGTCTCCTGTATCTCCTCCAGCAGCAATGCCAGCGCGGCCCCCTGATCTGCCAGCATCTTGCGCCCGATGAAGTCCAGGGCCTGTATGCCGGTGGTGCCTTCGTAGATGGTCAGAATACGGGCATCGCGGTAATGCTGGGCTGCACCGGTTTCCTCGATATAGCCCATGCCGCCATGAACCTGAATCCCCAGTGAGGTCAGCTCCTGTGCCATTTCAGTGAGCCAGCCCTTGACCACCGGGGTCAGCAGTTCGACACGTGCGGCATGTAACGCCTGCTGTGCCGGATCGGTTGCATAACGCGCCCGGTCGATTTCCGCTGCCGCCACCAGCGCCAAAGCGCGCATGGCTTCTGTGGCGGATTTCATGGTCATCAGCATGCGCCGCACATCCGGATGCTGGATGATGGGGATGCGTGAACCGTCACGCCGTGTCCCCTGCAGGCGTTCTCTGGCGTATTGCCGGGCCTGCTGGTAGGCGCGTTCGGAAATGGCCAGCCCCTGCAGTCCGACGGACTGGCGGGCATGGTTCATCATGGTGAACATGTAGGGCAGGCCCTGATTGGCTTCACCGACCAGATAGCCGACGGCCTGATCAAACTCCATCACGCAGGTCGGACTGCCGTGGATGCCGAGTTTGTGTTCCAGTGACAGGCAGGCGACACCGTTGCGTTCTCCGGGTTCGCCATTGGCGTCCAGCAGGAATTTGGGCACGATGAACAGCGAAATGCCTTTCACACCCGCCGGGGCATCCGGCAGGCGCGCCAGTACCAGATGCACGATATTCGGGGTCATGGAATGATCACCCCAGGTAATAAAGATTTTCTGCCCGGAAACCCGGTAGTGATCTCCTTCCGGGACGGCACGGGTTTTGACTGCAGCCAGATCGGAGCCGGCATCCGGCTCGGTCAGGTTCATGGTACCGGTCCATTCGCCGCTGGCCATGTTCGGCAGGTAGGCGGCCTTGAGTGCCGGTGCGGCGTGGTGGGCGATACTTTCCATGGCCCCCTGGCTCAGCATCGGGCACAGGGCAAAGGCCATGTTGGCCGAGTGCCAGATTTCATTGACTGCCGTACTCAGGGTATTGGGCAGGTTCTGGCCGCCAAAATCCTCTTCCACCAGCAGCGAAAGCCAGCCGCCTGCTGCAAACTGGTCATAGGCTTCCCTGAATCCCGGTGAGGGAATCACGCCGCTTGCATCCAGCCGCGCACCTTCGGTATCGCCACTGCGATTCAGGGGGGCCAGCACTTCACTGCCGACCTTGCCGGCTTCCTCCAGCACGCTGAGTGCCAGCTCCAGGTTGACTTCATCCAGACCGGCATCGCTGCACAGCCGGTCGAAGTGAACCAGATGCTCCAGAACAAATCCGGTATCCTGATAGGGGTGAACGTAACTCATGACAGTCTCCGCGCTTAAAGTTTTGCCGCCAGTTCCGGGACAGCCGAGAACAGGTCGGCTACCAGACCATAATCAGCGACCTGGAAAATGGGGGCGTCGGCATCCTTGTTGATGGCCACGATCACCCGGGAATCCTTCATGCCGGCCAGGTGCTGGATGGCCCCGGAAATGCCGATGGCGAAATAAACCTCGGGTGCGACCACTTTGCCGGTCTGGCCGACCTGCAGGTCATTGTCGACATAACCGGCATCCACGGCTGCACGGCTGGCACCGACAGCGGCACCGAGCCTGTCGGCCAGCTGGTAAATCAGCCCGAAATTATCGGCGGAACCCACACCGCGCCCGCCGGAAACCACAATCCGGGCTGCAGTGAGTTCCGGACGTTCGGAGCGGGCCAGCTCCTCGCTGACAAAGCGGGTGTGAACAGCCTCGAACACGGTTGTGACCGGCTCGATACGGGCATCGCCGCCGCTGTCGGGCACCGGATCGAACGTCGTGGTGCGCACGCTCAACAGCTTGACCGGATCAAGGCATTGCACCGTGGCAATGGCATTGCCGGCATAGATTGGGCGCTTGAACGTGTCGGCAGTGACGATTTCCACCACATCGGTGAGCGGATTGACTCCCAGCAGGGCAGCGGCACGCGGCAGCAGGTCCTTGCCGAAGGTGGTGGCAGGCACCAGAACGTGGCTGTAATCGGGAGCCAGCAAAGCCACCAGTCGCGCCACATTCTCGGCCAGACGGTGTTCATAGACGGCATGGTCGGCCAGCCTGACCCGGCTCACACCGGGCAGGGACGCAGCCTGTGTCGCCACTTCCGCACAGCCGGAACCGACCACCAGTACATCCAGCTCATCACCCAGTCGGGCTGCCGCTGACAGGGTATTGCGGGTGGCGGGCCTGAGGCTGCTGTTGTCGTTTTCGGCTATAACCAGAATACGCATTGGTGTTTCCCCCTCAAAGTACCTTGGCCTGATGCTTCAGGTGTTCAATCAGCTGCTCCACATTCTCGACCCGGATACCGGGACTGCGCTCTGTCGGCGGGTCCACCCGCAACAGGCTGAGGGTGTTTTCCAGACTGATGCCGAGTTGTTCCGGGCTGGTGGTCGCCAGCGGCTTCTTCTTGGCCTTCATGATCTCCGGCAGTTTCACATAGCGCGGTTCATTCAGGCGCAGATCGGTGGTAATCACCGCCGGCAGGTCCAGCTCCAGAGTCTGCAGGCCGCCGTCAATCTCGCGGGTGACGACAACCTGCGCTCCCGTGACCACCACTTTTGAAGCAAAGGTGGCCTGCGGGAGATCACACAGGGCAGCCAGCATCTGGCCGGTCTGGTTATTGTCCGAGTCGATGGCCTGCTTGCCGAGCAGTATCAGCCCCGGCTGCTCGGTTTCCACCACCCGGCTCAGCAGGCGGGCAATGCCCAGCGCGTTCAGTTCGGTATCGCCCGTATCGATCCAGATGCCCCGGTCTGCACCCATGGCCAGGGCGGTGCGGATCTGGTCCTGAGCCTGCTTCGGACCGATGGATACCACCACAATTTCACTGGCGACCCCGGCTTCACGCAGGCGCAGGGCTTCCTCGACCGCAATCTCGCAGAAGGGGTTGATCGACATCTTGACATTGTTCAGATCGACCTGGGTATTGTCGGCCTTCACCCGCACCTTGACGCTGTAATCGACCGCCCGCTTGACGGTGACGAGCACTTTCATGCCGGATTCTCCTCATTGGCCCACTGGCGCAGAATGAACTTCTGAACCTTGCCGGTGGAGGTGCGCGGCAGGTCAAGGAAGACAACCTTTTTCGGCACCTTGAAGCGCGCCATATGGTCACGGCAGTAATCGATCACGGCTGCTTCCGTCAGGGTCGCACCAGGTTTCAGGGTGATAAAAGCACAGGGCACTTCGCCCCATTTTTCATCCTTGCGTGCCACCACGGCGGCATCCTGTATCGCGGGGTGTCGGTAGAGCACATCCTCGACCTCAATGCTGGAGATGTTCTCGCCACCGGAGATGATGATGTCCTTGGAACGGTCCTTGATTTCGATGTAACCGTCCGGATGCCAGACCGCAAGATCACCGGAGTGGAACCAGCCCCCGGCAAAGGATTCCTCTGTTGTTGGGGGATTCTTGAGATAGCCTTTCATGACGATATTGCCGCGCATGAAGATTTCGCCGATGGTTTCGGCATCCCGTGGCACCGGCTCCAGCGTGGCGGGATCAGCGACCATCAGCCCCTCCTGCATCGGGGCGCGGACACCCTGACGCGCCTTGAGCCTCGCCTTTTCGCTCACGCTGCACCCGTCCCAGGCGTCATTCCATTCGCAGACCACACACGGGCCATAGGTTTCGGTCAGGCCATACACATGCGTGACTCCGAAGCCCATTTCCTCCATGCTCTGGATCACGGATGCCGGTGGCGGTGCGCCGGCGGTCATGACCTTGATGCTGTGGTTGATACCGGCTTTCTGTTCCGGTGGTGCGCCGGCGATCATGCTCAGCACGATCGGAGCACCACAGAAATGGTCCACCTTTTCCGTGCGGATCCGTTCCAGAATCCGGTCGGCCCGGACATGGCGCAGGCAGACATTGACACCCGTGACGGCAGCCATGGTCCAGGGGAAGCACCAGCCGTTGCAGTGAAACATGGGCAGGGTCCACAGGTAGACGGACTGGCCCGGCATGCCCCAGGACAGAACGTTGCTGACAGCATTCAGGTAAGCCCCCCGGTGGTGGTAGACCACGCCCTTGGGGTTGCCGGTGGTTCCGGAGGTGTAGTTGAGGGTGATGGCATCCCATTCATCAGCCGGCCCCGCCCATTCAAATTCCGGGTCTCCCTGGTCAATGAAGGCTTCATAATTCATGTCACCCAGCAGTTCACCACCCTCAAAGGAGGGATCATCAATATCAATAACCAGCGGCTTTTTCTCCAGCAGTGCCAGCGCTTCTTTGGCCACTGCCGACATTTCCCGGTCGGTGATCAGGATTCGGGTTTCGGCGTGCTGCAGGATGAAAGCGACTGCCGCTGCATCCAGACGGGTGTTGATGGCGTTGAGGACCGCACCGGCCATGGGCACACCGAAGTGGGCCTCAAAGTGCTCGGGCAGGTTCGGGCACAGCACCGATACCGTGTCTCCCCTGCCGATACCGTGCCGGTTCAGCACGCTGGCCAGCTGGCGGCAGCGACGATAGGTTTCCGCCCAGCTGCGGCGCAGCGGGCCATAGACGACGGCGGTTTTATCGGGGTGAACACTGGCGGCGCGTTCCAGAAAGGTCAGGGGACTCAAGGCTTCGTAATTGGCTGGTACGCGATCCAGCGCCTGTGAATAGATATTCGTCTCAGACATGATGACTCCTCATTCTCCTCTCTCTTTGTTTTGATGGACGCAGACACTCGGCGGGTGGCTGGTGAACCGGATGGCCGCCAGCACGGGCAGGTGGAGAGGGTAAGACGGCATGTTTGCAGCAATATTGCCGGAATGTAACGAATTGTAGCCGCCCCGACGGGTTGTTACTGGTGTATGCTGGTGCGGCCCCCGATGCAGTGTTTCCTTGTGCGGGCAGATCGGTGTTTTTCAGGAGAGGGCCTTGTCCGGATTTCAGCTTGTCGGTCCACGGCTGTCACGCCGTTTTTTCTGGGTAATGCTGGCTACCCTGGTGGCGATTTTCACCATCATCTACTGGTATTCAGTCCCCCTGATCAGGCAGACCGTTTTTGACATTGAACGTGATGCCAGCCGGCTGGTGCTGGATAATGTGGTCGAAATTGCCGGGCGCATGCATGACAACGTGGAGGATTACCAGGCACAGGCCCTGAAAGCCCGACAGGAGTCGCTCAAGGTGGCGGTTTCGCTGGCGGGTTCTTTTCTGCGTCAGCAGTTTGAGCTGGCCGGTCGTGAGGGGATACCGCTGGAGCAGGCGCGCCAGCGTGCTTTTGAAGCCCTGCGCAGTTTCAGTTACGGCAACCAGGATTATGTCTGGGTTGCAGATGAGAGTGGTTATCTGTTGTCCCATCCGGATGCGCGTTATCACCATCATCTGACCACGGACGGGGTTGGGCAACCCGATGCCCATGCCCGCCCGGATGCCGTGGCACAGGCCATCCGGGATGGTGAGGGCTTTTACCGGTATCGCTGGAACCGGCTGGACAGGCCCGAAGTGCTTGAAAAACTTTCATTCGTGCGCCATTACCCGGAGTGGGGGCTGGTTATCGGGTCCGGGGTTTATCTGGATGATCTGGAGCAGGAAGTCAGCACGCGCAGGAAGCAGGCACTGGAGGAGCTGCGCAAGGCCTTGCAGGGTATCCGGGTGGCACGCACGGGCTATCTTTATGTGTTTGACAGCCATAACCGGATGCTGATTCATCCCAACCGGGCCATTGATGGAACCGACATCCGTGATCTGCTTAACCCGCTGAGTGAAAATTACATTGCCGAAGACCTGAAACGGGTGGCGGATACCGGTCAGGAGCTGAGGTACCTCTGGGACAAACCGGAGGAGCCGGGCAATTATATCTATGAAAAGCTGTCACTGGTGCGTTACCTGAAGGCGTTTGACTGGTATATCTGCTCCTCGGTTTATACCGAGGAACTGCTGCGCAGCTCCAACACCCTCAGCCAGCGCATTCTTGTTCTGGCCGCACTGACACTGCTGGCCAGCCTGACACTGGCCGGTTTTTTCATCAACCGCATCACCCGGCCACTGGACCGGCTGGCGGATACGGCCCGCCGGGTCAGTGCGGGGGATTTGTCAGCCAGAAGCGGTATCCGTTCCGATGACGAGATCGGTATGCTGGCCGGCAGTTTTGATGGCATGGTGGCGCGGCTCAAGAGCAATATCGATGATCTGGATACCAAGGTCCGTCTGCGCACGGAAGAACTGCTGGCCACCAGTGCCCGCGCCCAGCGCATGCAGGCGGTCGGTCAGCTGGCCGGCGGGCTGGCTCATGATTTCAACAATCTGCTGTCGATCATTCTCGGTAATCTGCTGCTGCTCAGGGAGCGTCACCCGCCGGATGCCGACGGGCTGATGGATTATCTGGACCCGCCCATCCATGCCGCACGGCGCGGGGCGGACATCACCCATCGGCTGCTGGCATTTTCACGCCGTGAAACACTGGAGCCTGAACCGGTTCCGATTGCCGCACTGGTGCGGGAGGTGATGCACCTGCTGTCTTCTTCGCTGCCGGATAATATCCGGCTGGAAGCGGCGATTCATGCCCAGGACCTGATGGTGCATGTGGACCCCGGCTATCTGGAGAACGCGCTGGTCAACCTGGCGCTGAATTCACGGGATGCCATGCCGCAGGGGGGAAGTCTCTGCTTTGGTATCGACCGCGTGGAAGGGCCGGTGGCGGGATATGACGAGCCGGTTGCACCGGGGGCGTATGTGATGCTGACGATCCGGGATTCGGGAGCCGGTTTCAGCACGGATGCCAGGGCACATGCGCTGGAGCCGTTTTATACCACCAAGCTCAATGACCTCAATTCCGGACTCGGGCTCAGCATGGTGTACGGCTTTGTCAAGCAGTCCAGCGGCTATATCCGGATCAGCAATGTGCCGTCCCCCGCAACCGGAGCCTGTGTCACCCTGCTGCTGCCGCTTGCCCGGCCTCAGGCGGAAGGCAAGGTTCCCCCGGTACTCCAGGAAGCACTGCCGGAACAGGCCCTGCAGGGCAGGTTGCTGTTGCTGGTGGAGGATAATGACGGGGTGCGGGCCGTGGTGCGTGAGCAGCTGCTGGCGCTGGGGATTTATGTGGTGGAGGCGGGCAGCGCCAGCGAGGCCCGGCAGTTGATTGATGACCTTCCGGCGCTGGATGGCATGGTATCCGACATCATGCTGAACGACGGTGAGGATGGACGGGATATTGCCCTCAGGCTTTACCGCAGCAATCCCCGTAGTATCATTCTGTTGATCAGCGGTTATGCCAGCGAGAGTCAGGTTCGGGACAAGGGGGAGAAAGTGTTCCCGTTACTGCGCAAACCGTTTGATCGCCAGTCACTGGGGCAGGCGCTTTGGCGGGCGCTGCACCATGAAGAGGAGCATGAATGACGACAGGCAAACTGATTTATGTGGTGGAGGATGAGGGCGACATCTGCACGCTGGTGTGCGGGGAGCTGGAGCGTTACGGCCATCATGCCCGCGCTTTCCGTACCGGCGCACAGGCCATGTACGCCCTGAGGCAGCAGTTGCCGGATGTCTGCATTATTGATCTGGGGCTGCCGGATATGGACGGATTGAGCCTGGTGCGTCACCTGACGGAAGCCTGCGAAACCGGCGTGATTATCCTGTCCGGGCGTAACAGTGCTACGGACAAGGTGCTGGGGCTTGAGCTCGGGGCGGATGACTATGTCAGCAAACCCTTTGATCCGCGTGAACTGGTCGCACGCACCAACAGCTTCCTGCGCCGCCGGCAGAAGATGTCGACCCTGACGACGCCGGTTCCGGCCAAATGTGCCCTGTTCGGGGACTGGTCCTTTGATCCTGCCACCCTGACGGCCACACATCGGAGCGGCACCCGCGAAACGCTGAGTGCGGCAGAGGCGGAGTTGCTGCTGGGGCTGCTGCAATCGCCCCGGCAGATTCTGTCGCGTGAGCAGCTGATGAACGAGCGTCTGGGGTCTTTTGATCGCTGCATTGATGTGCGCATGTCCCGCATCCGCAAGAAGCTGGAGCAGGACCCCAGGAATCCGCAGCTGATCCGGACGGTCTACGGGGCCGGTTACATGCTGAGCGCCGAGGTGCAGTGGCAGTCGGTTTGAACTGGTGAAGGCGGTCCGTGCAGGGTTCCTGCACGCTCGGGGGGCAGATTGTGCTACTGTGTCCGGCATCAGGGTAAGGAGTCCCGTTGCGGAGTAGGGTGTCATGAGCAATCAATATATGCAGCAACTGGTACAGGAACATGCGGAATGCCTGCTTCTGGCCGACCGGCTTGAGCGGGTGGTGAAGCGTGGACAGGCCGGGGAGCTGGCAGCTGCGGTGCAATGGGTGCGCGAATACAATGCCAGGGAGCTGGAGCCGCACCTTCAGCATGAAGAACAGACCATTTTCACGCCATTGCTGCATGTGCATCAGGCCCGGGTGGATTTGTGCATCCAGCTGGGCAAGGAGCACGGCCTGCTGCGCACGCTGGCGGAAACCATCAGTGAAGCCGGTGCACAGCAGGAACTGGCGGAATTTGCCCGTGTGTTGCGGAATCATACCGTACTGGAGAATGAGCAGCTGTTCCCGGCGCTGGAGGCGCTGTTTACACCCGCACAGTGGCAGGCGGTACGGGATTTCACCGCGCTGGGCCGGCAGGAAGCGGCACCGGCTGATCCGGCGCGTACCCGTGCCGGGGCTGATCCGGATGCGTGGCTGACAAACGTGGAGGCTCATTTCCAGGGCGCTCGGCAGGGTAATGGCCATATCGTGCTGTTCCCGCGTTATCAGCCCGAGCTGGTGCAGCAGCTGGCCCGGCATTTGGGGATTGCCTTTTTTGATTACCGGCAACAGGTGATGGCCGAATTGCGTGAACGGGCTGACACCCTGACCCTGGAACAGCTGGAGCAAACCCTGCGTGAACAGTCACGGCAGCAGGGGCTGGTCTGTCACAATGCCGAGGCACTGCTGTGTGTCAAGCCCGAGGCCGAGCGTCGCCGCTGGCTGCGGCATTTCATTGAAACCGACTGGCTGCATCCGGTTGTTGTGCCGCTGACCGTGTTTCAGGCGGACGCCCCCGATGCTGCCGGACAGGTCTGTGACCTGGAGCTGGTACGTCTGCCGCGTGGCGGGGAAGGGCGGGTCTTGACACTCCAGCGGTCTTGACAACTACCACCACGCAGAGCGGTAGTGTTTCAAGCTGCTTTTAATTTTTGCCTTCAAGTTTGCAGGCGGTGCCGGCTTCAACTCAGGGATTTCGTCCTGTATCTGTTCGCTGTGCTGTCTGATTTTGAGGGATATTGGTGTCTGTTGCATATTTTTCAGCAGTGTGTCGATTGTGTTCAGCAGGTCGTGATAGACAAACAGGTTCTGAAAGTCCACTTTCAGGCCGGTGAGACAAATCAGGCGGGCGAACTCCAGTGACGTAGTAGCCAGCGGGTTGACGGGTTGATTATTCGGCTGACTGGCAAAAGTCTGCCAGTACAAATAAAACGGCAGGTTGAAGGGTATCTGTTTGCCAAGGTCAAAAATACTGGTGCTGGAGGCTATCCGCTCACTGGCGGCATCCAGGTGATTCATATCCAGCGCATGATCGGCGAGGAGCCGGGCGGCAATGGTTTTGGTCAGTGTAGTCTGTCTGGCTATGTCGGCAGATTGGCCCGCTTTGCCAAGACAGACAGCATAGTGCAACAGATAAGCCAGTTTGAGCCGCTCATCCTTGGGCGGGGCTGCCTGTTTTTTCCGGTAATACGCCAGCAAGGCGGCTTCTGTATCGAGGTGAGGCATCAACCTGAGTTCGGTATTGGCGAGAATCGCAACATGGGTCATGCCGAAGGGCTCGATATGAATAAAGCTGAATCCTGCCTCGTGTGCCAGCGCCCGCAATTTCTGTTCTGACAGCAGAAAGTAATGGGAGCCGGGCGACAGGGCTGCATAAAGTTCTCCAGCCGGAGCATGGGGTTTCAGAAAAGCGGAACGGGGTGTCGTTAACAGCAAAACGCCCTGAGGCGCGAGATTACTGCGCAACAACCGGATAAAGTCCAGGGGGGCTGGCACATGTTCCAGCACTTCGGTGGCAAAGATCAGGTCAAATGGTGTGTTTCTGACTTCGGGCAGATTTTCGAGAACATCATGGTGGATTGCCAGATCCAGTATCTGGCGGCCCACAATGCCATAGGCTGAAGGTTCAATGCCAATGGCTTTTTCCAGTCCCCATTGAGTTTGGCAATAATCCAGTGTGATGCCAACATTACAGCCTACTTCCATAACGGCTTTGAATGACTGGTGAGGCAGCTTTTCGAGCAGGGCGGTTTTCCAGTCCAGCCCGTTCACCAGTTCGAAGTAATGGTGAATCAGCAGCATGAAGTTCGGGTCTTGCAGTGTTTCTGTGGCGGAAGGGTAAGGCGTGTTGCATTCAGTGGCTCCTGGAAACCAGGCACTGCCACAAGCACCGCAAGATGCAAGTTCCAGCATGCCCTTATCGGCCTGCCAGTGGCGTGCTTGCAGGATGATCCTGTTATTTTGGGAGTTGTTGCAAACAAAGCAGGGTTGGTGGGTGGGTGCTGGTTTTTTGGCCCAGACCAATTTGTTATTTTTCATTTGTCAGGTCGTTGAATGGAATCATGTCGGATGAATGTTGACGTATTTTCTCAATGCCGGCTACGGGAAGTCGCTGTCGTTATGTTTGAATTCCGGCGGCATTTGCTGCAGGTCACTGGATGGCTTGACCGCTTGTCAACTCACCAGGACATACGTTGTTTGATTGGCTGATTTAATGTCACAGCGCAATGTGGGTATTATTATAGCTATAACTGCAGTGATTTGCATCGCCTGCCAAGCCGTTGATATTCAAGCAGGTCCGGATGGCGGAGTCCGACTCAGCTCCAGCGCCAGCTGCTCCGGTATCCCCGGCTCTTCAAACTGAACCCCGATCCCCAGCAGCCGCACCGGGCGCTTGCCACGTTCCCAGGCCTGGGTGAGCAGGGGCAGGTACAGGGCTTCCTGCACCTGCAGTGATGGAGCCTGTACCGTGGTGGTGACGAAATCATGGAAGCGCAGTTTCACAAACAGCGACTTGGGCAGCTGGTAGCGGTGTTGTTGCGCCCGTTTCAGCCGTGTTTCCAACACTGCAAACAGGGGCGGCAGCCGTTCCAGGCAGCTGGCCAGTGTCGGCAGGTCGGTATCGAAGGTGTCCTCCACGCTCAGGGATTTGCGAATATCCGAGCTGCTGACGGGACGGGGGTCAATGCCTCGGGAAAAGTCGTGCAGACGCTGGCCGAAACGGCCAAACTCACGCGCCAGTAACAGTGGCGACAGGGTCTGCAGCTGACCGCAGCTGTGAATCCCCATACGCTCCAGATGTGCCTGTGTCACCCGACCCACGCCCGGAATACGCTTGACCGGCAGGGCGGGCATGAAGGCCGGAATGTCACGCGGACGAATAACAAACAGGCCATCAGGCTTGTTCCAATCGCTGGCAACCTTGGCCAGAAACTTGTTGGGGGCAACCCCTGCCGAGGCGGTAAGCTGCTGGGTGCGGGCAATACGCTGGCGAATTTCGCTGGCGATCAGGGTGGCACTGCCCTGATGCAGCCCGGAATCGCTGACATCCAGATACGCCTCATCCAGCGACAAAGGCTCAATCCGGTGGGTGTACTCGGTGAAAATGGCCTGAATTTCCCGCGAAACCGCACGGTACAGTTCATGCCGGGTCGGCAGCACAATCAGCTGTGGACACTGGCGCAAGGCCAACCCCATGGGCATGGCTGAATGCACACCATACTCCCGTGCTTCATACGAACAGGTTGCTACAACCCCGCGTCCGTTGGGTGAGCCACCGACGGCGATCGGCTTGCCGCGCAGTTGTGGATTTTCACGCACCTCAATGGCGGCATAAAAGCAGTCCATATCAATGTGGATGATCTTGCGCTTATCGGACACCGTGACCTGACCGGCAGCTTGAGTGATTCATCCGGATGTTGTAACCCGACGCAGGGGGCGGCGTCCAGACCCCGGTGTCTGCCCGGTACGGGTCAGTCGTGCAGGCGGCGAGCCGTGATTTCAGCGGCGGCGGCCCGCAATCGCTCCAGATACAGGGGCACGATTTTTTTGCCCACCGTGGACGTGAACACCGACAGGCCAATGGAACCCAGAACTTGTCGGCCCCTGATGACCGGAATGGCGAGGTGGCTGCTTTCTCCGGCGCGGCCATAACGCAGGGCATAGCCCTGCTGTCTGATACGGTCAAGATAATCGCTGACACTTGGCTGCCTGACCTGACGCAGGCGGCGTGCAAGGCTGGCCGGTTCCACCGTTTTCAGTAGTCGCTGCCGTTCGCGGGCGCTGCGTTGGGCCAGCCAGGCTTCGCCCAATGCGCTGCCGATAAGCGGAAAGCGCTTGCCGATGGTGCTTTTGATAAAGCGGAAACGGGCTTCCGGCCGGCTGCTGCAACGAATCAGCATCGCATCCTGATCAAAGGTGGCGACCGCCACTGGCCATTCACAAGCCTGTGTCAGCCGGGTGGCAATAGCGGCGGCATGTTCTGCAAATAACAGTTCCCTGTCCACCCCCTGACTGAGTCGGCTGCAGCCTGAACGGATGCTGTAATAGTGTGTTTCCGGGTGTTTGATCACCAGGTCAAGCGCGATCAATTGCTGCAACATGCGGTGCAGGGTCGGTTTGGGCAGTGGCAGCTGTTGGCTCAGGCTGTCCAGTGTATTGAGTTTGTGGCTGTTCAGGGCTTGCAGGAGTTGAACGGTTTTCTCGATCAGGCTGTCAGAGTGCATTTTCTTCGCTCTATTTATTTAATATAAATTCCACTCAATGGAAAGATGTTAATTAGTGTTGGTTGGCAAGTCGACCCCGCTTTTATACTGGCCTGACGTTAATCAGGCGTTTACAGCCGTCCAGTCAGGGAGTAAATACGTTATGAGAATTGCAACCATACAGACGCAGGCGGGTATCGGTCTGGCGCTTCAGGTGCAGGAACAGCTGATCGATATCAGCCGCGCTGCGGCGCATTATTCAATGCCGGATCCGGGAAAATTGTCTGATCTGATCAGCGATGTGATTGAGCAACCGGCGCAGCATCAGGCTTTGCGCGAGCTGGCCGGACACTTGCAGACCGCCAGTGCTGAGGAACTGGCGGCACTGACCGTGACCGGTGGGTTTCAGTGGCTGCCGCCGGTGCGCCGTCCGGGCAAGATTCTGGGGGTGGCGATGAACAACAAGGCAAGTGATGAGCGCAAGATCAATGCGCCGGATCACCCGGCCTTTTTTCTGAAACCGTCCTCCTGCCTGTTGGGGCATCAGCAGCCGATCGAGGTGCGTGATTACTATGGTTCGGTGCATCCGGAACCTGAGTTGGCGCTGATTATTGGTAAAAAGGTGCGTGATGTGGCTGCCGAAGATGCTTGGGATGCCATTTACGGCTATACGGTGTTCAATGATATGACCGGCAATGATATGCGTGCCGAAGACCGGTTCCATTACTGGGCGTTGTATCCCAGTGCGGCCAACCCGGATGAGCTGGAACGGCGCGAACAGCATCTGTCTTACGCGGCGCGCTACAAGGGGACGGATGGCTTTGGACCGATGGGGCCGTGGATTGTAACCGCCGATGAAGTGCCTGACCCGCATGCACTGAGTGTGCGCTGCTGGCACAAGGGTGAACTGATTGCCGATGACAGCACCGCCTACATGAATTACAAGGCGAACGAGGTCATTGCCTTTATTTCCCGTTTTCAGACGCTGGAACCGGGTGATGTGATCTCGCTGGGTACTGCGTTCCGGCCGCAGGCTGGCAGCAAGCGCAGCTTGCATCTGGCCAATATCACCCGTTTGGGCGGGCCGCTCAAGGTGGAGATTGAAGGCATTGGCTGTCTGGAAAATCCGGTAATCAAACGATGAATAAACGTGATGTAACGGCTCCGGCACCGACACTGACAATAGAGGACCAGTTGGCCCTGCAGCAGTTGAATGCCGACTTTGCCTATTATCTGGATCATCATCAGGTGGATGCGTTGGTCAGCCTGTTCAGTGAAGATGCCTACTATCGGCATGGTGAACGCATATCCACCGGACGGGCGGCTATTGAGGCTCTGTTTCGGGGCCGTTCTGCCGCCGGTGACCGGGTAGCGCGGCATATGATTTCCGGGCTGCGCCTGGCGCGTCTTGATGCCGAGCGGGCAACGGGTTGTTCGGTCGTGACCACCTGGGCCGCGAATGGTGTGATTCCCATCAACCATGCCGAGCCGCATCTGGTCGCCGATTTTGATGACACGTATATCCGCGGTGCCGATGGTCGCTGGCGTATTGAGCGTCGGGAAATTTCGCGGATTTTTGTCGCACAGGACAATACCGGTCCGGTTGGAGGTTAATTATGCAGTGCAAACTGATTTGCAGTTCCCATTCGCCGTTAATGCGTATCTACGCCCGCGAACCGGAGCATCATGCCGATATCGTGGCGCTGTTTGCCCGACTGAAAGCCGATGTGGCGGCGTATAACCCGGATCTGGTCATTGTGTTGGGTTGTGATCATTTCAATGGCTTTTTTCTGAACTGTATGCCGAGCTTCTGTCTGGGGCTGACGTGTGAGGCGGTCGCTGATGTGGGGGGAACACCGGGTCCGCTCGCTGTGACGCCGGCGGCTTTGGCTATTGCCAAAGACCTGCGTGAGCAGGGGATCGATACGGCCGTGTCCAGCCAGATGAAAATTGATCACGGTTTTTCCCAGACCATGTCGTTTGTCATGGAACAGCTGGACAGCTATCCGACCCTGCCGATTTTCGTCAACTCCATTGCGCCGCCCTATGTTCCATTTCAGCGCAGCCGCAAACTGGGCGAGGCGCTGGCCCACAGTGCGCAGGCGCGCGGGGTTGAACGGTTGCTGGTGATTGCCACCGGCGGTATGTCGCATCATCCGACCCGCTATTACCCGGACCCGGCTGAAGCGGAGCCGCCAGTAGGACATTACCAGCTGCATGGTCCGGATCCGCAGGGTTTGAGTCATGCCCAATGGCTGGAACGTCTGGAGGTGATGCATCTGGAAGGTGCCCAGATGCTGGTGGATGGCAGACGCACGCGGGAAGATATTCATATGAACCCGGAACTGGACAAGCGCTTTGCCAATATACTCTGTCAGGGTGAGCTGACCGAGTTGGACGGGTGGGATAACGAGCAGCTGATTGCCGAGGGTGGCGTCGGCTTTACCGAGTTGCACACCTGGGTGGCGGCAACCGCGCTGTACCGTACACTGAATCCGCAACAGCGGCCGGTGTTTGAGCTCTATGCTGAAACGCTGGAATACGGCATCGGTTATGGTGCGATCAGTGGTGGCTTCTGAGCGGTTATCGGGAGTCAGGGTGGTCGGGAATCAGGCGCTTGCCCAGACTCACGCAGGCATCATCCTCAAAGCCAATCGCCTCGTAGAAGCGGATGACGCTGGTATTGTTGCTGCGTACCTGCAGGTTGATCTTGGGGCAGCCCAGTGCCCGCAGGCGTGTTTCCGCCGCCTGCATCATGCGCCGGCCCAGTCCCCGGCGTCGGTGTTGCGGGTGAACCGCGAGGTAATTGATCCAGCCCCGATGTCCTTCATAACCGGCCATAACCGTGGCCAGCAGCACGGCATTCTCTGTCGCCACCAGAAACAGTTCCGGCTGGATCATCAGCTTGCGCTCAATGTCACGCTGCGGATTGTTCCAGGGAACGGCCAGCCCACAGTTTGTCCAGAGCCGAATCACGGTCGCTTCATCTTCGTGCTGATAAGGGCGTATTTCCATGACAGGTTCTCCTGTGGGTCTGCCTTGCCCAACAGGGCAAAAGCGGTATCATGGCAGCGGCAAGCGGGAAAGAAAAGGCTTTCTCCGCATTCATCACGCGGGAGCCACGATGACCATCAGCCCACTGGAAACCTTTATTCAGCAGCATCCGCGCCTGTTGGTGCTGACCGGGGCCGGCGTCAGCCTCGGGTCCGGCATTCCGACCTACCGCGATGAAAACGGGGTCTGGCAGCGGGGTGCGCCAATGCAGCATCCGGATTTCATCCGTTCTGAGGCGACCCGGCGGCGTTACTGGGCACGTTCTTTTGCCGGCTGGCCCCTGATGACGCAGGCACAGCCGAATTCGGCTCATCAGGCACTGGCCCGGTTGGAGCAGCTCGGGCATGTGGCCCTGCTGGTGACACAGAATGTCGACAACCTGCATCAGCGTGCCGGGAGTCGGGATGTGGTGGATCTGCATGGCAATCTGCAGCGTGTCATGTGCCTGTCTTGTGAGCAGCGCAGTACCCGTACCCGGATGCAGAGGCGGCTGGTGACGGCGAATCCCTGGCTGGAGCGGCTGGATGCTGCCATGCGACCGGACGGGGATGCCGAGCTGGACGAAACCCGGCTGGAACAGCTTCAGATTCCGGCCTGCCTGAATTGTGGTGGCGTGCTGATGCCGGATGTGGTGTTTTTCGGCGGTACCATCCCCCCGCAGCGGGTGGCGGAATGTCTGGCCGCCCTGCAGCAGGCCGATGCCCTGCTGGTGGTCGGCAGTTCGCTCAAGGTCTATTCCGGCTACCGCTTCTGTCTGCGGGCGCGTGAGTGGGGCAAGCCGCTGGCGCTGATCAATCCGGGCTGGACCCGTGCTGATGATCTGGCCAGCCTGAAAGTGACCCAGCCATGTGCTGCAGTGCTGGAAGCGCTGGTGTCCCGACCGGATGCTGTATCTGCAGCGCTGTTTGGGTAAGCTGCGGTGCCTGCGGCAGCATCACTGCGCCTGTGCACGAATGACTTGCAGCAGGCATTCCAGTCGTGGTGAGGGTGTCTGGCCCTTCGGGTAGGCCAGCATGGCATGGAACGGGTAGGGCGTCCCTTCCACAGCCTGCTGGCACAGCCTGCCGCGCGCCATGTCTTCCTGCACCACACAGGCTGGCAGCAGGGCCACGCCCATGTCGGCCAGCAGGCAGCGCCGGATCACTTCCACATTGGCAAAAGACTGGCGCGGATTGAGGCGCAGCCCCTGGTGCTGGAAGTGCTGTTCGGCGGCAATGCGGTAGCTGCAGCCCGGTTCGGTGGTAATGAGCGGTTGCTGTTGCAATTGTTGCAGGGTCAACTCCCTTGGTTGGTGGCGCTGCGGGTGGCAGGCAAAAATCACCGGTTCTGGTTGCAGTAGCTCCAGTTCCCAGCTGTGTTCCGGGTACTGACTGACCAGAATGGCGGCATCAATCTGGCGCTGGAGCAGGGCGCTCTGGTAGTCGAAAGGTTCGTGGGTCAGGGTGATTTCCACCCGTGGTGCCTGCTGCTGCATGGCTTCAATAATGGGTGGCAGGCGGTAGATGCACATGGAACTGGGGGCGAACAGGCGCAACTCACCCACCGGCTCATGATGCAGGTGACGGGCATTCTGCAGAATGTCTTCTGCCTGTTGCAGGAAGGCGCGAAAGTGCGGCAGCAGTGCCTGCCCGGCGGTGCTGAGCACAATATTGCGCCCTACCGTTTCAAACAGGGGGATACCCAGCTCGCCGGACAGCCCGCGCAGCTGGGCCGAGATGCTGGATGGGGCCAGGTGCAGCCGCTCGGCGGCCCGGCTGATACTGCCGGTTTCAGTGACGGTGATCAGGCTGCGGACTTGTCGTGGTGTCATGTTTTGAAATCTTCGTGCGGAATGTTTGTTGAATCAGTGTGAAATTATTCGCTTTTTTTTCATTTGTCACCTTTGTTAGGGTGTCAGTGTTGAAAAAGGAGCTTGTTATGCACTTGTATATTGCCTATAAAAATTACTCATCCTGGTCGTTGCGTCCCTGGTTGCTGATGAAAGTGGCTGGGATCACGTTTGAGGAAACCCTGTTCCCGTTTGATCACAGTGATGCGCTGGAACGCTTTGCTGACACCCACCGGATTCCACCTCAGGTGCCGGTTTTGATTGATGCGGAGCGGGTGGTCTGGGACAGTCTGGCGATTATGGAATATCTGGCCGAACACTATCCGGACCGGCTGTTGTGGCCCCAGGATGCCGGTCTGCGTGCACTGGCTCGCTGTGCTGCTGCTGAAATGCACAGCGGTTTTCAGGCACTGCGCAGCCAGCACCCGATGAATTGTCGTGCCAGCAGGCAGGTTACACCCGGATCGGCAGTGCAACAGGACCTTAAGCGGCTGAAGACCCTGTGGGAGCTGTTTGAGCAGGCCGGGCACCCGGCAGGCGCGTTTCTGTGCGGGCCGTTCGGGATTGTGGATGCCATGTATGCGCCGGTGATGTGGCGGGTGACAGGCTATGGGCTGTCAGTGTCGGAGCCGTTTGCACGCTGGTGTAAGGCCATGCAGGCTTTACCTGCGATGCAGGAGTGGCTGGCCAGCGCCAGGGCGGAGCAATGGCAGCTGGCACAGTATGAACGCATCGGGGAAACGCAGCCCTGATCAGGGGCCGAGTCGGGAGCCTGTGCCATTCAGCCGGTCCGGGTCAGACACCCAGCCCGGCACGCGGGTTGAAGGGCATGTCCTGTTCCATCTTGCGGTAGAGGTCCCGGATGTGCTCATCGTGTGCAGGGGGGGTGCTGATCTGCAGTGTCAGGTACAGGTTGCCTGTCGGTGAGCCGGGAATGCCTTTGCCTTTGAGGCGCAGTTTGCGTCCGGAGCGGGAGTTGGGTGGAATCTTCATTTCCACCACCCCGCCTGCAGGCAGCGGGACTTTGACACTGGCACCGAGTGCTGCTTCCCAGGGCGCAATCGGAAGTTCCAGGTAAAGGTCGCGTTCTTCCACCCGGTAGAGCCGGTGGGGATTGAAGCGGATTTCCAGTAGCAGGTCCCCCGCGCCTCCGGGGCCGGGTGTGCCCTGGCCACCAAGCCGGACTTTCTGCCCGGCTTTCACGCCTTTGGGGATGTTGACCGTCAGGCTGCGTTCCGTGCCGTTCGGGTTGCGCAGGGTAATGGTACGCCGGGCTCCGTTGAGCGCATCTTCCAGGTCAATATGAATCTGGGCCTGCTGGTCCTGTCCCCGTGAGCTGCGTGCGCGAGGTCCACCGGCTCCGCCAAAGCCGCCGCCACCGAACAGGGAGGAGAAAAAGTCGCTGAAATCGGCACCACGTCCATTTCCACGGCCAGTACCGAAATCAAAGTCGAAATTCATGTTGGCGTTGGGATCGAAGTTCGGGTTCCAGCCGGGAGGCGGGCGGAATTCCTCGCCCTGTTTCCAGTTACTGCCCAGCTGGTCATAAGTAGCGCGCTTCCCGTCGTCTTTCAGCACTTCATAGGCTTCGCCCAGCTCTTTGAACCGGGCTTCGGCATCCGGTTCCTTGCTGACATCCGGGTGGTATTTCTTGGCCAGCCGCCGGTAGGCTTTGCGAATGTCGTCTGCTTTGGCGCTGCGTTCAACACCCAGTATTTTGTAGTAATCCTTGTATTCCATTCTGTCGTCTCCCGGGCAGGGCCGGTATTCCGGGTTGCCGCAGCGACCCTTGTGATCGATAGTCTGCCGCTTACATGGGGGCGGCTGTTGTGCTTTTCAAGTCAGGAAACAAGCCTGAATCTTAAAAAAACAATTTTGTCAAATTTTTTTGTGTTGCGCTCTTGAATGTCCCTGAGCGGCCCTTATCTTCGGGATCATGAACAAAGCAAACAACGCCATGGAGATTTGATGATGTACAACTCTCTTTTCAACTTTTCCGATGATCTGTTTTCCGAACTGGAGCAACTGCAACGCCAGATTCAGGGACGCAGTATTGTATCGAATATTCGCCCGGTTGCACGTGGTACGTTCCCGGCCATCAATCTGGGCTCGACCTCCAACTCGGTGGAGGTGCTGGCTTTCGTGCCCGGCGTGGATGCCGGGACGCTGGATATCCAGATCGACAAGAACCTGCTGACCCTGCAGGGGGAGCGCAAGCTGGATTTCCCGAATGAAGATGGCAAGAGCACCGTGTATGCACAGGAACGCTTTTCCGGCAAGTTCAGGCGGGTTGTGACCCTGCCGGATGATGTGGATGTGAATCAGGTCTCCGCCACCTGTAAGGATGGTGTGTTGCGGATTTCCATTCAGCGTAAGGAGGAAACCCTGCCGAAGCGTATTGAAATCCATTAATGAACAAAACGAACAGCCATCATGGTTTTAAGGAGCAGAAATTACATGATTAACAACAGTCTGACCCGGAATAATGTCACGGAAACCGCTGCCGGTGCCGACAAGGACCGGGTGGAAGCCGGTGCTGCCAATGAGCGTATCACCCTGCGCCCGCTGGTAAGCATTGTTGAGCAGGATACCGGTTTTACCCTCACGGCCGAGATGCCGGGCGTGCCGAAGGATAAGGTGAGTGTCCAGGTGGAGCGTGACACCCTGACGCTGGAAGGTGAAATGGTGCTGCAGTTGCCGGAGGGCATGGAAGCCAACTATGCCGAGGTACAAAGTGCGCATTACAAGCGTGCCTTTACCCTGAGCCGTGAGCTGGATACCGGCCGGATTGAGGCATCCCAGGATAACGGAGTGCTGACGGTGAGGATTCCAAAGGCTGAACATGCACAGCCGCGCAGGATTCAGGTACAGGTGGGGTGATTTCACTGCTGCAAACCCGGTCAAAAGCCGGGTTTGTTGTTTGGGCGGTTATTCCGGTTTGAAATTCAGCGGGTCGGTAATCATGGCCGGCGTCCAGCCGGCGACTGCCCTGAAGTTCTGACGCTCCTGCTTGTGACGCGGGTTGGACATGCTGCCCGAGGTCCGGATCAGGCTGCCCTGGTCCAGATCCAGCGTGGTCTCCTCAAACAGGGTGGTACTGCGGTTGATACGGTGGCGATTATAGTGGCTCAGCAGCAGCAACCGGTCAGGTTGCAGGCGGAAGCGGTAGGTGATGTCTTCACGCTGACGCTGCATCATCCCGGTGCTGTGCCGGAACCGGGCTTCCAGCCGGCCTTCGGTAATGGCGATGTAGGACAGTGGGTCATTACCGCTGGCCTGCCGGTCCCGATCCGGAATGAACCCCAGGTAGCGCCCCTGAACTTCGGGTGTACCGGTTTTGTTACCCAGCAGTATCAGCAGGTCACGCCGCCAGCGAGCGGGGCTGCCTGTTGGGTCATTATCATCGGGAAACGCGGGAATATGATCACTCGCCTGTTGTGGTGGCGCTGTTAGTGGCCATTGCTGGATCACCAGGGCATAGTCGTCCTGTCCGTCAGCGTTCAGGTCGCCATTGGCCAGTGCAACCGGAAAGTAACCTGCCGGCAGTACGGGCAGCAGGGGTTGCAGTAACGGCTGTTCCGGCAGCTGATAGGGTTCGGCGAAATCATCTGCTGCAGCACCGGCACTGATGAGGCTCAACAGCAGGGGAAGCCAGCTCCATTGGCAAATGCTTTTCGTCATGGCATGGATCCGTTGGGTATGGGTTATGGGCGGCTGCCTGTCAGCCTTATCAGGCAGGATCAGTCAAAGCATAGCAGATCAGGCGTTTACGCTCAGCGTGGTACATAGCCGCTGAGGCTGCTCTCCACTACATCGCCCTTTTCATCATGGCGGATGCGCGCCACGACATAATTCAGTGCCGGAGCCAGCCAGATGGTGGTTTTGCGCTTGCCGTCGTCACGGACCAGATGAATTTTTTCACATTCGTAACGCCCTGCCGGGAGTTGCAGGACTTCCCGGCCCTGACGCTGGAACACGTAGTTCTTGAGTTCCCCTTTTTCGGTGACCGCATAGCGCAGGGGGCGGTTGGCTTTGAGGTCATCCATGATCCTGAGTTCCATCAGGGCCGGGTCAACCGTTCCGGCGGGCACCTGAAGCTGATAGGCTTCATTCCTGTACTGGCCGCTGACCTGATTCGGGGTGTTGAAGCTGAACTGGTCACGCCGGTTTTTGCTGCGGCTTTTGTGCTGGTGCAGGTACTGCAGTGATTGCAACTGTTCACCATGGCGGGTGCCGCTGCTGCGTTCGGTGAGGTTGTCGTTGCTGAGCAGGGCAGCCAGGCCGTTGGCCCTGCTTTGTTTCAGGTAGGTGTACTGGTTGGCGTTGTAACTCAGGGTGGCTGTCATGCTGCCGAGTGTGAGGCCGGCCTTGTTGATGTCGTAGGTGGCCTGAAAGGCGGGGGGGGCAGCCTGAAGATCAAGGCTGCCAAGCAGCAACAGCACGCCTGCCAGCAGGTTTGGACTCGGTTTCATCAGGTTCCCTCAATTATCGGTTTTATTCATGTGTGCTTGGACTGCACTGCGGAAAGGGAGTTCAGCCAGGGCACCAATTCAACAGAAATTGCTCAGGGTGATTGATTTTCCTGAGTCTGGCCGCATACTATAGCCGAAACCATCAGTGTGAAAGGCCTCTTGTCAGGGGTATTATGATGATTACAAGTTGGAGAATGATTAGGTGAGCGAGCATATTCTGGCACTTTCGGATGCCACATTTGAGCAGGATGTCCTGAAGTCTGACGTTCCTGTCCTGGTTGATTACTGGGCAGAGTGGTGTGGCCCCTGCAAAATGATTGCCCCCATTCTGGAAGAGGTGGCCGGTGAGTATCAGGGCCGTATCAAGGTCGCCAAACTGAATATTGACGACAATCAGGCAACGCCTCCAAAATACGGCATCCGCGGTATTCCCACCCTGATGCTGTTTGTGAACGGTCAGGTTGAAGCCACCAAGGTGGGTGCCCTGTCCAAGTCACAGCTGACAGCCTTCCTGGATCAGAATATCTGATTCGCTTTTGCGGCCCGGTGACCGGATGTTCCGGACCGGGCCGGGTACCCCTTTTTTTCGCTGGACTAACCTGATTGTCCATGCTAGCTTTAGGTTTCAGAGTTCTGTATCTGAACCTGCCTCTCCGAAGCCTCGTATATTCCAGTTTCCGAGAAAAAATCTCCCAGAAACGTTACCTTATAAGTCTTCTTGATTCGTTGGGTTCCGGTGAGTTGTTTCCACATTATCCTTATATTCTTATTCTGCTCCTAGCAAAAATCTAACATGAATCTATCTGAATTAAAGCAAAAACCTACCCAGGAACTGTATGAGCTTGCACAGTCCATGGGCGTCGAGAATGTCTCGCGTGTTCGCAAACAGGATATTATTTTTGCCATGCTGAAAACGCATGCGCAAAGTGGTGAGGATATCTATGGCGACGGGGTACTGGAAATCCTGCAGGATGGCTTCGGTTTTCTCCGCTCCCAGAACTCCAATTATGTGGCCGGGGCTGATGATATTTATGTCTCGCCCAGTCAGATAAGGCGCTTTGGCCTGCGCACCGGTGATTCCATTACCGGAAAGATTCGCCCCCCCAAGGACAACGAGCGTTACTTTGCCCTGCTGAAGGTTGATACCATCAACTTCGAGTCTCCGGAACAGGCGCGCAGCAAAATCCTGTTTGAGAACCTGACCCCCCTGCACCCGGAAAAGCGCCTGCGCATGGAGCGGGGTAATGGCAGCCGGGAAGATATTACTGCGCGCGTGATTGATATTGTGGCCCCGTTCGGGCGTGGCCAGCGTGGCCTGATCATTGCCCCTCCCAAGGCGGGTAAAACCCTGATGCTCCAGAATATTGCCCAGAGTATCGCCTCCAATTATCCGGAATGCTACCTGATTGTACTGCTGATTGACGAGCGCCCGGAAGAGGTAACGGAAATGTCGCGCATGGTGCAGGGTGAGGTGGTTTCCTCCACTTTTGACGAACCGGCGACCCGGCATGTGCAGGTGGCCGAGATGATCATCGAAAAAGCCAAGCGCCTGGTCGAGCACAAGAGAGACGTGGTCATCCTGCTGGATTCCATTACCCGTCTGGCGCGTGCCTACAATACCGTGGCTCCCTCATCCGGCAAGGTGCTGACCGGTGGTGTGGACGCCAATGCCCTGCATCGCCCCAAGCGTTTCTTTGGTGCGGCACGTAATATTGAAGAAGGCGGCAGCCTGACCATTATTGCTACGGCCCTGATTGATACCGGCTCTAAAATGGATGATGTGATCTATGAGGAGTTCAAGGGTACCGGTAATATGGAAATTCATCTGGACCGTCGCATCGCAGAAAAGCGGGTATTCCCGGCCATTCATATCAGCCGTTCCGGCACTCGCCGTGAAGAGCTGCTGACCACGCAGGAAGAGCTGCAATCCCTGTGGGTACTGCGCAAGTTCCTGCATGGCATGGATGAACTGGAAGGTATGGAGCTGTTGTTTGACCGTCTGAGCAAAACCAAGACCAACAGCGAGTTTTTTGATGTCATGAAGCGCGGCTAATATCGCGCCGGCTATTTGCTGAAAATGCTGAAAAGTCCGGGAGGGGCAAAGGGAAGGATATGAGATCATGTCATCCATATCCAGGCCCCTTCGGCGTTTCTGCCAGGCAACGGAATCAGGCGATCAGGCCGGCTGCTCCCAAGCTTCCCGGGTAACCGTTCACGCCATCTATAGCGGCTCAGGTCAGGCGTTGCGGCTCTTGGGCAGGAATCGGGAAGCGCACGGTCACGGGTTGGTTGGCTATCCCCTGAGTGCAAACCTGCCG